>Ga0247727_10011985_pt1 | contig 14980 bp, 12 predicted proteins | sample WisWelCaveWW1625_FD_202498 | JGI IMG/M metagenome (GOLD analysis project Ga0247727, IMG submission 202498) | Biofilm microbial communities from Wishing Well Cave, Virginia, United States - WW16-25 | ecosystem: Environmental > Aquatic > Deep subsurface > Groundwater > Cave microbial mat | place... | reverse complement strand
CAAAAGATAAGAATCCCGCATACTAAGAAATAACCGTCCCGCCATCACCTTCTTTTTGTCTACCATGCCAAAAATAATCTGCTCATAAATGATGGACTCCAATGTCAGCTTTAAAGCCGGCTCGGGTTTTGCGTCAACCGCCGCGTTTAAAGCGACAACGGCCCGATCATAGTCTCCCTGCTTGTAATAAAGCACCCCCAAATTATATTGGAACCAGAAATTTTGAGGAAAAAGCGCCGCCGCTTTCTGGTAATAGGCCATGGCATTGTCGACATCACCCAGTTGATAATAACAATAGGCCAGCATCGCATAAATATCCGGCTGGCCCGGGATAAACTCATCCACTTTTTTATAATAGTTTAAATATTTGTTAAACCATCCCTGATCAAACTCTGCTTCCTGATTTTGATAACTGAGCAGATAACCAAAGTCCGGCATGAGATCATTCAAAAGTTTGACCCTGGACTTCTCTTGAACCTTCTCAAAATCAATAAACACGTTCGTTAAAAGGGTGAACATCAGATAAACAGTGATACTTCTTGTTCCCAACCATAATAACGGCTTTAAAAATGAATTCTTTTTTGAGGTCATGTCTGAGCTATTCATGATCCTCCTGAAAGCGCGATCTGTTCACCCTTAACATCTTTTCGCCATAAAACAACCACGGCCATAAAAACCACATGAAACAAACCAAGAAGCAGAAACCCTGACACTATACGTAATGGCGCCGCATATTGAAAGTCAACTACTTGTTCTCCCGCGGGAACCCATACTCCCTTAAAGGCCACATTCGTCCTACGCAAAGTCTCTTCTTTATTATTGATAAAAACACGCCAGCCCCGATAAAAACTGTCATTGTAAACAAGAAATTTCCTTGTGGCAAAATTGGTCTTCACTTGAATAGAATTGACATTAAAATCCAATATCTGAAATTCATCTGTATCTCCTTCAATCCCCATAAAAGTCCCCGGGATATCCTTGCTCTCTACCGAGCCCTCTTTCTCCCCTGCCTCGCCACCGGCCTCAATAAACGCCAGATTCTTATGTCCGGCCAAGGCCTCCTCAATCCTTTTAAAATCGGGGTTGCCCGTTGAATGCTCTGCCTGATCATAAACAATAAATTTATAATTCAAATAACGATCCAAAATATCCGGAGCGATGGCTTGATAGAGGGCATTAAACCATTTAGTGGCGATATATAAAACAGGTTTTTGGAATTGTATATCATAATTAGCCATGGCTTGGTTCTTCTCAGCCCTTAAATAACGAAAATCCAAATAAGGCTGATCATATACATGTTCACCAATAAACTTTATGGAGTTTTGATTGAGATATTTGTAAACTTCAATCGGTTGGGCCACGATCAACACCAGAAGACAAATCATCGGCCCTGTTTTTCCGGATCCAAATCCCTTGAGTCCGTAAAAAACAAAAAATGTGAAACTCAACAGAATAACCACATACGAAGAAATAATCACTCCCGGCTGGTAAATAAGAAAAATAAAGAATCCGATATGGACAGCAATGACCATCAACATCCATCCAACCTTTCCTTTCAGTCCCCCTTTTTGAACATCAAGCAAGGACTTCAGTTGACAGGATATATGCAAAATCAATATCGGAGATAAAACCAGTTCAAGAAAAAACCTCAGGTTACGGAAAAATTTAAAGAAGAATATCCGTTCTGATAAGAACCCGTGCAAAGAAACGGCTTCCGGAGAACTGATAAGAAAAATGATAAACCCCAATAAGACTAACAAAAAAGATCCCTTCGTCATTCTTGTCAAAAGTCCCAGCAAGAAAATGATATATACGAAAATCGGCAGATAAAACCGCCCCAATTCAAACTCATTTAAATTTGATAAAAACCATTCGGGTTTGATATGCGTAATCACTCCCGGTTCTTCCAGCCGCTCCCTGGCCACCTCCAGGACATTCCCTTGTTCAGACTCTATATGTCTGACAGGAAGAACAAACTCACTCTTCCTTCCTTCCAAATAAAAAAACATCCCAGGCAACGCGGACAGGATAAGGGCCCCGCAGCACAAAAAGACAAACAGTCTGTTTTTGGCAACAAACCGCCAATACCTTTCAATCAGCATTTTAATATCCCCAAAATAAAGCAGAAGATAACACAAACTAAACGCCACCATGATCGTAAGGAAATAAAAAGGGATATACGTTGTCAGAATGATCATAACGCTAAAGACCATCCCTAATAAAGAATGTTTACTGGGATAAGATGAAAAACTGACCAGGAAATAAAAAAACCAGACCGTGGGGACAAAAATCAAAATTAAAAAGTTATAAAATAGTTGCGTCCCCAGAGAAGAAAACATGAGCAAAGCATAGGCCACAAAAGCGGAATTGTCATCCTGGGTAAACCGCTTCGCCAAAAGGTAAAAACCCATAAGCCCTATAAAATAATACGTGACTAAAAACGTCAAATAAGCGCTTGGATAAGTAACACCCAGTTTTGTCAGAATAAGGATGATTGTATAAAACGGATTAAATTCTCCTATGCGTCTGAGAAAAAACTCATTGGCGATTCCGGTTTCTATGAATGGATCCCAGAGAGGGTAAACCCCACGGCTGATATTATCAATAAAAAATTTTGTATGATTATAATAAGGGATGGCGTCGGAGGCGAAATCGCAAATCCGAAAAAGGAACCCGCGAAAGAAATAACACCAGAGGACAAAAGAAAGGATAATTAAGATGGCATGACTATACGGCCATACTCTCCCATTAAGTCTATTTGAATACCCCATCTTTCTCCCTTAGGTTATTCTCAAACCAAAACTAAAAAATCCTTGGGATGATCTTTTCTTCTTTGGAAGGCCTTTGTCCATGGACCACGCGCAGTGCCGCGGCCTTTTGCAACGCCTTCCCCGCTAAAGATTCATTTCCTGCCTGTTTTAAAACCAGCCCAAGCTGATAAAAAGCGTCCGCATCTTCCGGATCGCTTTTGACACATTGTTGGAAAAAATAACTGGCCTCTTTGGGTTGTTGAAGCTCTAGACTCGCCAACCCGCTATAGTAATAATAAAAGGCATTATCTTCCAATCGTGAATCAATGGCATATTTGGCAATCTTCAGAACAGCTAGAAAAAATTCTTGAGGTGATATTGGTCTAATACCAGTAACGCATACGCGTCCTGAAGCCCAAGCCTGAAATTTTCCAAAAGCCTTCCTTCCACTTCACTCATATGACGCCAAATCTGTTTATACACCGCGGATACGTTAATTATTTTAAAAGCCATTTCTGGACTTTTGGAAACCGCCTGCTTTAAAGCTTCAGTTGAGGCGCTATATTGCCCCATCTTGTAATACAAAACCCCCAGATTATATTGATTCCAGAAAAAATGCGGGTTTGACGCAACGGCTTTTTGATAGGATAAAAGGGATGCGGGGATGTCACCATTATAATAATGACATAAACCTAACATGGCGTGAGCATCGATTAAATGTGGATAAAAGTTTAGCGCTTTGTCGTAATAACGGACGCACTGGCCTGGATGGCTGCCAGCCAACGGTTTTTGAGATTCAACAAAACTGGCAAAAGGAGAAAACGGCGGGAGAAAATAACTCAATGTAACCGCTTTACTCTTTTCTTGAACCTTTTCTCGTTCTTGAACCAAATAGGTCAAGACAGGTTTTCTGAAGATAAACAAGGCTACGAAAAGTAGCCCCGGTAGGATCCAATTAGGCTTAGATAAGAATCTGGAGATATATATATTCATTGTTTTTTAATATGCGAATTTTTTGTATGCTAATATGCGTATTGTCAAAAGTCAACCTTCAGAGAGATTATCGTCATGACCAATGGTCATAAATCAAAGCGCTGTGGTTTTTCATTTATAACCGTTGCTGTCACCATTTCCTTACTCTATTGGTCCTATATCGGATTTGTCAGCCAAATCGTGATTGCCCATGACGCCATCAGTTATGAGTCTTTTGGACGTATGGTGTACCTAGACGGTTGGGATGAATATTTCCGGACGGGACCCAACCGGGAACCGTTGTACATGTTTTTGATTGCGGTCTCCATGTGGATGGCCGATATCCTCAACGTCTCCTACCATGAAATCCAAAAAATCATCCAACTCCTCTTTTTGTTTATAACTCAACTACTGACATTAAAAACCCTGAAAAGACTGCGCGTGTCCGATTATCTTATAGCGACAGCTCTTCTTTACATCGGGCTGTCTCCAGGCATGGTGAATTCGGCGCTTAGCCTGTTCTCTGAAATTGCCACCTACCCTTTTGTACTAAGCATCGTTCTTGTGGCAAGCAAACTATGGAAAAACCTGAAAAAAGAATCATCTCCTATCGCGATTCCTAGTTCTATTTTAGGATTATTATGGCTCTTGTTAACCTTCACCAAAGGAATTTTTGAACTTATTTCCTCCCTTTTTTTAATACCCTTTTTCATCATCACCGGGGTTGCGATTAGAAAACAGCGCTCATTCCTTTGGAAAAAATGTCTTATCTTTTTTGTGATGTTTTTTGTTTCATACTATCTCCCCCTTAATGGGTACAAGCTGATGAACAAAATATACAATGGGCACTATGCCTTGTCGGATCGTGGGGCACGTATCCTTTATGGAAGCACGGCTAGACGCCTTGAGCCGATGGGTAAAACCAATCTTCTGGCTGGCCTGGCCTTTGCCCCCACCCCAGATATCTGCTATTCCCATTTTGACAGCCAAACATGTGATTTCTGGGATTGGTCAACGGCAGATCACTTGGCCACCACCCAATTGACACAGCTGGGGGAAAGAGGGTTGTCTCCTAACCAAGCCGAGCGGCAAATTCTATGGCTTGCAATCAAAAAAATCCTATCCAACCCTCTTCAATATTGTCTGCTCACAATGGTCGAAGGATCAAGTATATTTTTTTGGGAATCTTCCAAAATCGGTTTTGTCGCCTACCCTGACTGGATGGATCGGATATTCTGGAATTCAATATTCGAAAATGCTCTGACGTTTAGCACGGCTTTTCTGGCCCTGACGGCTTTCATTTATCTCTTCATTTATATCTGGAAAAACCGCACAGACATCTTTGACACGGCAAACTTAACGGATAGCCGTAACGCCACAGCATTTATGATATTTCTTATTTTAACTAATTATATAATGATCTCATGCTTATTTTGGATTCTCAGACGTTACGTTCTTCCCATGGCGCCACTATATGTGGTAATTATTATATTTTTTGCCCACCGATTGATAAACGTTTTGAAAACAACTATCCGATTGAGGTCAAGTTAAAGCCGTAACTTTATTCTTGCCGGTCTCCTTGGACCGGTATAAAGCCTGATCAGCTTTGGCGGTGAATTCCAGGCGGGTCATGTCAGGAAGGTATTGGGCGACCCCGATGCTTAAAGTAATTGGTCTCTTCAAGACAAGTTCTTCAACAGAACCTCTTAACTTTTCAGCAGCGATCAGCGCCCCATCGATATCTGTTTCCGGCAAAATCACCGCAAACTCATCTCCCGCGTAGCGGCAGATCACATCAATGGCACGCAGCTTGTCCTTAAAAAGACGGCTGACATCTTTAAGCAAATTGTCACCTTGAATATGCCCGAATGAGTCGTTATATGATTTAAAATTATCCAGATCAATCATCATAAGGCATAAAGGTTCTTGGAACCGGTTTGTGCGGTTAACTTCGTAATCCAATGTTTTTGTAAAATATCTATAATTATGAATGTTCGTCAACGGATCCATGACAGCCAGGTGGTTCAACTCTTTATATAAATTGATATTTTCAATGGCAACAGCAATCTCCTTACCGATGGCTGACAGAATTTTTAAATCCAGCTCATTAAAGAATACCTCCTGACCGGAAATTCTTTTTTTATCAGTAACATTAAGCACTCCTATTAACTTGCCATCCGTGGCAATAGGAATACTCATGAATGACCGACTGGCATAATAAGGGGCGTTAGCCCTTTTAAACCGCTGGTCATATTCAATATTCTTGACTAAAACCGAAGCCCTTTCTTCAGCAACGACTCCCGAAATTGATTCGCCCAGTTTAACACGTGTTTCCTGGATAACCCGCTCTTCCAACCCCAACGCTCCCTGAATACTTAACTCCCCGGCCTCTTCATCAAAAATCATAAATGAACACTTTCGAACCTCTAGCACCTCCGATACTTTTTTAAGAATAAACTCAACCAGCCGGTCAAACTCCTTAATCACGCTGATTTTTTCTTCGAAATCTAAGATTTCTTCCATCTTTCGCTTTTCTGTCAACAAATCCTCCTCCAACCTCTTTTGATTGGTAATATCATGAATCACTCCCTCATATCCTATCACTTTTCCATGATCGTCTCTGATACAATGGCTGGTCACAGATAAAAAAATCATATTCCCATTTTTATTCTTAGATTTGACTTGATAATCTTTAACAAAACCTGTCCTTAAAATTCTCTCTAAAAATAAACTGCGATCTTCGGATTGAACATACAACTCCTCCACAAGGTTCATCCCGAAAATCCCTTCAGTCGTATCAAATCCCAGAATTTGGGCAAAGGCGTGGTTGACATACACAACTCCCCATTCTGAATCGACGATATAAATACCCACCTGAATGGCTTCCACAAGCCGGCGGTAAACATCGGCAGAATCTGAAAAGAACGGAAGTAGTTCTTTCTTATTTTTGTGATCGTTCAACATAATATGATTGCCTATACTCATAAAATGACTTGGTTAAATAATTACATTTAAAAGCGCAAAAAGCAAATAAAAATTTCGGATCCTAACGCTCAGAAATCCTCATTCAAACAAAAATACATATACAATTTTTCCCGTCTCTTTTCGCTTTATATAATGCCTGATCGGTTTTAGCGGTCAGACCATACCTTGTCATTCCCTTTAGATAACAGGTAATCCCTATGCTTAATGTCAGTGTCTTTTTTGAACGCAAATATCCCATCCCCTTTTTAATTTTCTGCGCCACTAACTCAGCTTCTTTAGGTCCTGTTTCAGGCAATATAATAACAAACTGGTCCCCCGCATAACGGCAGACCACATCAATATCACGCAGCATGTCCTCCAAAAAACTACCCACCTCTTTTAGCAATCTGTCCCCATCCAAATACCCGAATTCTTCATTGTAAGAACTAAAATCATCTATATCCGCCATCATCAGGCAAAGGGGTCTTTCAAATCGATCCGACCTCTTAATTTCATAATCCAACATCCTGGTGAAATATCGATAATTATGTATATTCGTTAAAGGATCAACGACCGAAAGAAAATTTAGCTCTTTATATAACCTGATATTCTCTATGGCCACGGCTATCTCTCGACAAACCGCGGACAACACCCGCAGATCCATTTCATCAAATCTGGCTTCCTGATCTAATAAACCCCTTTTATCCCCTACGTTAATCACCCCAATCAATTTACTGTCCAAGACAATTGGAGCGATGATAAATGACCGGCCCAAATATTTCTCTCGGTTCATTTGATTAAACCGTCCGTCATTCTCAATATCTTGAACTAAAACGGGTTCTTTCCGAATGGCGACTATCCCGGCGATTGAACTATCCACCCTCAAACGGATGTCATTTATCAGATTTTCATCGCCCCCCTTGATCCCCTTTACACACAACTCATCTTTGTTTTCATCCAACAGCATCAATGAGCATTTCCCGGCATTCAATATCCCCGTGACCTTCTCAACAACAAAATCCATGAGAAGGTCGAATTTGTGGATCGTGCTGACCTTTTCCCCAAATCCGATAATTTCCTCTAATTTATTCCTTTCTTCTTTAATCCTATTTTCCAACGTGACCTTTTCAGTGACATCTCTCCATACTGACACAAAATTAATAATCTCACCAAAGTCATTCTTGATCGGAGATATCGTCTGCTCAGATGTGAAATAATTTCCATTTTTATTCTTATTCATCGTTAATGAATGAAAAACATTACCGGATAAAACAGTTGTCCATAATTTCTGATAATAATCCCTATCATGGATACCGGACTTTAATATCTTGGGAGTTTTACCTGTAATTTCTGCCTGGGTATAACCTGTCGAACGTTCAAAGGCGGGATTGACGTATTTTATCACCCCCATCCTATCCGTAATCATAATATTATCATCGGCCTGCTCCACGGCTTTGGCGAGAATGTCATGCGATTCCTCTAGTTTCTTCTGCCGTGTAATGTCATGAACAACACCTTCAACACCGATGATTTCTTCATATTGATCGCGTATATAATTGCTGGTGATGGATAAAATAACTACGCAGCCATCCTTGCGTCTGCAACGGACAATATAATCTCTCACAAATCCTGTTTTTGCCATATGAAGCAAAACATGTTCACACTCCTGGGGCACAAGGTACAGCTCCTTGGCTAAATTAAGTCCAAGAACTTCATCCTTGATATCATATCCCAGGATATCCACAAAGGCGTGATTGACATAAGTCAGTTTACCATCGACATCCGCCATATAAATCCCCACACGGACGGCTTCGACTAAACGTCTAAACATCTCCTGCGACTCGGGATAAATCTGATTAAAACTCTTAAGTTTTCCCAGCGATTCTGACATATCCCCTCCCAACGGATAAGGGCTTCAGCAATGACTGAAAAATACTCCTTACTTGACATGATTGAGCTGTTGTTTCTCCCGTTTGTTTAAACACCGATTAATAACAGGAATAAGCTGATCATAAATATCATTTTTTCCTATAAAATCCGTCACATTAAATCTCTTTGACAAATTTTTGAACTCCTTGGTGTCAAACATTGTGACCACAATGACATCACAATCAGGATGATCTTCCTTGAGATGTTTGGTCGCGGTCAAACCGTTGGCATTGGGAAGACTGATATCCATTAAAATAATATCAGGTTTGACAAAAGAAGCTTTGGCCACCGCCATCTCTCCGGTGCTTGCTTCGTAAACCTCCAATCTAAGATCATTCTTGGAAATGTACTCCTTAATCATGGTCCGAAATTCGGTATTATCATCCACAATCAAAACTTTTGGGATCATTCCACGTTCCTTTTCTTTTGATTTAGTATATCTACAAATTCTTTAAATTTAAATTGGCTGATATACGTAAACTTACGCGTAGTATTACGTAAATCCTGCCTATACTTCCTCTTTACAAAAAATTATGTATATACCCCGAAACCCCATGGATTATATTATTTTGATTTTGTAACCCTATTTGCCCTTCAGACAAGACCTTTGGAAATGGCGTATTTGACAAGACTTGCGGTGTTTTTGATGCCCAATTTATTTGAAAAATTATTACGGTGAGTCTCAACTGTCCGGATACTGATTTTAAGTTTGGAGGCAATATTTTTGTTGGGCCATCCACTGGCGACCAGTTTAAGCACCTGCTGCTCCCTTTTTGTCAGGATATCAAGCGAAGGATGTTCGAAATCATCCAAAGCGCGTATAAACCGCTCAGACAGCAAAGTTTGGACCGATGGAGAAACAAACTCTTTTCCCTTACAAATCGCGCAAACAGCTTTTATGAATTGCTCATACGCATCATCCTTTAACAGATATCCCGAAGCCCCATGCGTCATCGCATGTTTGAAATGTTCGTGATCCTTTTGCATGGTCAAAACAAGAATTTTAATCCATGAATATTTGGTTTTAATCACCTTGATCGCGGACATCCCGTCCAGGTTGGGCATAGATAAATCCACCACCACCACATCACAACGGACCTTTTTAAGTGTTTCCAATAATTCTTCGCCGTCTTTCGCCTCCCCGACAATCCGCATTCGCGTGTCTTTTTCAACTAAACTCTTTAGACCTTCGCGAAAAATCTCATGGTCATCAGCGATAACGATCCTGTATTTATCCATCGTCTTTATGCCTTTTTAATCGGTACAGTTAAATGGATCACCGTTCCTTGCCCTATTTCTGAATCAATCTGGATATATCCCCCTAACAATTTGGCACGCTCCGCCATCGTTGATAAACCCAAACCGAAGTTTTCCTCGTAAACCAGCCTCTCTTTTGAGAATGACTTAAATCCTTTACCATTATCCTTGATAAAGATACGCAAATAGTTTTTATCCCGTTTGGTTCTGATCTCAACTAATGTGGCCTTCGAATGTTTAATAATATTGGTTAAAGCCTCCTGGATAATCCGATAAAGGTTGATCGCTTCTGAGTCAAGATGAACGTGATCCAGACTGGCCAAACGCGCTTTGATATGAAGCTTCTTCTGGGCATTAAAATCACGGATTAATATTTTTAACGCCGTGCGCAGTCCCAGGACTTCCAAAGTCGATGGCCGCAGCCTGGAGGCTAGATGTCGCGTTTTATCAATGATGCTGTCCATATAACCGATGATCTTTTGACGAACATTTTTAATGGCTGGTCTGTCCCTGTCAGTATCAAACAACACAGACTGAATCATCATTTTTAATGTGGCCAATGATTGACCAAGGTCATCATGGATCTCTCCCGATATCCTTTTACGTTCGGACTCCTGGACCTGGATGATTTGTTGGGGAAACCTTTTGAGCGCTTCCTCCATTTTTTTCTGCCGTGTGATCTCATTGCGGATGGCTATATATTGATACGGTTTTCCTTCTTTATTCAGAAAAGGGACAACCGTTGTATCAACCCAGTAATGGGTCCCGTCCCTAGCCCTGTTTCGAATTTCTCCCTTCCACACCTTTCCCTGAGCAATGGTTTTCCATAAATTCCTGAAGAACTCTTTTTCATGAAAACCTGAATTGATAATTCTGTGATCCCGGCCTAATAGTTCCTCCCTGGAAAATTTTGAAATTTCACAAAATTTATCGTTGGCATAAGTGATCTTGCCCTTCGCGTCGGTGATCGCCACAATGGAAGACTCATCAAGGGCAAACTTGATATCGGAAATCTCCTTCAAAGATTTCTGAAGTTCGACTTCAACATCTTTTCTATTCTTTTTCATAATCCCTTATTAGTAACTGTCTTTGTTAATCTTAACCTTACCCCGGAAAACCCAATAGATAGCGAAGGTGTACGTCAAAACAAAAGGCATACCCAACATCGCGATATTAAACATATAATTCAATGATTTTTCTGAAGAGGCCGCGTTATAGACAGTCAAGCTAAATTCTGGATAAGGATAAGAAACGATGATGTTAGGAAAGATCCCCCCTCCAAAAAGGATCATGAGGGCCAGCATCGCGAAACAGGAAGAAAGAAGGGCGCGAAAATCTCTTCCATGATATATTTCCCGGGGGATATTGGCAATGGCCAGCATATTGAACAACGGGATACCAAACAAAATGGGATAACTTCTGAGTTTATCGGCCATATGCGGAAGATAAACCAGCGTGGCGATCGTTGTTGTCGCGTAACAGATAATAAAAAATATGACGCAGTTATTCACCCACCCTCTTAATTTATTGTGAAATGCCCCTTCGGTCTTCATGACCACATAGATAGAACCATGCATTATAAAAAGGGCCACCGTTGTCACTCCTACAAGAAGGCTGTAAGGATGAAACAAATCATAAAAAGACCCAAGGTATTCTTTTTCCGCGCTTAATGGAATCCCCCAGACAAGGTTTCCCAAAGCAACCCCGAAAATAAAACTGGCCATAATACTTGAGAGGCTGAAACTGACATCCCAAAACTGCCTCCACCATTTCATAGGCTGTTTACTTCTAAATTCAATGGCCACGGCCCTGAAAATCAACGCCACCAATAACAGCATAACCGCCAGATAAAAACCTGACGCCAATGTCGCGTAAACATCCGGAAAAGCGGCAAAAAGAGCCCCCCCCGCTGTGACCAGCCAGACCTCGTTACCATCCCAGACAGGGCCAATGGAATTGATCATCATCCGTCTCTCTTCATCTGTTTTGGTCAATAGATGCAGCGCCCCCACCCCCAGATCAAATCCGTCCAGCATGGCATAACCACTGAAAAGAAGACCTATAAGAATAAACCAAATCAAATTTAAATCTAAGTGTGTAAAGTCAAACATGCCCCTTCACCCTTACAAATATTTGCCCAATTTTAAATTTTCTACGATTACGCCCTATGCGTCGCCAAAGGAGATTCGACATGTTCAGGCCCGGCTTTTATCTTTTGATCCAACAGAAAGATAAAAAGAACAAACAACAGAAGATAAACAACGGTAAACATGATCAACGAAGTCAGGACCATATTGGCTGTCACTGTCTTTGAGAGCCCTTCAGAGGTCCTTAATAATCCATAAACGATCCATGGCTGCCGTCCGACTTCTGCCGTGATCCATCCGAATTGATTGGCGATCTGAGGGCCAAGCACGGAAAAGACAAAAAGGGTCAACACAGGCCGGCATGTAAACAACTTTCCACCCCGCAACAGCACACACCCAGCCACATTTAACATAAGCAACAGTATTCCGATAATAACCATGATATGAAACGATTGAAATACGATGGAAACAGGAGGCCGATCTTCCTTAACAAAGGCATTGAGTCCCGTGACAGGAACCTCTTGGTCTCCATGGATCAGATAACTTAAAAATCCGGGTATTTTTATCCCGGACACCTCCTGCCGCTTTTCATCAACCCACCCAAAAAGGTAAAGGTCTCCCGGGGCCTTTTCGGCATAATGGGCCTCCATCGCGGCCAATTTTGCCGGTTGGTATTGACTGACCAATCGCGCGCTGGAATGCCCGGAAAACACCTGAGCGATCGAAGAAAAGAGAGCTAGGCCCAAAGCGATCTTCATGGAAATCTTGGCGAACTCCTGATGTCTGTTCCTAAGAAGATAATAGGCGCTGACACTCAGAACAAGAGTGGCTCCCGCCTGCCAGCACCCTAAAATGACATGGATCAGCCGGTCCACTGAAGAAGGATTAAAGACCATGGCCCAAAAATCGGTGATCTCGGCGCGGGCCCGCATCCCTTCCCCCACAATATGATACCCTGCCGGTGTCTGCATCCATGATCCGGCCACCACAATCCAGATCGAAGAAAAATGGGCCCCCAGACATACCATGATCGTTGACAAAAAATGCACCCATGGCTTGACTTTATCCCAGCCGAATAAAAGGATTGAAAGGAAACCCGATTCCAGAAAAAAGGCGAAGATCCCCTCGGCGGCCAAGGCACTGCCGAAAACGTCTCCCACATAACGGGAATACGTCGCCCAATTCGTCCCAAACTCAAATTCCATCACGATACCGGTGGCAACGCCGATGGCAAAGGTTAAGCCAAAAATCTTAACCCAAAATTTTGTCATGTGGTGATAAAGCGGATTACGGGTCTTAAGGTAGAGCCCCTCCATAACCACCAGAAGAAGCCCAAGACCTATACTTAAAGGGGGATAAATATAATGAAAGGCGATCGTAACAGCAAACTGAATTCTTGATAATAAAAGAATATCCATAAAAGAAGAAATGATTTGGTTTGGACATTGGGTATAAACTTAACAAATTAATGAACGATGTTCAAGATAATTCTAAAGACACCCACCGCTTAATCCCTGATACTTACAGCACTTATATCATGCTCCATTGCAAACATCCTGATCTGCTCCATGTCCTGATGAGTGTATTGATCCCTATCCAATAAATCATTATCCATTATTTTTAAACTGGATTGAAATTGTTGGATAAAAAACTGCCGCGCGCCTTTAATCGCGAAAATAATCGTTTGCAAATCGTCCATAGAACATAGATGTTTGACCACGGTTGTCCTAAACTCGTAGTTTAATTTCGATTGCAAAATAAGGTTAATGCTCTCTTTGATATTTTCCACGGAAAAAGGCACTCCGGTGACTTGTTCGTATTTATCAAACGAGGCTTTAACATCCATGGCGATGTAATTCACTAAATTTAACCTTATTAAAGCATCTAAAACCCTGGGGTGGCTGCCATTGGTGTCCAGCTTGACGTAATATCCCATCCGCCTGAGTTTGTCCAAAAATGGAATCAGATCAACTTGCTGGGTAGGCTCCCCCCCGGTAACGACGACCCCCTCCAACAGGCCTCGTCTTAGGCTCAAAAACCTGATCACTTCCTCCTCAGGAAGAGTATCTTTAAACCGGTCATGACAGACCAATTCAGGATTGTAACAATAGCGGCAACGGAAATTGCACCCTTGAGTAAATACAACAGCCGCGATCTTTCCGGGATAATCAATTAGAGAAAATTTCTGGAATCCGCCTATCTTCATACCTTGTAGGTCACCCTGTGTTCAAATTCTTCCTGCTTACCTTTATTCCACTGTTTTACCGGCCTTAAATATCCGACCACCCGCGAATACACCTCGCATTCTCTAAAACATTTCGGGCATACTGGATGTTCCCCGGCGACATAACCGCATTCACCGCACACGCTAAAGGTGGGCGTGATAGTAAAATAGGGCAGCCGGAATTTCTCGCATATAATCCGTATCAGATGTTTCATCCCTTCGATATTATGAATCCGTTCTCCTATAAACCCATGAAGCACCGTGCCTCCCGTATACCGGGTTTGCAAATTATCCTGCAATTCCAAAACCTCAAAAACATCTTCGGAATAACTGACAGGAAGATGCGTTGAATTGGTATAAAAAGGTTCACGCCCGTTTTGAAACTCCTGTTCGTTGGCGCATACCGTATTGGGATACAACTTCTTATCCAGTTTGGCTAACCGGTACGACACCCCTTCGGCGGGTGTCGCTTCAAGATTATAATTATTTCCCGTCTCTCTCTGATACTCCACCAACTTTTCCCTCATAAAATCCAGGACCTTTTCAGAAAAACGCTGTCCTTTAGGCGAGGCGATCCCTTCTTTGAACAAGTTAAGGCAAGCCTCATTCATTCCCACAAGACCGATCGTTGAAAAATGGTTCTTCCAATATTCCTGAAACCTCAGATGGATCTTTCTTAAGTAAAACTTAACGTAAGGGTAAAGGTCCTCCTGCGTGAACTTTTCCAGGACCTTTCGTTTAATCTCCAGGCTTTGTCTGGATAAAAACATCAAACCCTCCAGCCTTTTAAAGAAATC
>Ga0247727_10011984_pt1 | contig 14980 bp, 11 predicted proteins | sample WisWelCaveWW1625_FD_202498 | JGI IMG/M metagenome (GOLD analysis project Ga0247727, IMG submission 202498) | Biofilm microbial communities from Wishing Well Cave, Virginia, United States - WW16-25 | ecosystem: Environmental > Aquatic > Deep subsurface > Groundwater > Cave microbial mat | place... | reverse complement strand
TGGAAACGCTCGACAACCTGCAAGAGAACTTGAAAGAACACGGGCTGGACTTTGCGACCATCCCCTACGTGCTGGCGCTGAATAAGCGCGACCTGCCGAATGCTCTGCCGGTGGAAGAGCTGAAGAAAAACCTGCAAGTGAAAGGCGAACCCATCGTGGAGATGGTGGCCATCAACGGACAGGGCGTGTTCGAGTGCCTGAAAGAAGTGGCCAAGCTGGTGCTGGCGGAATTGAAAAAAGGATCGTAGCCCCTCGCACAAGAGTTCCCACCCTAAACGCAATTCAGCTAAATTCCATTGCTCCCTTCCAGGGAAGTAGAATTTGGAAACTGGAAAATGGAGAATGGGTCCAGGTGTGACGTGAATGGACACGCTGGCCCAGGTGGCTCGCCATTACCGGAGGATTGCGGCCCCGTACGGGCTGCTGGCTCGGACTGGGCTGTGGCCACCGCAGCTCCGGAAGCGCGCCGTGGCGGCGCTGCGCCTGCCCGCGGGCGGTCGCGTGCTGGATATCGGATGCGGAACCAGTGCATCGTTTGGTCTATTACGAAAAGCGGTGGGGGATGCGGGCGCGGTGGTGGGTATCGAATATGTGCCGGAGATGCTGGAGTACGCGCGAAAAAACTCGCAGCGTTACCGGGTGCAGCTCGTCCGGGCAGACGCCGGGCACTTACCTTTGCAAGGAGAATTCGACGGCGTGCTCTTCTGCCTCTCGTTCTTCGTGATCCCCGATTCGTTTGCAGCGCTGGAATCAGCGTGGAAGCTCCTGCATCCGGGCGGACGGGTGGTGATTGCCGACGGAAAGTACCCGGTGAGTCCGGATGGCGAATGGGCCAGCCGGGGAATGGCGCGGGTAATCGCCCGGACGCGGTTCGAGCCGCTGCTGCGAACGCGGAGCATCCCTGCGCTGCGGGAATGGTTTGCCGCGCGCGAGGTGCGGTGCGAGTGGGAGCAATGGTGGGGAGGGGTGTTTTTCACCTGCGGGGCAACCAGGGTAGAGTCCGGGCGCGCGGAGACCGGACGCTGAATAGCAACCAGGGAGTTTCAATTGGCCGGGATTCAAACGAGGACGAAAAGCAGCTCATTGCACCAGCCTGAATTGCACTTCGATAATGATCGAGACGGCAACTGGGCGGCCGTCATGCTCTGCCGGTCTAAACCTCCATTTTCTAACCGCTTCGATAGCTAACGTTTCGATATCCTTGTGTGCCCCTGACATTGGCCGGATGGCGATTGCTTGGCCCTGGGCCGTGATGATGGCGCTGAGGGTGACAGCTGCACCTGATTTTGGAAAATACTTTGGTGGCATGAGTGGAGGTGGACACCGCACGCACTCGGGCTGACTCACTCCATCTTTGCCAGCAATGTAGGGTCCAACAGACGGACCTGATGATTTCGTTTCCAACGCCGCCAGGGTCGGGAAAGGCAGCGGGGGCGCCGGGGCCTGGATTTGTCGCTGAAGCACATTTGTCCAGGTCCATTTCACCTTGTGCCGGGCCAGATTCTTGCCGTCTTCGAGCCGATTGGCAAACGCTTCGATCTCCAGCTGCTTGCGCTTCGCGCGGATGGTCCCCTGGACTACGATTTCCGCTCCCATCATCTGGCCCGCCTGGTAATGCAAAGTTGGATCCTCCATGGCCTCCGCAAACCAACCCGCTTTTCGAACCGCCGGTTCCAGGTCCTTCACCCGCAGTATCACCACGCCCGAGACTTCGCGCTCGAGCGCACGAGCAGTTGACTCCTCAAAACTGGTGCAAAGGCCGCAGCGTTTCGGCGCGCCTTCACTGACGATCCAGAAAGTGCTGACCAGCACTCGAATGCCGGGTTTGTCAAAGACTTTTGTCTTGGAGAGTTCCCGCACAAGTTGCCGGGCGATTTGTTCATGCTCGGTCTGATCAACCGGGGATTGCGATTTGGCAGGCTCGGGCCAAGCCAGTGCGAGGGCAGTCGCAGCGGCGACGAGGCCCAGCATGTGTTTGAACGCAGCGATCATCGAGCTACCTGGCAGCCTCTGTCCTAGTGTACTTGAAATAGAGGGCTGAGAGTTCCTTGGTGACCGGGATTTTTACGGCTTCTTCGGCGTACTGGCCCCACTCGCTGGTGCGCAGGGCCGTGACCTGAAGCCGCAGGGTCTTGCCCTTGGGCTGGATAACGCCCACCAGAGCGGCGTGGGCCCCGGCGGCGCGCGCCACCTGTCGCATATAGTCCGCATCCCGGAGTTGCGCGCCGCGGAGGCGGGCCGCGCGAATAATCTGCTCGAGTGCGATCTGAGGGACGATCTCGAAGGGAGCCCCCTGCGCAGACAGGGCCTCCGCCAGTTCGCCGGCCCAGAGGACGCCGAGCTCCGATTCTCCGCCGTCGGCGTTAGGGAAATTGAAAACTGCGAGGCGAATGCGCGGATTCGCGGAGCCAAGTTTTTTCTTCAGCGGCGACGCCAGCCTGGATGCCAGTTCTCTGATTTCCGGCTGCTGTGCGCGCAGAGGCGGAGGGTCAGCCAGCACCCAAAGAAGCAAGAAGAGGGCGGCAACGGTGAAGAGCAATGCCTGCCCGCAGCCCGCGGGAAACCGTAAGCGCAACATAAGACTATTGGAAGCGGGCGAGTGCTTCCTTCTCGTCGTCGAAGGTGGGGATGGAGCGAAGCAGGCGGGTGACGTCGAGGACTTCGCGAACCTTGCCGCTGGGATTCAGCAGCTTGAGCGAGCCACCCGACCGCTGGAGGGATACGAAATTGCGCACGATGGTGCTGATGCCGGAGCTATCCACCTGCGCTACTTCGGCGAGATTCACCAAGATTTTTTTGGAGCCGGCATCCACGACGCGGCGCAACTCCGCGGCCAGCAGATCGTTGGAGCGGCCGATGGTGGCGCGTCCGCGCAAGTCCAGAATGGTGACGTCCCCCGAGTTTCGGAGCGAAATGTGGAGCGCCACGGGCGCCTCCCCAGGTCTGGTCATCGCCGCAGCGGGCTGGGACAGCCCGAACAGGCGCATTATACTCCGGGTAGAATGCGCGCAAAGGGAAAGTTTGGAGAGAGGAAACGCGGGGGATGAAGGTGCGTCAACTTCACCGCTGGGACGTGACGCCGCGAGAGGCGCGGGAAATCCAGGAGCAATTGCGCGCCAGGGTGGTGCTGCACGATACGCCGGGAGAAATCCGCACCGTGGCTGGCGCGGATGCGGCGGTGGACGCGGTCTCCGGGCGCATTTTCGCGGGCGTCGTGGTGTTCCGCTATCCTGGACTCGAGGAACTGGAACGGGCGTGGGTCTGCCAGGCGCTGCGGTTCCCCTATGTGCCGGGGCTGCTGAGCTTCCGGGAAGCGCCTGCGCTGCTCGCCGGGATTGAAAAGCTGAAGCACCGGGTGGATGTCCTGTTTTGCGACGGACAGGGCTACGCGCACCCGCGGCGCTTCGGGCTGGCCTGCCACCTGGGACTGCTGCTCGACTGCGCGACGATTGGGTGCGCAAAAACGCTGCTCGTGGGGACGCACCGCGTGCCCGGAAGGAATGCGGGGAGCTTTGCCGAACTGCGCGATGGAGAAATTATTGGCGCGGCGGTCCGCACGCGGCCGGGAGTGAAGCCAGTGTACGTATCGGCGGGCCACCGCGTGTCGCTGGAGCGGGCCATCGAACTGACACTGGCGGTGTGCGACGGCACGCGCATCCCAAAGCCGACCAGGGAGGCGGACGGGTTTGTGGAGGCAGTGAAGAAAGGGGGTAGGGGGTAGGGAAACCCGGAAGACAGAATCGGAGAAAAAGTGAAGGAGTTGGCCGGTGAGTGCGGTTCGGGAGCATCGCCGAGTGCACCGGGTGCCGCCTACGAAACGCGGGGGATGGAAATGTTTGGCACGGGAATGGCGAGGCTATAATGCCCTGATCCTCGGCCGGGACAACCGGGAATGAGCGAAATCGAACTGGGATTCCAGCCGGAAGCCACCGATGAGCGGATGAGAGACATCCGCGCGCGGCTGCGACGGCTGGAGCGGCGGGACTGGTGGCTGTGGTGGGCGGCGGTCATGGTGATGCTGCTGCTCACAATTGGGGTGGTGTCTCTGAGCGTGCCGGCGCTGGCGGTGAGCCAGGATTCTTTCTTCCAATTGAACCTGAGCCTTGCGGTGCGCGGACTGGTGGGTCTGGTGCTGCTGTTCAACACCTACACCATCTACCAGCAGATCCTGATCAAGCGCCTGAGGCAGCAACTGGCCGAGCAGGTGGAAATCATGGCGCGGCTGCAACTGCGCGTCGAGGAATTCCACCGCCTGGCCGTCCTCGACCCGCTGACGGGTCTCTACAACCGGCGCTTTGCGGAGCAGCGGCTGTCCGCTGAAATCGCGCGCGCGGAGCGCCGCAGCCAGGCCCTGACGCTGCTGGTGCTGGACCTGGACGACTTCAAACTGATCAACGACCGCTACGGACACGCCGCCGGAGACGAAGTGTTGAAATACTTCGGGGAGCGGCTGGTGAAGGCCAGCCGCGGCTCAGACATGGCCGTGCGCATGGGCGGCGACGAATTCCAGATGGTGCTGCCGGAGTGTTCGCCGGAGCACGTGGAAGCGCTGCTGGCCCGGCTGAGGCCGCTGGAATTGGACTACCGCGGACAGAAAATTTCGGTCACGTTTTCCTTCGGGTGGGCGGGCCACCAGCACGGTGAAACGGCTGCACAACTTGCGAACCGTGCCGACCAGGCGCTGTATGCGGGCAAACGCGCCGCCAAGGGCGAGAATCCCCGCGTGCCGGCGGCGTGACGCTCACCCATTCCGAACCTCAATATCGAGACTTCCAAATAAAACCGGGGAGCGAAAGCCTTGTGGCCATCACTCCCCGGGGTGGGGTGGGGTGTTGCTGGACAGAACCCGGAAAAGCAGCGTTACATCAAATCCCTCAGCGGCTAAGCCCGCAAACTGACCACTCCCAGGAGACTCACCACCACAACTCGTAAAGCGGGGTATAGCACCGCGTCCGGGGGATGTCAACTCAATTTGAGGTGCCGGAAGTGGCAGCGAGCAACAACACGGAGGCCGCGCAGACACGGAGGGCACGAAGAAGCACCGCGCTTACGATGGCTCGAGCGTGACCCAGGAATTGTAGTCGGGTTCCTTGCTCGCCGGGTCGAGGCGCGTCGAGAGCAAGACGTTGGCCTCCGGCCAGAAAGCCTGGAGCGTGCCGGATTTGACCGCCGCGATGCAGCAGACCGCCGCCATCGAGCCAGAGTCGCTGCGCAGGCGCACGGCATCGCCGTCGCGGAGCGATAAGCGCGCAGCATCTTCCGCGGAGATGAAGACGGAGTTGCGCCGCGGGGCGCCAGTGAGCGGGTCGGCAGAGTCATAGACCATGGAATTAAACTGTTTCCCGCGGCGCGTGGTCAGGTAGAACCGGGCAGGGCCGCCGGCGGTTTCCGGCAGCGCCAGCGGAGTGAAGCGGGCGCGGCCATCGCTCAAATTCGCGCACACGCCGCCGGCACACAGCAGCGGGCCCCCGTACTGGATGGATTCATTTTCCGCGCGGAGCGAGCCGATGCCGCGGTAGAGCGGGATGAGGGAGTCCATTTCGTCGCGGATTTCCTGCGCGGACCGGAAATTGAGCAGCGAGGATTTTTCAGGACCGAGGGCGGCGCGGGCCAGGTCTTGAAAAATCTGCCATTCCGGGCGCGCGCCGGGGATGCGCGGGCCGGGGATTTCCGGGGAAAAGCGGATGCGGCGCTCTGTGGACGTGATCGTGCCGCCGCCCGGCTGCTCATAGCGCGTCTGGCCGGGAAGCAGGAGGACAGCTTCGCCGGGGCGCGCGAGCATCGAGGAATTGAAGACAATGTCCTGATGGATGCGCAGGGGCACGCGTGAGAGCGCGGCGCGCATCCGCTCCGGCTCAGGCATGGTTTCCACGAAATTTCCGCCCGCGAGATACAGGACATCGAGGTCGCCGCGGCCGGCGGCATCGAGCATCTCTGGCGCCGCCAGCCCCGGGACGCCGGGGACGGGATGGTTCCAGACGGCGCCCCAGTGGAGCGCGGACTCTTCCGAGACCGGCACGCCACCGGGGAAGGTATTCGGCACAGCGCCGCACTCCGCGGCGGCCTGCACGCCGCTATGGCCGCGGATGGGAACGAGACCCGTATTGGGGCGGCCGAGCATCCCGCGGGCCAGGGCAAGATTGATCACCGCCTTCACGTTGTCCACGCCGAAGCGGTGATGGGTGAGGCCCATACTCCAGATGAAGACGGCGTTTTTCGCGGCCGAGTAGAATTCCGCAAAGCGGAGCATCACGTCGCGGACGACGCCGGACGACTCCTCCAGCGACTCCCAGGAGAGGGCATCGAGGTGCTCACGGAGAGCGTCGAAGCCGGAGGTGTGCGCAGCGATGAACGCAGAGTCGAGCCAGTTGCGGGCCATCAGCCACTTGAGGACGCCGCTCAGGAAGGCGATGTCGCCCCCGACACGGACCTGAAAAAATTCATCGGCGAAGCGCGTGCCGAACAGCGCGCTTGTGGCGATGGAGGGAATCCAGTAACGGTCCAAGCCGGGCTCGCGAAAGGGATTCACCACCAGGATGCGCGCGCCGCGCTTCTTAGCTGCGTAGAAATATTTCATGGCCACGGGCTGATTGTTGGCGGCGTCACTCCCGAGCAGCACAATCAGGTCCGCGCCGATCCAGTCGGTGTAGGAGCAGGTGGAGGCGGCCACGCCAAGCGTCTGCTTGAGAGCCACGGTGGAGGCGGCGTGGCAGAGGCGTGCGGCGTTGTCAATGTTGTTGGTTCCGAGCAAACGGGCGGCCTTCTGCGCGACGTAATAGGTCTCGTTGGTCAGTCCGCGGGAGGTGGTGTAGATGGCAATGCGGCGGGGATCGCGGCTGGCGGCCGCTCGCAGCGATTCCCCCGCCAGCGAAATTGCATCCTCCCAGGACACGGGCCGGAAACCCGGCTCACCGCGCAGGCGGAGCAGGGGGCAGGGCAGGCGTCCGAGAGCGCGCAGTTCACCGCCGGAAAGTTTCTCGAGACGCGCCGCATCGGCAAACCGCGCGGGCTGTGCCGCGGGCAGGGTGTTCAAGCGCAGCATCTTGAGGCGCACCAGGCAGAGATGGACGCCCGGGATGGTGTCGTCGCGCAAGCCGCGAGGACCCAGGGCGCAGCCGTCGCAGACGCCGTGGCGAAGGATGCGCCAGGCGTAGGGCAGGCTGCCGCGGTTTTCCCACAAAACTCGGCCCATTTCCAAAAAGTGCCGGGGCTTGGTGTGGCCAAGGCCGAATGGAACCAGGCTGACGATACGCGTGCGGGGCATCGGGATTCCCAGAGTACACAGTTTCGGAAGCGAAGAAAATGATGGGCCGGGCTATTCGGACTTGGGGGGATTCTTGGTGAAATACTGGTCTATGCCGGCGGCGGCCTGGGCGACGGCGCGCTGGATATTGCGGTTGAGCGCGGCCACCACTTCACTGACTTCTTTGCCGGTCACCGGCTCATCGTGAGAATAGAACTGGTTCCAGACCGTGACACCGGCGGCCTGATCGTAGAGCTCGAACTCGACGACGAGGCGCGCAGAAAGCGCGCTGCCGGAGACTTCGCTGAGCTCCTGCAATCTCCCGCGGAGGATGAAGCCGCCGCGCGCGTTGCTGCGCATCGGCTGGACGGTGCGGTAGCGGCCGGAGCCGCGGAGCGCGCGAGTGAGGATGGCCTCTATCATCTCCGCGGGCGGCTCGGCCCAGCGGTGCGATTCGTACATCCCGAGCTGCGATTCGCCGGAGCGATAGATGATGCGGTCGTCGCGATAGACGTGAGGAGTGGAAATCTTGCCGACCAGCAGGCTGACCGGATGCGCGAGCGCGGCGGCCGGGGAGACCGAGGGGAGTTCCAGCGTGTAGTACTTGCTGGGGCGAGTGGAGCCGCAGGAGGCCAGCAGAATGACCAACACTGCTGCTGTGAAACCCGGGATCAGGCGTGACGGCAAGGCTGCTCTCCCGAAGCAGTGACCCGTGAACCGCGACCCGTGAGGAGCGAAGAATGGTTTCATGGCTTGGGAGTCTCACCGGGCTTGCGGTCTGCCGGGGTGCTGGACCGCAGCAGTGAAGACGGGCGGGCCTTGATAGTGGCTGTGAACTGTTTGAGGTTGGCGGTGGTGAGGCGCATGTTCTCGAGCATCTCGTCAATGTTTTCCGAATTGACGGACAGGGTCTGGTCGAGCTGCTGGACGACGCTGGTGGCGGAGGTGAGGGTCTTGCGCAACTCGGAGATGGCCGCGCGGATGTCGGGGCGGTTTTCTCCGACGACTTCGTCAATGTGCTTGAGGGCTTCTTCGGCGCGGGCCACAGTTTTCTTGAAGTCGTCAATCATCGGGCCGATCTTGGCGCTGGCGGCTTCGATATTTCCCAAGGAGGATTTCATTTTGGGGCGGTTTTCCTCAATCATGCCGCGGACGTTGCTGAGGGTGGCCTGCAGGTGCGCACGGTTCTGCTCATTGATCACGTCGTTGACGCGCTTGATGGTCTCCTGCAACTCGGTCGCCCGCTGGTTCAGGTTTTGCACCAGCTTCCGGGCGTCGGGCCCGAGCGCGCTCAACTGGGCGAGCACATCGGCGAAAGAGATGTACTCCTCCGAGGGCAGCAGGGAGTCCGGCTGAGCCTGCGGAGCGGTGGGGGTGCCCGCAGTGATTTCCAGGTAATTTTCCGCGAGGGCGCCAAGGGCAAAAATCTTTGCCTTGCTGTCGGCTTTGACGGGCGCGTCACTGGAAACGGAAAAGGTGATTTCAATGCGGCCGGGATCGCGGGGGTCAACCCGGAGCATCTCCACGCGGCCGACCTTGGGTCCCCCGGCATAGCGGACCACGGCGCCGGGTTCGAGGCCTCCGGCGAATTTGAAGGAGGCGCGGAAAGTCTGGCCGGCACTGCCGAAGGCCCCGCTGATGGCAAAAATCGTGACCAGCAAAAGGCCGGAGGCGATGATGACAAAGAAGCCGACCCAGGCCAGTTCGCGCTTCGACTCCATCCCGTGCCTCCGGGCAACGCAGCAGGACGCGAAGTATAGCTTGGAAATCAGAAATTAGAAATTAGAAATTAGAAACTGGGAAGAAGACGGGAAGCGGCTCGGCACCGTGAGGCGGAGCGGGTCAGGCGGGGCGAACGATGCGCCTCGGGAAGTCGAGGAGCTCGCGGATCTTGCGAGCCAGGAGCCGGAGGCTGTAAGGCTTCCGAAGCACGGTTGCACCTTTTTCCATCATGGGAGTGAGAGAATTGGATTCAGCGTTGTAGCCCGTGGAGAAGATGACGGGCATACCTGGTGCCAGCGAAGAAATCTGTGCGTAGGCCTCGGGGCCACTCTGGCCCGGCAGGGCGATGTCCAGCAGCACCAGAGAGACTTCCGAGCGATGTTGCCGGAAGAGCTCGACAGCGACCTGCCCGTCCCTGGCAACGAGCACCCGATAACCGAGAGCCTGAAGGGTGGCGCAGACTGTCTTGCAAATACTTTCGTTGTCTTCCACGACGAGAAGGGTCTCCGAACCGCCGCGCGCCAGGGCTGTATCCCCCCCGGCCAGCTCTGAGCCCACAGTCGCCGCCACGGCAGGAAGAAAGATGCGGAATGTGGCTCCCCGGCCCGGTTCGCTTTCCACATCGATAAATCCATCGTGTTGTTTAACGATACCGTACACGGTGGCCAGTCCCAGGCCAGTGCCCTTTTCCTTCGCCTTGGTGGTAAAGAAAGGCTCGAAGATGCGCGGGAGTGATGCCGAATCGATGCCCTCCCCGGTGTCGGAGACTTCCAGCAGGACAAACTGTCCGGGGCGCGAGCCCGGGACGCGACGACAGGCGCCCGGATCCAACTCCATGTTGCGGGTCTGGATTCGGAGCACGCCCCCCCTGGGCATGGCATCGCGCGCGTTCACGAAGAGGTTGGTCAATACCTGCTCGATCTGCGTGGGGTCGGCGCGGATAACCCGGAGATCTGGAACGAGGTGGGTCTTCATGGTGATGTGTGCGCCGATGATTTTTTCGAACAGGCCGAGGACTTCTACCACGGACTGGTTGAGATTGATGTTGCGGGGCTCGAGGCGCTGGCGGCGGGCAAAGGCCAGCAACTGACGGGTGAGGCCGGCGGCGCGCTCGGCCTGGGTGAAGATTTTCTGGAAGTATTCACGCCCCTGAGGGTCGGTGGCGATGGCCAGCCCCAGCTCGGCCCAGCCCATCATGGCGCCCAGATGGTTATTGAAATCATGAGCGATGCCGCCGGCGAGCTGGCCGAAGGCTTCAAATTTCTGAGACTGGTGGAGTTGTTCTTCCAGGCGAACGCGCTCGGTAACGTCTCGAAAGGTGACCACGATGGCCCCGACGGCCGGCAGGTCGAACTGATTGACGACCGTGCCCTCGACCATGCGCCAGGAACCATCTTTATGTCTGAACTGGATTCGTGGCACTGCCAGGAGGACACCAGGTTTCTGAAGACTTTCAGCGATCAGAGCCTTGAGGGCGGGAATCTCATCGGGGTGGAGAAGGTCGAAGGCAGTGCCGCCGCGGCGCTCCTCGAGGGTGTAGCCCGTAACGCGTTCCGCGGAACCGCCGGGGTACTCGATGAGGTTGTTGCGGTCAATCAGGACGACGATATCGGCGCTGTTTTCGGCCAGGGCGCGGAAACGCTCCTCACTTTGGCGAATCGCCTGCTCCGCACGGATGCGCTCAATGGAAGCAGCCACCTGTGAGGAGACAAACTCGAGAATGTGAGCGTGCTCTTCCGAATAGCGCAGACCTTCGGTGTAGCTCTGAACAACCATCACGCCGATGACGCGGTTCTCAAGTTTGAGCGGGACGCCCAGCCAGTCAATGGAAGGGGGGCCGATTTCGTCCACCTCTCCCTGTCGCCGCAACTCCTCAAAGCGCTCGGGAGGAACGAGCGCGGATTTTCCGGTGCGCAGGACATAGGCTGTGAGCCCCCTGCCGAACGGGCCAGTCAGCGGTTCAGAGTCTTCCTCGTCCACGAAATATGGGAACGTAACATTTTCAGGGGAGTCCGCGAGCGCGACATAGAAATTCTTCGCCGGCATCAGCTGCTGGATGATGGCGTGAATCTGGGCGAGAAGGGCATGGAGCGTGGGAGCGGTCTGGGCGGCCTCGGAAATGAGGTGCAGGGCAGCCTGGTTCTGCTCAGCACGCATCTGCGGCGTGATGTCGTAGATGAACCCTTCCAGGTGCAGCGGACCGCCGGCGGGATCGGGGACAGCACGGCCATTTTCGGAGACCCATTTTCCTTCTCCCGAGGCGGTGCGAATGCGGTACCGGACCTGGAAGGGTCGGCCGGCGGCAATCGCCTGCTGCACCTGTTCCCTGACTGTAACCCGATCATCGGGATGAATGAAGTCATTCCAGTAAACTCTGCGCTGGACGAAATCGTCGGGGCTGTAGCCGGTAACTTCGCGGCATCCCTCGCTGACAAATTCGGAAGTCCAACGGAAGTCGTTCACGCAGCGGTAGGCAACGCCGGGGAGGTTTGCCAGCAGCGTGGAGAGTGTGCGCTGGCTCTCATGAAGAGCCTTTTCTGATCGCTCACGTTCGGTGATGTCCCGCACGATCCCGGTGAAGAAGTGCTGGCCGCCCTTCCGGAATTCCCCGAAGGAAACTTCGACTGGAAACTCGGTGCCATCTTTGTGCAGGCCGGGAAGCCGCACGCCTTCCCAGGTGATGTGTTTCTTCCCGGTCTGCTGGTAGCGCTGGATCCCCGCCTTATGCACATGGCGGAGGTACTCAGGCATCAAAATGGTGAGGTCTTTTCCGAGCAATTCGGCAACCGAGTAGCCGAACATGCGTCCCGTAGAAGAGTTGGCAAAGAGGATGGTGCTGTTGCCGTCTATGGTGATAATGCCGTCGCTGGCGGTTTCCGCTGCGAGGCGGTACCGCTCTTCAATGGCTTGCAGCGCTTCCGCAGCAGGCCGCCCATCCGCCAGACGCAACTCGAGCAAGGTGAACACCTGGTCCGCGAGGTCCATCAAGGCACTACCCTGTCCCGGCGCAAGCAGATGCGGAACCGAGTCCATTACTGCGACCGTGCCAATGGCAATCCCTGCCGACGTGCGCACCGGCGCCCCGGCGTAGAAACAAACGAAGGGGGCCTGTTTGACCAATGGATGCGAGTCGAATCTGGGATCTTTCCTCGCATCTGTGACTTCCAGGACACCTGCCTGCTGGATGGTATGGACACAGAAGGGGGAGTCTGACATGGAACTCCAATCGTCACTTGCTTCGCGGGTTCTGGAGGGGTGGAGCTGGGAGCCGGGAAAATTCACGCAGGCGAAAGGCACCTGACATTTCACTGCCGCAAGCGTGGCAATCCGAACCAATTCCGGATCCGGCACTGGGGCAGGAAGGGCGTAACGCCGCAACAGTTCCAGACGCACGGACTCGTTTTCTGGCTGAGGAGCCATATAGCTGCTCCGTGTGCCGCCAGGGGGACTGGGAACTGTTCTCGCTTACTGCATCGGTGCCCATCGGACGCGGGGTGGGCTGTGCCGACAGATGGACACCAGTTGCCTTTCCTAGGATTCAGCGACTCCTCCCCTGTGGCGCCAGGACGGCCCAGGAGGCAAAGAAACCAGGGCTTCAGGGAGAGGAAAGCCAGTACCCCACGGCAAAAAGCTACGCTCAGCGAAGGGGGGTGTCAAGTGCCGGAAGCCTCTGCGGGGTGGAGGCAACACGGACACAGTCGCGGCCTTCGGACTTGGCCTGGTACAAGGCCAGATCCGCAGCACGGAGCAATTCGCCAGCAACCGAACCATGCACGGGACAAGAGGCCACGCCGAACGAGAGGGTTACCAGACCGAGCGGCTGGCCGCGAAATTCGTGCGGCCTGGAGGTGTAGGCTTCGCGCCACTGCCCGGAGCGCAGGCGGGCGACCTCGGGGGTGGCGTCCGGGAGGATGACGGTGAACTCCTCACCCCCGTAGCGGCAGGCTATGTCCTCGTGGCGGATTTGCGATTGGAGAAACTGGCCGAGATCCCGCAGCAGGGAGTCACCGGCCTCGTGGCCAAAGGTGTCGTTGAAGCTTTTGAAGTGGTCCACATCCAGCATAACCAGGCCGAGGGCTGTTTGCTTGCGGCAGGCGCGGCGCAGTTCACGGTCCAAAACCTCTTCGAGGTATCGGCGATTGAAAAGACCGGTGAGCGCATCGCGTATGCTCTGGCCGCGCAACTCCTCGCGGAGACGCAGGTTGGCCAGGGAGAGTGCCAGTTGTCCGGCAGCGGAATCGGCGAGGCGTTGTGTGGAGTCGGGGAGGCGCACGGGTTCGGCCACCCCGCGCCCCGGAGTGCCGCATTGCAGGTGCAGCACACCGAGGGGGTCGCCACGCACCATCAGGGGAGTACACAGGAACGTGCCAGTTTCCGGACGGCCCAGATGCTTGCAGACCGGGTCTGAGGTGGGATTGTCTACCCAGTGCGAGCGGCTGCGGCGCAAGGACCAGCACTCCTCGGGAAGGAAAACGCGTTCGGGGAGCACGGGCTCCCCCCAGGAGGCCACGGTTTCGAGGAATTTGCGCTCCGCATCGAACAGGGCCACGGCACCCGCGAAATCCGGGAAGAGATCATGAAAGGCGCGGCCCATGGAAGCGCAGGCCTCCGCCGAGGTCTCGCAGCTCTGGACCAGGTTGTTCATCTGGCGGAGGAGCGAATGGTCGCGGTTGCGCTCCTGGAGATCGCGGACCCAGTGGGACAGCTTCTGATTGGCTGTCTGGAGCGCGGTGGCGGCCTGGCGACGCTCGCTGACGTCGCGGGCGATGCCCTGGATGCCGGCCGGCTTTCCATTCTCGCGGAGGACCCGGGTGCTGAGCTCGAGGGGGATGCGGCGGCGGTCCTTGCCCAGAATTTCAACCTCATAAATCCTGGGAGGCTCGCCGGCCACTTTGCGGTTCATCATCTCACGGGCGACGGCCAGATGCTCCGGTGCCAGCACGTCGTGGATCTTCATCTGAAGGATGTCTGCGCGGGAATAGCCGGTAATGACTTCACCAGCGCGGTTCAGCGAGGTGAAATTTTCATCGAGGTCGTGGGTATAGACGATGTCGTTGGCGTTTTCAAAGAGCTCGCGGAATCGCTCCTCACTCTCGCGCTGGGCCAGTTCGGCGCGGCGCGCTTCGCCGACGGCCTGGGACAGCTCGGCCAGGATGCGCCGGACGTCAATCTGCGTAAGCACCTGGCGGGCCAGAGTCTGCAAGGCGGTGGCGTGACGCACGCGGAGCTTGCGGGCCTCGCGATCAAACACGCAGAGGGTGCCCTGTGGCTTCCGCCTGGTGTCCCGCAGCGGGATGCCGGCCAGGAACCGGACCGGCAGGCCAGCCGGATCCCGGGCGTGCTCGCGGAGATGGCGGCCAAACGCGCGGTCGCTGTGGGAGTCTTCGATCACCAGCATTTCGCCCTGGGAGAGCACGTGCTCGGCGAACAGGAGCGCGAGGGGAAAGTCCGCGGGGCTGAGCCCGATGCGGGACTTCAGCCAGTGGCCTGCGGGAGCCACCAGGCTGACGACGGCAATCGGACATTCCGCATCGTGGGCCGCCAGGCGGGCAATGTCGTCGAAAGCCGGCTCGGGCTCGGAGTCGATAATCTGGTCCAGGCGGATGGTGTCCGGCCGGAATTCATGCTTCGCGGGGTCCTGCACAGACCCGGAGCCAGACAATTTGCGGGGAGCAGGAGTCATCGCGGCGGCCCCTCCCCTTCGCCGGTGAGCATCTGGAGATAGTCCAGCTCCTGCTGCACCTCCGGCTCTGGCATGCGGTCCAGAAACTGGCGGACACGGGGGTGAGGACTGGCCTGCAATTCTTCCCGGGTGCCCTGGGCGACGATGTGACCTTTGTCGATCAGCACCATGCGGTCGGCGATGAGGAAGGCGCTAGCCAGCTCGTGAGTGACGACGACGATGGTCATGCGGAACGCGCGCTTCAGCTTGACAATCAGGTCATCGAGGCCCGCGGCAATGATGGGATCCAGGCCGGCGGAAGGCTCGTCGAAAAACAGAATTTCGGGGTCCAT
>Ga0247727_10011983_pt1 | contig 14981 bp, 10 predicted proteins | sample WisWelCaveWW1625_FD_202498 | JGI IMG/M metagenome (GOLD analysis project Ga0247727, IMG submission 202498) | Biofilm microbial communities from Wishing Well Cave, Virginia, United States - WW16-25 | ecosystem: Environmental > Aquatic > Deep subsurface > Groundwater > Cave microbial mat | place... | reverse complement strand
ATGAGCATCCGCGCAAACATGATTTGTCGTCGTTGCGTTTGCTCGGCACGGTGGGCGAGCCAATTAATCCGGAAGCGTGGCGATGGTATTACAAAAATATCGGACGCGAAAAATGTCCGGTGATGGATACGTGGTGGCAAACCGAAACCGGCATGTTCATGATCACGCCGGTGCCGGCGTTGCCACTCAAGCCGGGATCAGGCACGCTGCCATTTTTCGGACAAGACGCGGATGTGTTGGATGAAGAGGGCAAGCCGGTGAAGCCGGGCGAAGAAGGTTATCTCGTTCTCAAACGTCCGTGGCCCGCGATGTTGCGAACGGTTTATCAAGACCCGGATCGGTACGTCCGCCAATATTGGACGAAATATCCGGGAATGTATTTGACCGGCGACAGCGCGAAACGCGATGAGGACGGATATTTTTGGATCATCGGTCGCGTAGATGATGTGCTCAAGGTGAGCGGCTATCGTCTCGGCACTGCCGAAGTGGAAAGCGCGCTTGTCTCGCATCCGGCAGTCGCGGAAGCCGCGGCGATTGGCTTGCCGCATGAAATCAAAGGCAACGCGATTCACACGTACGTGCTGTTGCGCGCGGGGCAGACCGCGTCCGACGCGCTCGCGCAAGAATTGAAAGAGCACGTCGGCAAAGTGATGGGACCGATCGCGAAACCGGAAACGGTGAACTTTGCGGACAAGTTACCCAAGACAAGAAGCGGCAAGATTATGCGGCGCGTCTTGAAGGCGCGCGCGCAGGGATTGCCGGAAGGCGATGTGAGTACGCTGGAGGAGTAAAGAGGCGAGACATTGGTTGAAAACCGACGTCTCGCGGTTTTTTAAACCCGCAAAGCGGATTTCGCGCGCAGGAGCCGTCGACTTTTAGTCGATGGCGGAGAAAAAAAGGCGATTTTGCTCTCAACAAAATGGCGCACGCTCCTTTTGCTCGCGCTCGCGGAATTATTCGCGATGGGGCTTTGGTTTTCCGCGAGCGCGGTTGTGCCGCGTCTCACCGATGCGTGGTCGCTTGACGATAGCGGCCGCGCGTGGCTGACTATGAGCGTGCAGATCGGCTTTGTCGTCGGCGCATTTGCGTCCGCGTTGTTCAACGTTGCGGATCGTGCGCCGACGTTTCTTTTATTCGCGTTCAGCGCGTTTGCCGGCGCGCTGGCGAACGCGCTGATTCCCTTTGCCGCGCGCGATTTATCTGCCGCGCTGCCTCTGCGTTTTCTCACCGGCTTTTTCAGCGCGGGTGTTTATCCGGTCGGAATGAAAATTATGGCGACGTGGTGCAAAGAAGATCGCGGGCTCGGCATCGGTTTGCTCGTCGGCGCGCTGACGATTGGCAGCGCGAGCCCGCATCTCATCAACGCGCTCGGCGGTCTCGCGGAATGGCAGCCGGTCTTGTACGCGTCGTCATTACTCGCGGCAATCGGCGGGGTTATTGCATTGCTGTTTGTGCGCGAAGGCGAGTATCGTTCCGCGACGCCGCCGTTCAATTGGAAATTTGTTGCGCGCGTATTTCAAGATCAAGGAATGCGGCTCGCGAATTTCGGATACTTTGGACATATGTGGGAATTGTACGCAATGTGGACGTGGATTCCGGCATTTCTCGCCGCGAGTTTTGCCGCGCAAAATTTTTCGGATGCGTCGCGCGCGGCGGCATTCGCCGCGTTTATTGTGATTGCGTCCGGCGGCGTCAGCAGTTTGATCGCCGGCATTTGGGCGGATAAGTGGGGGCGCGTGCGCGTGACGACGATCAGTATGATGATTAGCGGCGCGTGCGCCGCATTGAGCGGCATTTGGTTTGACGCCGCGCCGGTGTTGGTCGCGATGATCGCGCTGATTTGGGGCGCGGCGGTTGTCGCGGATAGCGCGCAATTTTCCGCGAGCATCAGCGAGCTCGCGCCGCGCGAATATATTGGCACCGCGCTCACCTTGCAAACGAGTCTCGGATTTTTGTTGACGCTCGTTTCAATCCGACTCGTTCCGTTCCTCGTAAATTGGATGGGATGGCGTTGGTCGTTCGTGATTCTTGCGATTGGTCCCGCGCTCGGCGTGTGGGCAATGCTCGCGCTTGGGCGCACCGCGTTCGCCGGGCGCTTGGCGAATGGGAGAGGATAAGAATTCGTAATTCGTAAATTGACGCGTGTAACTTGCCATGAGAAGCCGGCAATCTGCTATTTGCTCTCTGCTCTTCTTTGCGTCCTTCGCGTCTTTGCGGTTTAATTGAAATTGGGAGGGAACATGCCTGTCACGTACCGTATTCATCCCGCTATCGGCGTCACGCGCGTCGGCGATATGACGACAATGATTGCAGAGGTAACTCTTTCTGTTGCCCGCGAACAATATCCCACCAAATCAAAGCAAAAGTGACAAGGTCGCGCGGGGATGCTATCTGCCCGCAAAAAAACACCGCCGAGGTTGCCCAATGCCCCGGCGGTCCATGCTTTTAAAGATGGTCACGCGTTCTGCCTAATCAAAATTCTGGAGTCGGTCTGCCTTCCGGCAGTTCTTCCCCAGAAATCACGACCGCAAATGACGAGGTGGTTGGAGTGCCGGGAATGTAAATGACTGCCAGCCCATTGCGTGCCTCGGCTTCCATCCACACCCACACCAAGTTTCCTTGCTCATTTTTGAAGGTATCTACATTCCCGCTCCAACCTCCTTTGCGCATTTCGTCGGTATAGTGTTTCAAAACTTCGGCGGAGGTCGTGTTGGCGGGCAATGCAAGGAGCGTCCATTGGTATTTGTCAAACGCCTGTCGGTACGCGACGCTTCTTGCCTGTTGTTCCAAAGAACTGATCGATGCCTCTGCCGGTGCTGGGGTAAGCACCTTCGTGGGAACGGGCGTCGGGAATATGGTTGCGCGCGCAAGCGGTGCTGGCGTAGGTCTCGGGGTTGCCCTGACTCGAACCACCACGGCCCGACCCGACAAGAACAAAACGCCTCCTAACAGCAATCCGATCAACAACCCAAACAGGACGACATATTTCTTTTTCATTTCCTCTTCCTTTTGCGGAAAATTGTTGTGGTGCGGACGTTATGGAGAAACACCTTTGGCTTGAATGCTTGGTCTCGCCTCCTTCCTTCTGCCCGGCGGTTGGCTTGTGAATTCTTGATTCGTTTTCAGATATCTCATGTTATAATCACGAGATACGACTAATGTCACAGCGTCCTTAGTTTAGTAGATTCTGCGATCCCTCGCTATCTTGCGATAAACACCAGGACTGTCGTGTAGTAGACACGTGAAATTGAACGAAAGGTCGAACCACGACGAGGGGAGTTCAATGGTGGCTAGCATCTTCGATGCCGACGCGCAGGCAAAACGAATTGCCTTTCTCAGACAGGTCGCGCCATTTTCGCTTCTGGCGGACCGAGACCTGATCACCCTCAGCCGCGATTTCAAAGCCCAACCCTTTGGCAGGGACGAAATAATTTTTCGCCAGGGCGACCCGGGCGAAGAGATTTACATTGTGATGAAAGGCAAGGTGCGAATTTACAAACTGGCGCCCTCGGGGAATGAAACATCGCTAGAGATTTTTTCCACCCGCGAGATCGTCGGCGAATTCGCGCCTTTGGATCATCACCCGCGTTCGGCGTCCGCCAAGGCACTGGAAGCAACAACGATGTTGCGGATCTCCGGTGATAATTTGAAGCGGCATCTGCGCGCGATGCCCGACCTCGCGATAGGCATCATTCGATTGCTGACTGCTAAAGCGCGTCGGACCGCCGATTTCGCGGAATCGCTCGCGCAGTACGACGCCGCCGGTCGTCTCTTGCACATTCTGCTGCATTACGCCGAACGCTTTGGCGAAGAACTGGAAACGGGGAAACGTTTCGCGCTCGATCTAAACTTGACTCAATCCGATCTGGCTTCGCTCGTCGGTGTGCAGCGCGGCTGGATAAATCATTTGCTGCAGGATTGGCACAAGCGCGGCTTGATCGAACATCGCGCCGGGAAAATCTTCATCCTTGATTTTCCGCGCGTGATGGCAGAACGCGATGGCCGGCTGGAAGCGTTGGTGGAGAAGGATTGGTAGCGCACTGAACTGCCAAATTGTGAGCAGAGGAGAAGCGATCTAGATGGGGAGGGGTTGAAATGACTGGAAGACCCACAGGCACCGTGACTTTTCTTTTCAGCGACATTCAAGGCAGCACGCAGCGCTGGGAGCATCAGCGTGCGGAAATGCAGCGCGCCTTCGACCGCCAAGAAAAAATCATGCGGCAAGCAATTGCTGCGCACGACGGCTACACTTACAAAATGATTGGCGATGCGTTTCAAGCGGCATTCGCTACCGCGCCGGCTGCGCTCGCCGCTGCATTGCACGCACAACGCGTGTTACATGCCGAAGCGTGGGGCGAGGTCGGTCCCGTTCGTGTGCGCATGGCGCTGCATACGGGCATCACCGAAGAGCGCGGCGATGATTATGTGGGTCCGTTGCTCAATCGCGTCGCGCGTTTGATGAGCGCGGGACATGGCGGTCAAATTTTGCTCACGCGCGCGACCGAAGAACTCGTACGCGATCATTTGCCGGCGGGTGCGACTCTGCGCGATTTGGGCGAGCACCAACTCAAAGATATCGCGCGTCCCGAGCAACTTTTCCAACTCATCGTTCCGGATTTGCCATCCGATTTTCCTCCGCTCAAAGCGATCGAGATTCAGCCGACACAGATTGTCGTCGGCGAAGAATTGCCCGCGTCTGGAGAACCACCGTTCAAAGGATTGCTGTACTTTGACGAAGAAGATGCCGATCTTTTCTTCGGACGCGAACGGCTGACCGCGCAACTCGTCGCGCAATTGAGGGATGGCAAATTCCTTGCGGTTGTCGGCGCATCGGGCAGCGGGAAATCATCTGTCGTACGCGCGGGGTTGATTCCGGCGCTGAAGAGTAGTGAGCCACTTGCCGACGGAACATCTCCGCCCGAGGGCAGCGCACAATGGTCGGTGCATATCATCACGCCAACAGCGCATCCGCTCGAAGCGTTGGCGGTCAGTCTCACGCATGGGTCTGAATCTGTGACAGCCGCGACGACGTTGATAGATGACCTGACGCGCGACTCTCGCAGTCTGCATTTGTACGTGCGCAAGATGTTGAGCCGCTCCCCTTCTCATGCGGGCGCTCTTCCTATGGGAGAGGGCAGGGGTGGGGGCAGACTCCTGTTCGTCGTGGATCAATTCGAAGAATTATTCACGCTCTGTCGCAGTGAAGACGAGCGGCGCGCGTTCATTGATAACTTGATTGGAGCAACTGCTCCCGAAACCGCCGGGCAAACGATTGTCGTCATCACCTTGCGCGCAGATTTCTACGCACACTGCGCGCAGTATGCCACCTTGCGCGAGACTTTGGCGAAGCGACAGGAATATATCGGTCCGATGAACGAAGACGAACTGCGCCGCGCAATCGAAGAGCCGGCGAAACGCGCCGATTGGAAATTTGAATCGGGTCTCGTGGATTTGCTTTTGCAAGATGTGGGCGACGAGCCGGGCGCGTTGCCATTGCTCTCGCACGCATTGCTGGAGACGTGGCAACGACGACGCGGACGCAAGTTGACCTACACCGGCTACAGCGAATCGGGCGGCGTGCGCGGCGCGATTGCCAAAACGGCACAGAGCGTCTATCAGCAATTGTCATCGGAAGCACAAGCGATTGCGCGCAACATCTTTTTGCGGCTGACCGAATTAGGCGAAGGCACACAGGACACGCGCCGCCGCGCGCCGTTGAGTGAATTGATTCCGCCGTTCGCCGATGCGCAGGCGGCAGATGAGGTGCTAAAGTTGTTAGCCGATGCGCGCTTGATTACGACGAGTGAAGGTTACGCGGAAGTCGCGCACGAGGCGTTGATACGCGAGTGGCCGACCTTGCGCGAGTGGCTGAACGAAAATCGCGAGGGCTTGCGCTTGCATCGTCATCTGACCGAAGCCGCGCAGTCGTGGCAAAAATTAAATCGCGACGCGGGCGAATTGTATCGCGGCGCACGCTTGGCACAGACGCTCGAATGGACGAAAGAGAATTCGGGAGAATTAAATCCGCTCGAGCGCGAGTTCCTCGATGCGTCGAAAGAAATGCTTGAGCGTGAAGAAGCGGAGCGCGAGGCGCAGCGCCAGCGCGAACTTGAAGTGGCGCAAAGACTTGCCGAGACAGAAAGACAGCGCGCCGAAGCGGAACGACAGCGGGCGAGCGAGCAGGCACATGCGGCAACGCAATTGCGCCAGGGCCGTCGTTACCTGATAGCCGCGTTGGGTGTGGCGATTGTGATGTTTGTGGTGGCGAGCGCGGCAGGGTATCAGTCTTATCAGAACGCCGAGCGCGCCGAGAACGAGCGCCGCACCGCCTTCGTGCGCGAATTGTCCGTGAATGCGGTCAGCAACTTGGACATTGACCCCGAGCGCAGCATTCTGCTCGCGCTGCAAGCCGTGTCCGCAAGCACGGCGGGCGGCAAGCCCGTTTTGCGTGAAGCGGAAGAGGCGCTACATCGCGCAGTATCGGCTTCGCGCGTGCAACTCACTTTGCGCGGCCACACGGCAGGCCTCATTGGCGTCGCCTTCAGCCCCGATGGACGGCGCATAGCGACCGCCAGCCGGGATGACACGGCGAAAGTATGGGACGCGGCGACTGGACAGGTGTTGCTCACACTCTCCGGGCATACACAAGATATATATGGCATCACCTTCAGTCCCGATAGCAAACGCCTGGCAACTGCAAGCAATGACAAGACGGCGAAGGTGTGGGATGCCACCACGGGCAAAGAGTTGCTCACCCTGACTGGACATACGGATAAGGTGAGCGGCGTCGCTTTCAGCCCCGATGGGACGCGACTTGCCACGTCTAGCGGAATTCGAGTTTCTGACAGCGTTGACCACACAGCCAAAGTATGGGATGCTGCGACCGGCAAAGAGTTGCTCACCCTGATTGGTCATACGAACGGAGTCACTTTTGTCGCCTTCAGTCCCGATGGGAAACGCTTGGCGACGGGCAGCACTGACAACACCGCCAAGATTTGGGACGCGGCGACAGGCAAAGAGTTGCTCACTCTGATTGGTCACACGAACTCAGTCACTTCTGTCGCCTTCAGCCCCAATGGTAAGCGTCTCGCCACATCAAGCTACGATTTGACAGCGAAAATCTGGGATGCGACTACTGGGCAGTTGTTAATGACGCTTTTCGCTCAGGGCGGTAGTTTCGGTGGCGTTGCGTTCGACTCCGCGGGAACGCGCTTGGTGACGTCCAATCAGGATGGGACGGCGAAAGTCTGGGACGCGGCGACCGGACAAGGGTTGCTGACCCTCACGGGCCACAGCGGTGCAGTCTTTCAGGCGGTATTCAGTCCCGATGGCACGCGCGTGGCGACGGCGGGTGGGGATACTACTGCCAAAGTCTGGGACGTTTCCCCCGCTGGCAGCCGCGAGTGGCTCACACTGGCGAACCACAACGGGGGGCTTGGTTCTGTTGCCTATAGCGCGGATGGGCGACGCATTGCCACTGCCAGCGCTGACAATACTGCAAAAGTCTGGGACGCAGTGACGGGTAAAGAATTGCTTACACTCGCTGGGCATACCGATGACCTCAACGATATTGTTTTCAGCCCGGATGGAACCCGTTTGGTCACTAACAGCAATGACCAGACCCTCAAAGTATGGGATGCAACGACGGGAAAAGAATTGCTCACTGTACCCACCCAGTCCTATCGTTTAACCTATGGTCTTCACGTGGCGATCAGCCCCGATGGACAGCGCATAGCCGCGCCCGGTCCTGGAATTCCCCAGACTACAAGTGGCGCAGGCGTTCTCAAGATATGGGATATCAAGTCGGGCAAGGAATTGCTTACTCTATCGGGTCACAGGGGCGCGGTCTATGGAGTCGCGTTCCGTCCGGATGGGAAACGGATCGCCACCGTCAGCTCGGATGGAACAACTAAAGTGTGGGATGCAGAGAGCGGTAAGGAGTTGCTCAGGCTTGTCACGATTGGGGTCTTTGATGTGAGCTTTAGCCCGGATGGGCGGCGGATTGCCACAGCCGGCGGCGATGGAGCGAAAGTCTGGGATGTTGCGAGCGGTCAAGTATTGCTGACGCTTTCGGGTCACACTGGTGGGGTTCGCAATTCGGTATTCAGCCCGGACGGAACGCGCCTGGCAACTGCGAGCAGCGATGGGACGACGAAAGTCTGGGATGTTTCATTGGCAAGTGGACGACAAGAGCAGCCGCTTACACTGTACGGCCATAGCGGCATTATTAGTCGGGCAATCTTCAGCCCGGATGGGAAGCGCCTCGTGACCGCCAGCGCCGATGGCACCGCGCGCGTCTATGCGCTGCCGCTCGAAGACATCGTCGCGATTGCCAAGTCGCGCGTGACGCGCGCGTTGACGACCGACGAGTGTCAGAAGTATTTGCATGTGGAAAAGTGTCCGTGAGGGTGATTGAAAACGCGCAAAAAACAGGACTAGAAATTCTGTAGATAGACGACACGGTCGCGCATCTCATCGGCAGTGAATGAGTTGATCAAGCGGAGAATTTCACCCAAGCGTTTGCGGCTGTACTGCTCGGAGGAAATGATAATGCCCGCGTGCGATTGGTTTGCTTCAGCGTACTTTTTCGCCAATCGCAAGTAATCGCGAGCATTGAAGGTCAATAACGCCATTCCATTTTCCGCGGCAGAAGCCAAATGAACCGAATCATCCGCGTTTAACAATCCCGCTTCTGCCGCGCTTTGTGCGCTGAATCCGCGTTCTCGAACGGCTCTGGCTAATTCGATAGTTACATCTTCATCGGTGTAGATCGAGATATATAGCCGCGGCGCGTCAGCCATTATTCGGTTTCTTGAAAGAGACAAAACCGCGCTCGTCCATTTGCGCGCCGGTATCTTTTATAACGTTTTCAACGCGATGCGCGACGATCTCTTGTTCAATCTCGTCGTGATGGTCGAGATAATAACTGAGCGCATCGTGAATTGCCGTCGCCGCTAGATGCGGATACGACAGAAGAATGTCCTCAACGGAATCGCCCGCGCGGTACATTTGTGCGACAAGTCGAACCGGAATGCGCGATCCGCGCAGAACTGGCACATCGTTCACGCGCGCAATGTGCGGATGCTCGGTTGCTTTTTCGCTCGGTGCCGTCTGGGGTTGAGTGGCGATAGTCATTTGAAACTCCAAATCAGATTCTTTTCGTAACGAATTGAAGAATTCTTCCCGCAGACGCGATTGCTTCTTCTGCCTCGTCTCGACTTGGTGCGCCGGTTGGGCTAGTGCCAGGAATGGCGTCGGGATAACGTGTGGGGATATAGTATTGATCGATGACAATACAATCAGATTGGAAATCTGAAAACTGCGGATCGTGCTTGCGACATTCTCCTAATAGGTCAACCAACCTGTGTGTGCGTGGGTAATTGTTTATCTTGGCAATCAAAAATGCTTTGAGCGATTTTTCGGCGCATTGTTGCGAGAGAAAGCACGCGTGGGCTGTATGTTGTTCTTCCAGCACCAAGCGCGCGACAATCAGGTCTTCGTTGGCTCTCTCAAGCCACTGCCGGGGCAGGTTGGCGCTCATAAATTACTTTGCCCTTCTGGACTACTTCGTTGACGATGAAAGGATTTTTTTCCGCGATCATTTGCGCGAATTCACTGGGCGTGTAAACAAGAAAGTCTACACCAATTTGCGCCCGGCAAAGCAAGGCGACCTGCTTGATGCGCTGAAAGAAGGGGTACGGAGTATCTTTGATGATGACGAGGTCGAGATCACTCCAATCGCCGATATCGCCGCTGGGCATTGATCCGAACAAGATGACTTTGTCCGGCTCATATTGCGCCGTTAGCGTTCGCATGATTTCTTGTAATGCTTTTGCAAGTTCGGATTGTCGCTCTTTATTCATCTCGGCATTATTATACCATATTATCGCTGTGGCCGCGTGACGCGCGCGTTGACAGCCGACGAGTGCCAAAAGTTTTTGCATATGGAGCAGTGCCCAGCGGCACAATGAAAGGAATTGCAAATGGCAACACGTCCAACCGGAACCGTGACCTTCCTCTTCACCGACATCGAAGGCAGTACTACACTCTGGGAGCAGCACCACGATTCAATGGAGCGCGCCCACAAACGCCAAGAGCAAATCATTCGCGATGCTGTTGCGCGACACAACGGCTATACCTACAAAATGATCGGCGACGCCTTCCAGATTGCGTTTGCGACGGCGACCCACGCGATCACCGCCGCGCTGGACGCCCAGCGCGCGTTGCATAAAGAAGATTGGGGAGAACTCGGCGCGATTCGCGTCCGCATGGCGTTGCACACCGGCGTCACGGAAGAACGCGGGGATGATTATGTTGGTCCCGTATTGAATCGCGTGGCGCGCTTGATGAGCGCGGGACATGGCGGACAAGTGCTGCTAACGCAAGCCACCTTTGATCTCGTGCGCGACCGCTTGCCCAAGAATTTCACCTTCCGCGATTTGGGCGAGCATCGTCTCAAAGATTTGGTGCGTCCCGAACGCGTTTATCAAATCTTTTCGCCGGACTTGCCTTCCGAATTTCCTCTGCTCAAAACTTTGGATACTCAGACCGTTAGCGGTGAGCCGCCTTCTCTTGGCGAACCGCCGTTCAAAGGTCTGCATTATTTTGACGAAGCAGACGCAGATATTTTCTTCGGCAGAGAACTGCTCGCCGCGAAACTGGTCAGCCGCTTGAAAGATTTTCCTTTGCTCGTCGTGATCGGCGCGTCGGGCAGCGGCAAATCATCGCTCGTGCGCGCGGGATTGATTCCGGCGCTGAAGAGTAGTGAGCCACTTGCCGACGGAACATCTCCGCCCGAAGGCAGCGCACAATGGTCGGTGCATGTCATCACGCCCACCGCGCGTCCGCTCGAAGCGCTCGCAGTCAGTCTTACGCGCGATTCGACCTCGGTCGCGGCGACCACCACGTTGATGGACGATCTCGCGCGCGACGCGCGCAGTCTGCATCTGTTCGTGCGCAAACTTCTCACTCTTAACTCTTCGCCTGTAAAGGGCGAGGAGAGAATGCTCCTCGTCGTTGATCAATTTGAAGAACTGTTCACGCTGTGCCGCGATGAAGCCGAGCGCCGCGGGTTCATTGATAATTTGTTGACGGCGACCTCGCCGAAATTTTCTGGTGCGACGATCGTCGTCATCACACTGCGCGCGGATTTTTACGCGCACTGCGCGCATTATGCCGAGCTGCGCGAGGTGGTCGCAAAGCATCAGGAGTACATCGGACCGATGAATCCAGAAGAATTGCGGCGCGCAATTCAAGGTCCCGCGCAGTATGGAAAATGGGAATTTGAAGCGGGCTTGTTGGATTTGATTCTGCACGATGTCGGCGACGAACCCGGCACGCTGCCATTGCTCTCGCACGCGCTGCTCGAAACATGGGAGCGTCGCCGCGGGCGTCGGCTCACGCTCAAGGGTTACGACGAATGCGGCGGCGTGCGCGGCGCGATTGCGGAAACCGCGGAGAGTGTGTACCAAAACTTGGCGCCTGAACAACAAGCCATCGCGCGCAATATTTTTCTGCGCCTGACCGCGCTGGGCGAAGGAACGCAGGATACACGGCGGCGCGCGACGCTGAGCGAACTGATTCCACCGTTTGTGGATGCGCAGGCGGCGGATGCGGTGTTGAAATTGTTGGCGGATGCGCGGCTGGTCACGACGAGTGAAGGCTATGCTGAAGTCGCGCACGAGGCGCTGATTCGCGAATGGCCCACATTGCGCGAGTGGCTGAGTCAGAATCGCGAAGGACTGCGACTGCATCGGCATCTTACCGAAGCCGCGCAGGAATGGGAACAGTTAAAGCGCGATGCGGGCGCATTGTATCGCGGCGCGCGGCTCGCGCAAGCAATCGAATGGGCAGAGGTACACCCTTCGACAGGCTCAGGGCAGGCTCCGGCGGAACTAAATTTTTTAGAACGCGAATTTCTGGATGCATCGAAGGAATTAAAGGAACAAGAAGAAAAAGAGCGTGAGGCGCAGCGATCACGCGAACTGGTCGCGGCGCAACAATTGGCGGAAGAAAAAACGCGCGCCGCGCAAAAATTGCGGCAACGCGCCGTGTTCCTCGCAGTTGCATTGTTCATCGCCGCGCTGTTAGCTGCATCGTCTGCGATCTTTGCGCAACAAGCGAATCAAAACGCCGAGCGCGCCGAGAACGAACGCCGCACCGCCTTCGTGCGCGAACTGTCCGTGAATGCGGTCAGCAACTTGGAGGTTGACCCCGAGCGCAGCATTTTGCTCGCGCTTCAAGCCGTGTCTGCAAGCACAGCAGGCGGCAAGCCCGTGCTGCGCGAAGCGGAAGAGGCGTTGCACCAAGCGGTGCAAACGTCGCGTGTGCAACTCACCTTGCGCGGCCACACAGCTACTGTTGTTGGCATCGCGTTCAGCCCCGATGGGCGGCGCATAGCCACCGCCAGCCGGGATACGACGGCAAAAGTATGGGATGCGGTGACTGGACAGGAATTGCTCACGCTCTCCGGGCATACGGATTTTGTAAATGGCATCGCCTACAGTCCCGATGGCAAGCGTCTGGCAACTGCCAGCAGTGACAAGACGGTGAAGGTGTGGGATGCGACCACAGGTAAAGAGTTGCTCACGCTGACGGGCCATACAGATAGGGTCAGCAAAGTCGTGTTCAGCCCCGATGGCACGCGACTGGTCACGTCCAGCGGACTGGTAGGTGCTGATACCGTAGACCACACAGCCAAAGTCTGGGATGCTGCGACCGGCAAAGAGTTGCTCACCCTGATGGGTCACACGAACGGAGTCCCTTCTGTCGCCTTCAGCCCCGATGGCAGACGCTTGGCGACAGCCAGCCATGACAAGACCGCCAAGATTTGGGACGCGGTTACCGGCAAAGAGTTGCTCACCTTGACAGGTCACACAGGTGTCGTCCCTGGTGTCGCTTTCAGCCCTAATGGTAAGCGCCTGGCAACGGGAAGTGGCGATGGGACAGTCAAAGTCTGGGATGCTGCTACCGGGCAGTTGTTAATGACGATTCTTGCCCACGTTGCCGCCGTCAATAGCGTTGCGTTTGACTCCGCAGGAACGCGCATGGCGACGACCAGTACAGACGGCAAAGCGAAAGTCTGGGACTCAGCGAACGGTCAGTTGTTGCTGACGCTGGCGGGCCACAGCGCAACCGCCAACCAGGCGGTATTCAGTCCTGATGACACGCGCGTGGCGACGGCGAGCTCCGATACTACTGCCAAGGTCTGGGACGTTTCCCCGGCTGGCGGCCGCGAGTGGCTCACGCTGGCGAACCACACCGGGGGAGTTCTTTCTGTTGCCTACAGTACGGATGGGCGACGCATCGCCACCGCCAGCGCGGACAAGACGGCAAAAGTTTGGGACGCACTCACGGGCAAAGAATTGCTCACTCTTTGTTGCCATGCGGATGAACTCCGCGATATTGTCTTCAGCCCGGATGGCAGCCGTTTGGTCACAAGCAGCAATGACCAGACCCTCAAAGTATGGGATGCAACAACGGGAAAAGAATTGCTCACTATACCCACCCAGTCCTATCGTACTGTCTATGGTCTTCATGTGGCAATCAGCCCCGATGGGCAGCGCATCGCCGCGCCCGGTCCTGGAATCATCCAAACTACGACGGGCACAGGCGTGCTCAAACTATGGGATATCAAATCGGGTAAGGAAGTGCTTACGCTTTCGGGTCACAAGGGCGCGGTCTATGCTGTCGCGTTCAGCCCTGATGGGAAACGCATCGCCACCGGCAGCTCGGATAGAACAGTGAAAGTGTGGGATGCAGAGACCGGTAAGGAGTTGCTCACGCTCGTGGGCAACACAGGTCCAGTCCTTGATGTGAGCTTTAGCCCTGATGGACGACAGATAGCCACGAACGGCGGCGGTGGACCGAAAGTGTGGGATGCTGCGAGTGGTCAAGTGTTGCTGACCCTCACCGGTCACACGGGTCAGGCTCGTAGTTCGGTTTTCAGCCCGGACGGAACGCGCCTGGCAACTGCGAGCGGCGATGGGACGACGAAAGTCTGGGATGTTTCATTGGCAAGTGGACGACAAGAGCAGCCGCTCACACTGTACGGCCACAGTGCCGCGGTTTTTCGCGCCGTCTTTAACCCGGACGGGAAGCGTCTCGCAACAGCCAGCTCGGACGGAACCGCGCGCGTCTATGCGCTGCCGCTTGAAGACATCCTCGCGATAGCGAAATCGCGCGTGACGCGTGCGCTGACGCCGGACGAGTGCCAAAAGTTTTTGCATGTGGAAAAGTGTCCGCCGTAATTACACAATGTCATTACGAGCCACCTTCGGCGAAGCAATCTCCTTGTTGTGTTTGCGCGATTGCTTTGCCGCAAACTGCGCTCCTCGCAATGACAAATAACCAAGACGAGGAGAACCTTGTCAATTCAATATCGCATTCATCCCGCCATCGGCATCGCGCGCGTCGGCGATAGCCCGGACGATTATTTTATCGGACCCGAAGCGCCGCGGCATTTGCCGTCGCCGGTGTCCGCCGATCACGCGCCCGACCCGCGCGCGAAATATCGCGATGCGCTGAACCGCATCAAGCGGCAAGGCGCGCGCTTTCGCGTGTACGAGACGACGACCGACGCGTCCGGCAAAATCACGCGCGTGCGCGAAATTACGGCGGCAGACGCGGAGATCGAATGGGATGTGCATCTCGCGAATCGCAAAGCCGCCGCGCCGCGTTTCAATAAAGAAGGTCGGCGCAATGAAGGCATCGCGGACGAAAAATTGATCATCGACGCCGGCGCGCAAAAAATTGCCGGCGCGAGCACATTCGCTTCGCTCAGTGTGAACTCCGCGATGCAGCGTGTGAGCGGCGCGTTTATGGGATTGAAAGTTGATCTCGGCGATTTGCTTACCGATAAAGCCGGCCGATTGATCGTGCTTGGCGGATTTGGAAAATCTGCGTCCGTGCCGGCGGGCTTGCCGATTGACAATTATTCCAACAACGACGGCTGGCACGACGATGTGTCCGATGGTCCGGTG
>Ga0247727_10011982_pt1 | contig 14981 bp, 2 predicted proteins | sample WisWelCaveWW1625_FD_202498 | JGI IMG/M metagenome (GOLD analysis project Ga0247727, IMG submission 202498) | Biofilm microbial communities from Wishing Well Cave, Virginia, United States - WW16-25 | ecosystem: Environmental > Aquatic > Deep subsurface > Groundwater > Cave microbial mat | place... | reverse complement strand
ACGGCGCACGGCGTGTCGGGCAATAATCACAGTGGCGGCGGTTCGGGCGGCTCGATTTGGGTGACGACCGGCACGGTGTCCGGTGCTGGGACGTTGGCGGCCAACGGCGGAGCGGGGCTCGGCGCGGGTGGCGGCGGAGCGGGTGGGCGGGTCTGTATGTACTTCGGATCAAGCACATTTAGCGGATCGGGCAGCGTCCAAGGTGGGACCGGCTATGGTAGCGGTGGATCGGGAACGGCATGCCAGTTCGAGGACCCGGACCTGAACCCCAACAGACCGCCGGTTGCGGAGGCAGGTGGACCGTACACTGTCGTCGTGGGCGGTAGTGTCTCGCTCGACGCTTCCGGCAGTTCGGACCCGGATCAGTCCACTGCCAGCCTCCTCTACGAATGGGACTTGGATGGGGACGCCATCTATGGTGAAACCGGCGCTGCGGCGTCGCGCGGTGAAGAAACCGGTGTGGCCCCGACTTTTCTCGCGGCCGGACTAGGCGGCGCGACGTCGGCCACAGTGCGCCTTCGAGTGACCGACGATCACGGGCTCCTCAGCGAAGACACGGCGACGATCAATGTAAACTACGCGCCCGACCTGACGATCCGGCCGGGTGGGATTCGGTTCACGCCGGTCAATCCCGCGCCAGGAGCGCCAGTGGTCATCCAGGCGGACGTGACGAACCAGGGGCTGGTTGCGGCGGCGAACATTGAGGTGATGCTGGCTGATTTCGGTGTGCCGATCGGGTCGCAGGTGATCGCCAGCTTGGCACCCGGCCAGACGGTCACCGTGTCGTTCGATCCGGTCTCGTTCCCGGAGAGCCTCCGGCTGATCGCGGTCACGGCTGACCCGAACAACGCGATCGACGAATCGAACGAAACGAATAATAGTTTGAGTGCGGTGCTGCAGGTCGGCGCGCCGGACATCACGGTCGGCGGCGTGTTCCTGGAAGCGGAAGTCGAGTTGCTGTCGGCGTGCGCGGGGCAGCCGGCGATCGTGCGGGGCGATTCTTGGTACGACTTCCTGGCCGTGCCGGGCGAGCACGATTTCGCGGCCCAGGGTGCCGCCGTCACGGTGACAGTGCGGGACTTGTTCTCGTCGGCCATCGTCGGCATATTCACCGGCTCGCACACCGACGTCAGCGGCCACATCGGCCAGGCGATCCTCGCGCCGGCAGCGATCGGCACGTACATTCTGGACGTCGAAGTAACCGACTTCACACTGACCGGTGAGGGCACGGGGCTGATGACCGTGGGCACGTGCCCCACCCCGCCGCTGCCGACGTTGCCGCCGTCAGGCGGCGTGATTCCGCCAGACGGCGGCGGCGGCGTCAGCCCCGGCAACGGCACGCCCGGCCCGCTCGACGGCGGCGGCTCGCCCCAGCCCGGCGACGTCTGGGTCTTCTCGGAAGACATCCTCTTCAGCGCGCAGCCGCAGCAGATCGGCGACTCGATCTTCGTGATCGCGTTCATCCATTACAGTGGCGCGGCGGCCGTTATGGACGTGCCGGTCACGATCAACGATATCTTCCCGATCAACGGTTCGCTGCATTCGTTCCCGATCGCCAGCACGACGGTGGACTTCGCCGCCAGTCCCGGCGTCGCCAGCTTCGTGACGCTGGCCATGCCGTGGACGCCCACGGCCGACGGGCCGCACATCATCCAGGTGTCGGTCGATACCGACTGGCTCCAGTTCGAGGGGAACGACGAGGCCACGCGGCTGATTGGCGTCGGGGAAGTGCCCGACTTCCTGACCCTCGACAAGACCGTCACGCTGGCGATCGACGCCGACGGCAACTTCATCGCGTCGCCCGGCGACACGCTCGAGTATACGGTCACGTATGCCAACACGAGCGCCAACGACCTGACCGGCGGCGTGATCATTGACGACTTCGCGGATCGATACGTCACGCTGCTGAGTTCGCCGACAGTGGACGTCGGCGTGATCGACGCCGGCGCGATCACGTGGAACGTCGGCACGCTCGCCGCAGGCTCCAACGCGTCGCTGACCTACCGCGCGACCGTCAAGCCGTCCGCGGAGTTCCCCGGCGGACTCACTCGTGTGGTCAACACCGTGCTGCTTGACACCAACGAGACGCCGCCGGTGGCCGCCCGCGCTCGCATCTCGGTGCTGGGTGACGCCATCCCGCCCGTCACGACGGCCACGCTAGACCCCGCGGTGAACGCGGCCGGCTGGCACAACACCGACGTAACCGTCAATCTCGCGGCGGTAGACAACCCCTTCGGCTCCGGCGTACGGCGCATCATCTATTCAATCGATGGCGGCCCGGCGGTTTCGGTGCTCGGTTCCGCCACGTCCTTCATTCTGACCGACGAAGGCCAACACACGATCGTGTTTCAGGCAATGGACGTGGTCGGCAACTACGAACAGCCGCAAACGATTCACGTCAGGATCGACAAGACTCTGCCCGTGCCGGTTGCCGGCGGCCCGTACTTCGTGGACGAAGGGAGCACGATCCAACTCGACGCCGCGGCCTCCTACGACCTGCTTTCGGGCGTTGCGAGTATCGCCTGGGATCTCGACGGCGACGGCAACTTCAACGACGGCAATCCCGCCGAATTCCTCGGCCTCGATGGCCCGAGCACACACCACTTCGCGTTCCAGGTGATCGACGCCGCCGGCAACGTCGCCTACGGCGAGGCCGAAGTGGAAGTGATAAACGTGGCACCCGAAATCCTGTCGCTGTCGCTCAGCTCCGCCTCGATCAACGAAGGTCAATCGGTCACCGCGAGCGGCACGTTCACCGACCCGGCGCTCGGCGTCGCAACCGAGACTTTCACTGGCACGGCGTTGTGGAGCGATGGCGCGACCACGCCGGTGACGATCTCCGGCGGCACATTCAGCACGACACGCAGCTTCCCGGACGATGATCCGACGGGCACGGCGTTCGACTTGTTCGCCGTTGACATCACCATCAGCGACGACGATCTGGGCAGCGACACGAGGACTTCCGACACGCTCACGGTCAACAACGTCGCACCGGAGATCGTCGCCCTGAGCCTGTCGTCCGCGTCGATTTTCGAGAATGGCTCGGTGACGCTGAGCGGTTCGATTACGGACCCCGGCATTCTTGAACCACACACGGTCGTGATCCAGTGGGGGCCGGGCGAAGGATCGACCACGCTGAACTTGGCCGCAGGCGTTCTGTCGTTTAGCGCGGGCCACCAGTACTTGGACGACAATCCGACGGGTTCGGGGTCCGACGTTTATTCGATTTCCGTCGCGGTCAGCGACGACGATGCCGGCAGCGACTCGGACGGCACGTCGGTCACGGTGAATAATGTGGCTCCGGTGATCACCGGCACGATCACCGGCGCGACGGCCGCCGTGCCCGGCCAGCCGCTCGCCTACTCGATCGCCGGGTTTACCGACGTCGGCACGCTGGACACGCACACCACTGCGTGGGAAGTGCGCGACGGGTCAAACGTCGTGGTCGCGAGTGGCTCGGGTCTAAACCTCAACTTCACACCGACGACGCCGGGCGCGCACACCGTCAAGTTCACGGTGACCGACGACGACTTGGGCGTGGATTTTGAGACGCTGACACTCAATGTAGCGTACGCTGGCGCCCAAGTCGGCGCGTGCGGAGCGGGCACGGGCACGGCGCTGGTCGTGGGCGGCCTCACCGTGAACGACCGCATCCACGTGAACCCGCAGAGCAACGACGGTACACTGCAAGTGCAGATCACCAACCGCACGAATGACGCGCTGGTGTACCAGCAGTCGTTTGGTCCGCCCGCCGGCGGGTTCTCGCGGATCGTCATTTTTGGCCAGGGCGCCGACGATTACATTCAGATCACCGGCTCGATCTCGGTCCCGGCGTGCATCAATGCCGGCGGCGGCAATGACAACGTGAAGGGCGGCGACGGTGCGGACATTCTCATCGGCGGCAACGGCGACGACATGCTGATCGGCGGCGGCGGTCGTGACCTCATGATCGGCGGTTACGGCTCGGACCGGCTCGTAGGTAATACCGACGAAGACATCCTAGTCGCCGGGTACACGGCCCACGACAACAACGACGCGGCACTTTCGTCGATCATGAAAGAATGGACCTCGGCCGGAACATACTCCGCTCGCGTGGCCAACCTCCAATCCGGCACCGGCCTGACCGGCGGCTACCGCCTGAACGGTGACGATGGCGCTAATCAAACCGTGTTCAACGACAACAACGTGGACACGCTGACCGGCAGCCAAGGCGTCGATTGGTTCCTTGCCAATCGCATCGCCGACAACGGCGGCGTGCTCGACGTCGTCACCGACCAGGCAGCGAACGAAACGTACAGCGACACGGACTTTTAGTCCCCAAGCCAGCGAGGTCATTCGTAGGTTTGCTTTTAGAGCCGCCCCATGTGAGCGCTTTAAGTTCACTCGAACCAAATTCCCAAGCGACTAAACGGTCGGGTTGGAGAGACAACCTGCGGCGGGCTCGCTTGTTGGAGGTGAGTCGAGTCGGCAGTTCGCGTAATGCAATTGAACGGGAAGGGTAGCCAGATTCGCGCAGAAGCTCAAAAAGAATTTCTGTCACATAGTGTTTTGATTCGCTGAGCCGTGGTCGTGAAGCCCCGGAGTTTTGCGGAGATTTCTCTGCGGACTGACGTTTCCGGCTCGCCTGATTATGACACTGCCTTCCGTCCATCGCGAGCCGATCCGTCGGCCTGATGAACGGATGGTGTTACGGTTCGACCGATTGGTTGAACCAAACCTCGGCGTTTTGATTGGCGTTGTTCGGGAAGAAGACATCGATAGACCCGTCGCCGTTGAGGTCGCCGAATGCCAGGCCAAGATTCACGGCGGGCGGCAGTTCCTGGGCGGGGGTCGTGCCGAAGTTGCCTCGGCCATCGTTGTGCCAGACCAGGCGAGGCTGCGGAATACCCCAATCGGCCCCGACGGTGATCACGTCCAGATCGCCGTCGCCGTCGAGGTCCGCCAGTGCGGCGGCCTCGCTGGCTCGCATGCCCAAGCGCTGACCGCTGTCGCGGAAGTTGCCACGTCCGTCGTTGAAGAATACGCGGTCGCCGCCAATGCTTGTGGTGATGAACAAATCGAGGTGACTGTCGCCGTCGAGGTCACCGAGAGTCACTGAGGTGGCTTTGTCTACGTCGAGTGTAGTCGGGTCGGGCCGGAAATTACCGCGACCATCGTTGCGAAGAATCTGGACGCCGCCGCGCAATAACGAGATTACGAGGTCGAGGTGACCATCGCCGTCAAGGTCGCCCAGTGCGACGCCGGTGTGCAATCCCGCGGAGTCTAATACCATGGGGCCTTTGAACATCTCCGCGCCGTTGTTATGCCAGAGTTGCACAGGGCCCTGCCAACACGACAGCACGATGTCCAGGTGGCCGTCGTTGTCAACGTCGCCGAGAGAAACTTCGTTGACAGCACGTCCCATCGCGATCCGCTGGCCGCTGTCGCTGAAATTGCCATTTCCGTCGTTGAGCCAGACTTGGCAGGCGTAGCTCCCACCAGGGTCATTGGTGGAGGCGATGAACACATCAAGGTCACCGTCGCCATCGAGGTCACCGATCGCGACAGAATAGCCCAGGGAGTTTCCTAGTTCTTGTCCGCTCTCGACCAACGTGCCTTTCCCGTCGTTCAGGAAGACGCGCGAAGGGTACTTCAGTCCCGCCACGACGGCGTCGAGATGGCCGTCGCCGTCGAGATCGCCCAGCGCAACCGCCACACTGGAAAACCGAGCCAGTCTCTGACCACTATCGTAAAACTGTCCGGCGCTCCGCCGCGTCGGCTTCAGCACGGGCAGGAGAGCCTGCGCACCGACCGTGTGTGCGTTCGGCGGGTGGCCGGGGTCGAGCGGCGAGGAACGAGCCGCGAGCCCCCGGTCTTCAGGCGAGCGAGCACTGTCGGCTGAGGGCTCGAAGACTCGACCCCAGCCACCCCAACCGCGGAACAACGTCACGGCGACGAGCAGGCTGAGCATCACGGCGCCAGCGGGCACGATGAACTTCCGGGTCGGCAGCATCGAGACAGCCGTGTCTTTCGGCTCGTAGACAATCGTCGGATCGAACTGGCTGGATCTGGACGAGATCTCGGCAGCGGGCTTCGGACCCTGAAGCGAGAACAGGTTCGCTCCCGCGGCCAGCGGCGCAATCGCTTCTGCGGCGGCAGCCGCCGTGGCGAAACGCTGCTTCAGATTCTTCGCCGTCATGCGGTTCAATATGCTCATCAACTGAGGCGTGGCGTCGGGGCGGATCTTGTCGAGCGGCGGCAGTGGTTCTTCCACGTGTGCAAGTATTTTCTGCGCGGCGCTGGCATGTTCCGTGTCGCCGAACGGTGCCCGGCCGGCCAGCAGCGCGAACAGGGTGCAGCCCAGACTGTAGATGTCGGCTTGCGGACCGACGTCGCCGCCGCGCCGCGCCTGCTCGGGGGCCATGTAGTCCATCGTTCCGATCACTTGGCCATCGGCGGTCAGTTCGGTGCCCTGGCCACGCAATCGGGCTAGCCCCAAGTCGAGCAGCTTGACCAGAGGGAGTTGAAGCAACGAATCACTCGGTCGCGAAGGCGGTGCGTGGTCGAGATCGCCAGAATCCGAGAGAGTCTCCGTTTCGTCCGTTGCCTCCGAACTCGGGCGTGGTCGGCTACCCGAAGTAGGCTGGCTGAGCACTCCGCTCAGCATCAGATTCGACGGTTTCACATCACGGTGTACCAGTCCGTTCGCGTGCGCGAAATCCAGAGCGACGGCCGCCTGACGGATGATTTCGCACGCCTCACGAACCGGCAGCGGCCCGCGACGGCGCACGAGTTCGGCGAGCGTGACGCCATCGACGAATTCCATTACCAGAAAGTGACAACCGTCAACCTCGCCGGCGTCCGTGGCCCGGACGATGTTGGGATGCTCCAGTGCCCCGACCGCTTTCATCTCGCGCTGGAACCGTGCGACGATGTTCGGGTCGGCGAGCTTCTCGGAGGGCAGTATTTTGATGGCGAAGTTCTTGCCGAGCCGCGTGTGTACCGCCTTGTAGACCGCGCCGAACCCTCCTTCGCCGAGCTTGTCGAGCAATTGATAATCGCGAACTTGCTGAAGTTTTCGGATTTCACCGCTACTGCTGGTCGAGGGCGACGAAGCGTCCTTGACGACCTGGCGATAAACGGTGTCCACCAAGCCCGGATACGAGAACCGTCCGAGATAATCTTCGATCGGCACCGGCTGACCGCCGTTAACGAGCAACTCCATCTCTGTCGCCAACAGTTCACGCGTCAAAACCGCCTTCGGGATGTCGCCGCAGTCGGCGAGAAAATCTTCAATGCGCGGCCGCTCACCCGACTGCCAGGCCGCGTGGAATCGGTCACAGGCGTCGTCGAGGCGGGAGAGCTGCTCGTCCGGGATGTGTTCGTGATGACTCACAACTTCTCCTGCCACTGACGCCGAATTCGTTCGAGCTTTCGTTCCACAGATCGGCACGTCAGATTGACATTGTCGGCGATCTCGGCATTTGTCAGTCCGCGCATCTTCAGCACAGCCACCTGGCGCAGGCCCGGCTCCAGTCGATCCAAGACGAACCTCGCTTCGTCCACCAAGTCCACGATGAATTCCGGCCCCGGTTCGAGGCTGGGTAGCTCGTCGAGCATTTGTTTCGAGCGAGCTTCGTCGGGCTCAGATTTCCCGCGCACGCGGTGACCGCCGCGTTTGGTGGCGGAATCGGCGCGGCGCACGTCGATGATCTTGCGGACCGTGAGCACGGTCAAGATCTGCCACAGGTCGTGCCTGTCGATCAGTTTGGGGAATCGCCCGGCACGGGCGTCGCTGAAGAAGTGATTGAAGGCACTCAGGGCCACGTCTTCCTTGTCATGAGCCTGGCGCGCGGCCCGGCTCATTCGGTCGTGGGCCAACTGCGTCAGCTTGGGAAAGAACCGCTCCCATATCTTCGTCGCCGCCGCTTCGTCGCCAGTTTTCACCGCGGTGATCCACTGGGATACTGACGATGCGTCTTTCATCTGGTGCAGACTCTGAGAATCCGTGTCGGTCTCTTGCCGATTCTTACGCTGTACCATATAGAGGAGCTTTGGAGATCGCAAACGGTGTGGGCAACTTGCGGATTCCGGGTTCCTTCGAGCGAAGACATGATGCAGCCTGCCTCGCGACTCGTCAAGTATTCAGATATTCATTGCGGCGGAAAATCTGCTTTCCCACCTCCGACTTGCCTGTCACACCCAGCAGCCCGTCTCAAAACTCCAGTCAAGCCCGAAGTGCAAGTTCTTGCGCAGTTCTCTCAACCGCCAATTGGCCATTTACGCGGCAACCTGCAATATATCCCAACTTTGATGAAAGGAATCCTCCATGTTTTCCAGCTTGTTGAACGCTTTGCGCAGTGTGGATCGGGGCGGTCGTGAGGTCACGCAGACTTGGCGGCGGATCAAAAGCCGAGCCGGTCGCCTCGCGCAGTTGGAGCAACTCGAAGAGCGGTGTCTGCTCAGTACGTTCACGGTGGTCAATCTAAACGATGCCGGTGCCGGTTCGCTGCGACAAGCGATTTTGGATTCGAACTCGAATGCTGGGCCGGACACCGTCGCGTTCAACACCGTGCCCGCGTATGGACCGGGCTTGCACACGATCACGCTGGCCAGTGCATTGCCTACGATCACCGGGCCGACCACGGTCGATGGCACGACTCAGCCGCTGTTCGCGGGTACACCACTCCTCAATATCAACGCCAACTCGCAGAGTTTCGACGTGCTGAGCGTCTCTGCGGCTGCCGCCAATGGCACGATTATCAAGGGGCTGAAACTCTCGGGGTTCACCAACGTCGGCGTTCGCTTGAACAACGTCGATAACGCAACCCTACAAAACCTCGATCTTTCCGACCCGTCCGGCAACTACTCGCAAACAGGCATCAGTGTCGAGAGCGGTTCGGACAATGTCCTCGTTACCGGCGTGAACGCAACCGGCATGCAGAACGCCGGCGTGCAAGTGCTCAACTCCGCGAACCCGACCGTCCAGAACAACACGCTTCGCAATGTCGCGAGCAATGCGCTGTACCTGAGCGCCGTCACGGGACTGGCCGCGGGCGCGGTCAGCGGCAACACGTATCACGGCAGCAGCACGGGCGTGCGTGTTGACGCCGGCATGACAGGCCTCGTGATCGGCGACGCCTCCGTCGGCAGCGCCCACATCCGCATCGAAGACGGCGCCAGCGGCATGAACGCGGTCACGTCCCGCGGCGTCTATCTGAACAACGTCGATAACGCCACCATCGACAACGTCGATGTCGGCTATGCGTTGCCCTCGCGCAGCGGCGAGGGGATTCGTGTCGAGAGTGGTTCCGACAACCTGATCGTCCAAAACATCAACGCTGCCAACCGCTCAACTGGCATCGTCGTCTCCGGCGGCGCGGACCCAACGGTGCTCAACAACACCCTGACGAACGACAGCACGGGATTGTACGTCGACAGTGCGGTCGACGGGGCCGACGCCGGCACGGCGCCCATGACCGCCACCGGCAACACGTTCGCGGGCAGCACCAACGGCTTGCAGCTCTGGAACATGACCGGGCTCTTGATCGGCGATGCCTCGATCGTCGGCGCCAATATAGTTCTGCCCGACGGCGTCCTGGGCACGGTTTCGCAGTTTTCCCTCTATCTGCGCAACCTGGACAACTCCACGATTGACAACCTCGATCTCTCGTGGACCGGCAACGCCTCGCGCACCGGTTGGGGTATCTACTCCGACACACAAACCGACAAGCTGATCGTTCAGAATGTCACCGCCACCAACCGCGGCATCGGCATGCAGTTCAATAGCGGCCAGGACCTGACGGTAACCAACAATAACCTATCGAACAACAACACCGGCCTTTACGTCGATAGCTACTCCGACGGCACCGACGCCGGCACCACGCCCATGAGTTCCGTCGGCAACGTGGTGAGCAACAGTTCCACCGGCATGCAGCTCTTCAACATGTCCGGCCTGTCAATCGGTATCACCGGCACCGAAGCAATCGTCATCAACAACGCAGCGGACGGATTCAAGACGGCGACCGGCAACGCGCTGTATCTGCGCAATCTGCCGAACTTGAACATCGACGGGCTGGACCTCGGTTACACGGGCCTTTCCCGCAGCGGCACCGGCATCTTGTCTGATGGGAACATGGGCGCGAGCTTGACGATCCAGAACGTCACGTCCACGAACCGCAACTACGGCTTCGACCTGAACGGCGGCGGGCAAGACCTTACCCTGACGAACAACAACGTCTCGAACAACAACACCGCGATGCGACTCTGGAGCTTCAGCGACGGCACCGACGGCAATACCGTCCCGATCGTGGCCAGCGGCAACACTTTCACGGGCAGCAGCACGGGCATAGAGATTCACAATTCCACCGGGCAGTTCATCGGTACCTCGGGCAGCGGCATCATCATCAATAACGCCACCGGTGGTCTGAAGACGGTCAGCGGCTTCGCGCTTTACCTCCGGTCGACATCCGGTTTTACCATTGATGGGTTGGACCTCTCCTGGACTGGCTCGGCGTCCCGAACCGGCTTCGGCATCTACGCGGACATCGGCCAAACGAACCTCACGATCCAAAACGTCACGGCCACCAACCGCAACGCGGGCATCCAATTCGACGGCGGCGGCCAGGACCTGACGCTGACCAACAACAACTTCTCCAACAACAACACCGCTATGCGGTTCTTCAGTTTCAGCGATGGCGGCGACGCCAACACCGTTCCGATCGTGGCCAGCGGCAACCTGGTGACCAACAGCAGCACGGCATTGGAGATGCACAATACGACGGCGCAGTTCATCGGTACGTCAGGAACCGGCATCATCTTCAACAACGCCACTGATGGCCTGAAGACGGTCAGCGGCAACGCTCTCTACCTACGATCGATGTCCGGTTTGACGGTTGACGGGCTCGACCTCACTTGGACTGGCTCGGGATCCCGGTCCGGCATCGGCATCTATGCCGACCAGGGCCAGACGAACGTGACGATTCAAAACGTCACGGCCACCAATCGTGGCGTGGGCGTCCAATTCGATGGCGGCGGCCAGGACCTGACCCTGACGAACAACAACTTTTCCAACAACAACACCGCCATGCGGTTTTTTAGTTTCAGCGATGGCGCCGACGCCAACACCGTTCCCATTGTGGCCAGCGGCAACCTGGTGACCAACAGCAACACGGCGCTGGAGATTCACAATACTACCGGGCAGTTCATCGGCACGTCGGGGACGGGCATCATCATCAACAACGCCTCCGATGGCCTGAAAACGGTCGGCGGCAACGTTGTCTATTTGCGGTCGACGTCCGGTTTGACCATCGACGGGCTGGACCTCTCCTACTCAGGCGCTGCCCGATCCGGCATCGGCATCTACGCGGACCTGGGCCAAAACAACCTTACGATCCAGAACGTCACGGCCACCAATCGTGGCTCGGGCATCCAACTCGATGCTGGCGGCCAGGATCTGACGCTAACGAACAACAACCTGTCGAACAACAACACGGCGCTGAGACTCATTTCGTTCACCGACGGCGCGGACGGCAATACGGCCCCATTCACCGCCTCGGGCAACAACTTCGCCAACAGTAACAACGGTCTGGAATTGCGCAGCATGACGGGGTTGCTCATCGGCGATGCCTCGGTGGTCGGGGCGCACGTCGTGCTGGCCGACGGCGCCAGCGGGCTGGCGACCATTCGCGATCATGTCTTTCACCTGAACGACCTCAACAACTCGACGTTTGATGACCTGAACCTCTCCTGGGCCGGCACCACCAGCCGTTCAGGGCGAGGCATTTACTCCGAGGGCAATTCCGACAACTTGACCATCATTCGCGTCACCTCCGGCAATCGCAATGATGGCGTGCGTTTCGACGGCGGCAGCTCGCTGAACATCAATAACTCCACGTTCAGCAACAACAACATCGGCGTCTTCGCCAATTCCGCCAGCAACACCACCCTGGTCAACAACAACAACCTCGTCGGAAACACCACCGGCCTGGCCGCCCAGGGCGGCGGCGTGCAAGTCAATGGGGAGAATAACTTCTGGGGCCCCGGTGGCGGCGCCGGCGCCGGCGGCAACAATGGTTTTACTGGCAATGTGGACGCTGTACCGTTCCTTGCTGCCCTTTCGCCGGGCGCACCGCCGGTGCCACCGTTCCCGCCAGCCGGCCCGCCGATCGTCTCCCAGGCCGCGACCGGATTCCTCGATGTGACCACCACGGCCGACACTACAGACGGCGATACCTCAAGTGTTGCAAACCTCTTGGCCACCCCCGGCGCCGACGGCTCGATCTCGCTGCGCGAAGCGATTATCGCCGCGAACAACACGGCCGGCGCCGACACGATAAACTTTGTCATCACGTCCGGCGCCCAGACGATCCGACTCAACAGCGTCTTGCCGGTGATCACCGGCCCGTTGACCATCGACGGCACGACCCAGCCCGGTTTCAGCGGCAGTCCGCTCATCACCATTGACGCCAATTCGCTGAGCGGCAGCATCTTCGACGCGACCAACTCGGCCGCAACGCTGAAATCACTCAAGGTCACCAACTATGCCGGCATCGGCGTTCGCCTGAGCAATGCCGACAACTCGGTCGTGCAGAACTTGGATCTGTCCAACCCAAGCGTTTACCTCGGCGGCACGGCAGTGAACGTCGTCAGCGGGTCAGACAACGTCAGCATCACCGGCGTCACCACCACCGCCGGCGTCAGTGTGGGCATTGAGATCAACGGTTCCGCCAATCCCACGATCCAGAACAACACGCTGAGCGCGGCGGGAGACGGCCTAAGCACCGGCACGGCTCTGTACCTGGACAATGTCACGGGGCTGGCCGTCGGCGCCGTGAGCGGCAACACCTTCAACAATTCGAGCACCGGCGTGCGCGTTTGGAACATGAGCGGCGTCATCATCGGCGACACCGGCGTCCCCGGCGCGCACATCGTGCTCGCCGATGGCACGAGCGGGCTGGGCACGAGCGGAACTGCCCTGTACCTGAGAAACCTCGACAACTCGACGGTCGATAACCTCGACCTGACCTGGGCCGGCCCAGGCGTCCGCAGCGGCATCGGCATCAATTCGGACACTGGCTCCGACGCGCTGACGGTCCAGAGCGTCACCGCTTCCAACCGCGCTACGGGCATGACATTCGTCAGCGGCAAGGATTTGATCGTCAACAACAACACGCTCTCAAACAACGGCACGGCCCTGTACGTCGATGCCTACACCGACGGCACGGACGGCGGCACGGCGCCGATGACCGCGACGGGCAACTTGTTCACGGGCAGCGATATCGGCATCCGGCTCTGGAACATGACAGGTTTGACAATCGGCACCGGCGGCACAGATATCGTGATCAACAATGCCGCGGACGGATTGACGAACGTCACCAGTACGGTCATCTACATCCGGAACCTGGACAACAGCACCATCAGCAACCTTGACCTGACCTGGACCGGCTCGGACATCCGCACCGGCACCGCCATTCTCTCCGACAGCAACCAGACCGATGCGCTAACGATTCAGAACATCACCGCCACCAACCGCGGCGTGGGTATTCGGGTCGATGGCGGCAAGGATCTGGCGGTGACCAACAACAACTTGTCGAACAACAGCACCGCGCTTTATATCGACAGCGTCACCGATGGCTTGGATGGCGACTCGGCGCCTTTGACCGCCTCGGGCAACTCGTTCTCGAACAGCGCCACGGCCCTGCAACTGTTCAGCATGACCTCCGGCCTGACCATCGGCACGGCCGGAACGAACCACATCGTCATCAACAACGTCACCGACGGGCTGAAGACAGCCACCGGCAATGTCATCTATCTGCGCAACCTCGCGAACGCCGTCATCAACGGGCTGGACCTTGGATTCACCGGCCCCGTCCGCAGCGGCACTGGCATCTATTCCGATTCAAACCTAGGCGCCAACGTCACGATCCAAAACGTCACGTCTACCAACCGCGGCACCGGCATCCAACTGGAAGGCGGCGGCCAAGACTTGACGTTGACCAACAACAACCTGACGAACAACAACCTTGGCCTGCGGCTCGTTTCATTCAGCGACGGCGGCGATGCCAACACCGTGCCTGTCGTCGCCTCGGGCAACATCGTGACCGGCAGCGCCAACGGGTTCTACCTGAATAACCTGTCGGGCCAGTTCATCGGCACGTCCGGCACCGGCATCATCGTCAACAACGCCACCGACGGGTTGCAGTCGACAAGCGGCAACGCCCTGGAAGTCCACAGCCTGACCAACGGCACCATCGACGGCCTGAACCTGACTCATTCAGGGCCCGTTCGCTCCGGCATCGGCATCTATTCCGGCAACATCGGCACGAATGTGACGATCAAGAACGTCACGGCCACCAACCGCGGCACCGGTTTCCAGTTGGACGGAGGCGGCTCGGACCTGACGCTGACCACCAACGACCTGACGAACAACAACCTTGGCCTGCGGCTCATTTCCTTCAGCGATGGCGGCGATGCCAACACCGTGCCCGTCGTCGCCTCGGGCAACAACGTGACGGGCAGCACCAACGGCTTCTACCTGAACAGCCTGCCGGGCCAGTTTGTGGGCACGTCCGGCACCGGCATCATCGTCAACAACGCCACCGACGGGTTGCAGTCGGCGACTGGCAACGCCATGGAAGTACACAATCTGACCAACGGCACCATCGACGGCCTGAACCTGTCTTACTCGGGACTCGTTCGCTCCGGCATCGGCATCTACTCGGGCAACATCGGCACGAATGTGACGGTCAAGAACGTCACTGCCACCAACCGCGGCAGCGGCTTCCAGTTCGATAGCGGCGGCCAAGACCTGACGCTGAACAACAACGACCTGTCGAACAACAACCTGGGCCTGCGGCTCATTTCTTTCAGCGACGGCGGCGATGCCAACACCGTGCCCGTCGTCGCCTCGGGCAACAACGTGACGGGCAGCACCAACGGCTTCTACCTGAACAGCCTGCCGGGCCAGTTTGTGGGCACGTCCGGCACCGGCATCATCGTCA
>Ga0247727_10011981_pt1 | contig 14982 bp, 10 predicted proteins | sample WisWelCaveWW1625_FD_202498 | JGI IMG/M metagenome (GOLD analysis project Ga0247727, IMG submission 202498) | Biofilm microbial communities from Wishing Well Cave, Virginia, United States - WW16-25 | ecosystem: Environmental > Aquatic > Deep subsurface > Groundwater > Cave microbial mat | place... | reverse complement strand
CCGGTTCCAGTTCGATGCCGCGTTCCGTTCGCGCCCGCTCGCGGATCTTCGAGATCAACGCCAACACATCCGCGGCCGTCGCGCCGCCTTCGTTCACGATAAAGTTGCCGTGCAAGTCCGAGACGCGCGCGCCACCGACGGCCAGCCCCTTGAGTCCCAGCTCTTCGATCAGCCGACCGGCCGGAATCTGCGCCGGGTTCTTGAAGATGCAGCCGGCACTCGGCATGGCCGGTTGCGAGGCCCATCGTTTCTGCGCGAAACTGCGCAACTGCGCGTCGATCGTCGTGCGTTCCATTTTTTGGCCGCGCAAAATCGCCGTGACGGCGACGTGACTCGCGAAGATCGCGCAACTCCGATACGTCGCCGGCAGGTTGCTGGTCTTCGCGTCATAGACTTCGCCGGTCAGGCTCACGTACCGGACCCATTCGACCACGTCGAAGGTCTGCCGCCCCATCGCGCCGGCATTCATCCGCAACGCGCCGCCCAGCGACCCCGGTATGCCTTCCATGAATTCGAAGCCGCCGATGTTCGCGGTCTTCGCCGTGTTGACGATGGTTTTGAGGCGCGCGCCGGCGCGGGCGATCAGCCGTTCGCCGTCCACTTGGACTTTCGAGAACTCGGCACTACCGAGATGAATCACGACGCCTCGGATTCCGCCGTCGCGCACGAGCAGATTTGTGCCCCGCCCGACCAACGTGACCGGGATGCCGCGCTCGTGCGAATACTTCAACGCCTTCGCCAAATCCTTCTCGTCGTGCGGCTCGACCCAATACTCGGCCGGCCCGCCCACCTTCAGCGACGTGTGCCGCGCCAGCGGTTCGTCCACACGCAACTTCGCGTCGTCAGACAACAGCCGCCGCAAATCCGTTTCGATGCTTCCGGCAGTTTTTCCACGGCCTGAACTTTGCGGGGCGCACGCGCTCAACGTCTGCGCCACCCGGTCGGCCACTGTGCAGATGTCGCCGGCGCCCATCGTGATGATCAAGTCACCGGCCTGCGCCTCTTCCAGCAGACGTTCGGTCAGCGACTCCAGATCGGGCATGAATTCAACGTGGCGTTGGCCAGTCGCTTTTACGGCTTCGACGAGCGTCTGGCCGGTCACGCCGGGAATTTGTTCCTCGCTGGCCGCATAGATCTCCGCCAGATACAACCGGTCCACGCCGCGAAACGCCGTTGCGAACTGCTCGCGCAGCGCCTTCGTCCGCGAATACCGGTGTGGTTGAAACGCCAGCAATACGCGACGGTAGGGCTTGCCGGTTTCGGCCTGCATCACCGCGCGCGCTGCGGCAATCGTCGCGCGAATCTCCGTCGGATGATGCGCGTAATCGTCCACCACGAGGATGCCGCCGCCTTCGAACTTGCGGTCGAAGCGCCGTTTCGCGCCGGTAAATTGCGCGAGCGTCTCGGTAATCTTCACAAACGGCACGCCGAGTTCGTCGGCGACGGCGATGGCGGCCAAAGCGTTGACGACGTTCTGCCAGCCGGGAATCTGGAGTTCCATTTCACCCATCTGCTGGTCCCGGCACCACACGGCAAACCGGCTGCCGCGTTCGGTGGGCTGGATGTTCAAGGCCCGGTAATCGGCTTGCGGCGCAAGCCCGAAGGAAACCGCGTTGCGATGCTTGCCGGCCAGCGTCACGCAATTCTGGCAATCGGCGCAGTAAAACACCGTGCGCAACGTGCTCGCCAAAAACGACTCGAATGTCTCGAGCAATTTCTCCATCGAACCGTGATAATCGAGATGCTCAGACTCGATGTTCAGGCACACCGCGTACTCCGGCGTGAAACCAATCAACGTCCCGTCGCTTTCGTCGGCCTCAGCGACGAAATTCTCCCCCGCGCCGAGCTGCGCGTTCGCGCCGAGCGCCGGCACCTGCGCGCCGATGCAAAAGGTGGGTGGACTGTCGCTGCGCGTCAACACGTGCGCGATCATCGCCGTCGTCGTCGTTTTGCCGTGTGTGCCGGCGACAGCGATGTTGTTGCGATGGTTCATCAGCGCAGTCAGCAGCAAGCCGCGTCGCACGACCGGCAGTTTCATCTCGCCGGCCAGGCGCAATTCCTCGTTGGCCGGGTTCACCGCGGAACTGAAAACGACAAGCTCTGTTTCCGCCGGCAGATTCTTCGCGGTGTGCCCGACGCGGATGCGCGCGCCGAGTTGCTTCAGCCCGCGCGTCTCGCCGTTCGCGGAGAGGTCCGACCCGGTCACGTGGTGACCCAGCTGCAACAACAGTCGCGCCAGACCGCTCATGCCGCAGCCGCCGATTCCGACAAAATGCACGTGGCGCGGCGCGGCGCCGAGAAATTCGACGAGTTGTTGTCTAGTTTGCATAGCGTTCGAGCAGATTAGCGATTCGTTCCGCGGCGTCCGTCGTTCCCAGCGAACGCGCCGCCGCCGCCATGTCGGCGCGTTGTTCCTCATCTTCCAACAGACCGATCACCGCTTCGGCAAGCCGTTCGCCGCGCGTCGCGTGCAAGCCGGTATCCAGCACCGACTGCTCGAGCAACCGCGTCGCACCGGCTCGTTCGAACACGCGCGCGTTGTGCCACTGGTGATTCCCGGCCGCGTGCGGGTACGGCACAAGGATCGACGGCAACCCGGTCGCCGCGATTTCCGTCAACGTCGCCGCCCCGGCGCGCGCGATGACGAGATCGGCCGCGCTGTACGCCAGTTCCATCTGATTGCAAAAACTCATCACATTCGCCGCAAATCCATTCACCTCGTAGGCATGACGCACGGACGCTTCGTCCTTCACGCCGCTCAAATGCACAAACTGCACGCGCGCGCGCCAGTGATCGAACCACGGCAACGCCGCCGCCATCGCTTCATTGAGCGCGTGCGCGCCCTGGCTGCCGCCCATCACGAGCACCGTGTTGCGGCCGCGTTGCAATCCGAGCTGTTCCAACGCGTCCGCGCGCCGGCCATGGCGCAACGTGTCGCGTACCGGCGTGCCGGTCACCGTCGTCGGCTTCCGTCCGAAATACCGGGCGCATTCGCCCAGCCCCAACGCCACGTGATCGACGAACCGGCTGACAAACTGGTTCGCCTTGCCGGGCACCGCGTTCGACTCGTGAATCATCGTCCGCGTTTTGCGCCAGCGCCCGGCCATCACGGCCGGCGCCGAAGTGAAACCGCCCATGCCCAGTACGACATCCGGCCGAAATTCTTCGTACAACGCCGCGCACTCGCGCGTCGCTTGCGCCAGACATACCGCGAACGAGAACACGCGCCGCGCGCCCGACCAGCCAATCGCACCGAGCGGTCGCACCGCGATGCGGCGTCCATCCTGCCGGGCCATCAACGGCGCGAGCGCCGCGCCGTCGATCGCTTTTTCCGAGACGACAAGCGTGACCGAATGTTGCCGGGCATTGAGAGCCTCGGCCACCGCCAGCCCCGGGAACAAATGACCGCCCGTCCCGCCACATGCAATCAACACGTTCATGAAATTGTGGAACGCCGTGCGAAGAATTCCTGTTCTTCGATTGCCGGTTCGGATCCATGTCGGTAAATGCTCAACAACACGCCGATGCACACCAAATTCAGAAGTAGATTCGAGCCGCCGAAGCTGATGAACGGCAGCGGCAACCCTTTCGTCGGCAACCACGCCGTCACGACGCCGATGTTGATCAGTGTCTGCAACGCGATGAGAAAACTGATCCCCAACCCGAGATATTGCCCGAACAAATCCGGCGCGCGCAGGCTGATGATCACCGCGCAGGTCACGAGCACGCCGAACGCCGCGAGAATGCCGAGCGTCCCAATCAATCCGAGTTCCTCACCGACGATGGGAAAAATGAAATCCGTGTGCGCCTCCGGCAGGTAGAACAACTTCTGCCGGCTGTTGCCCAGCCCGAGGCCGTTCACGCCGCCCGACCCGAACGCGAGCATCGCCTGCCACACTTGGTAGCCGGGACCCTGCTTATATTTGTCGAGGTCCGTGAACGCCAGCATCCGCTGCATGCGTACCGGACTGTGAATCACCAACGCTGCGAACCCAAGCACACCGGTCAGCAACGTCGGCAGCAGAAACCGCAATCGGACGCCGGCCACGAACATCATCGCGAACGCCACGGAACCCAGCAACGCCGTCGAACCAAAATCCGGTTCCGCCAGAATCAACAGCAGCGCCATCCCGATCACCGCCATCGGAATGGCCAATCCGCGACTAAACCGGTCGAGCCGTCGTTTCTCTTTCGTCAGCCAGTGCGCGAGCCACAACACGGCGGCGATCTTCACGAACTCCGACGGTTGAAACCGCATCGCTCCCGCGCTCAGCCACCGGCGCGCACCACCGACACGCACTCCGATGCCGGGCACGAGCACGGCCGCCGCCAACAACAACGAAATCACCAGCGCCGGTACGACCACGCTTCGTAGCTTGGTGTACGGAACGCTGGCGGCCATCACGCAGCCGACTCCACCGAGGAGCAGCCACGCCAGTTGACGCTTCAGCAAGTAGTGCGCATCGCCGTAGCGTTCGCGGGCGTAGGCCGAGCTGGTGCTGAACAGCATGACAACTCCTACTGTCAGCAACACCAGCGTGACCACGAGCAGCGTGATGGCCGCTTTGTTCACCGTATCGAAGGACCTTTCGGAACCTTGCCGGACGTGATTAGTTGACCGAGACCTGCGATGCCGAAACGACCGGCGCCGCCAACTGTGGCGCGACGGTCGTGGTCACCGGAGCCGCGACGGGCGACGCCGAAGCGGCCGGCGTCACCGTAACGGTCGGAACCGTCGTGGCGACCGGCGCGACCGGAATGATCAACCGTTGGCCGTAGTTGATCTTGCGCGCGTCGGTGATGTTGTTGGCCTTCATCAAGTCGTCGGTACGCACGCCGTACTTCTTGGCGATGATGGCCGGGGTCTCGTTCATATCCACGATGTGAATCGTTTGGCCGTTCTCGGTGTACTGGCCGGGCTCCAACCACGTGGAAGACGACGGCGTGGCAATGCCGGCGGCGACGGTGTTGACAGTCGCAGCAGCCGGGATGTGAAGTTTCTGGCCGACCTTGAGCGCATCGCTGTTGAGGTTGTTGGCCTGTTTGAGCGAGGCGACCGTGACGCTTTGCCGGCGCGCGATCTTCCACAGTGAGTCGCCGGATTGCACCGTGTACATGTTGCCGGTCGTGTCGGTGGCAACACTGACAGTTTCTGGTGCCAGTGCGCCAGTGCCGGTCGGGATGACCGAGGCTTGCGCGGTCATCGGCTCAGACCTCACGGATGCCGGGATCTGAAGTTTCTGGCCGATTTTGAGCGCGGTGGTCTTGCCGAGGCTGTTGGCCCGGGCCAGATCGCCGACGCTGATGCCTTCGGTTTTCGCGATCTTCCAGAGCGAATCGCCGTGCTTGACGGTGTAGGTGCCGTTGGCCGGCGTCGGCAACGTGACCGGCGTGGCGGTAGCTACGAGGGGCGCGGCCGGCAGGGCGGTCGCGACCTGTGGCGTCATGTTGAGCGCTGCGCTGGCGTCGGTGACGACGGGAGCGGCCGGCGCTTCGCCGGGCTGGCTTTCGTTGGCGGCCATGTCCGGCGTGGGCGATTTTACGCGGGAGCAGCCTTCGAAGACAAAGATGCCTCCGATGACGAGCACGTGCAGTGCTACGACGATGAGTACGACTCTCGATACTTTCATTGTGTCCTTTCGATACGGTTTTTGGTTTGGTTGCTTGGTTGGTTCCGAAAATGGAAGTTCATCCGATGGATTCATTGGAGGTCCCAGACGGCGCGTTTGAATTCGTCGCCGCGATGTTCGTAGTTCTCAAACATGTCGAAGCTCGCACAGCCCGGCGACAGCAACACCGTGTCCCCCGTTCGCGCGCGGCCCGACGCCACGCTCACGGCCTCATCCATCGAAAACGCCCGGACACACGGCACCGTGCTGCTCCAAGCGCGGCAGATTTTTTCCTGCGCCTCGCCGATGAGGACCGCCAGTTTTACTTTCTGCGCCACGGCGTCCTTGATCGCCGAGAAATCCAGCCCCTTGTCGCGCCCGCCGGCAATCAACACGGCTGAGCCCGGCAACGAGTGAAGCGCTTTCTCGACAGCGTCGATGTTCGTCGCCTTCGAATCGTTCAGGTACGTCACGCCGTCGATCGCGGCCACGAACTCGCACCGGTGCGCTTGGGGTGAATAGCCGCAGATGGCGTCGCGCATTTCGGTGGTTGTGAGTCCCATCGCGAAGCCTGCGGCCAACGTCGCCATGATGTTCTCGGCGTTGTGCCGGCCGCGCAACAATGTTTCGTCCAGGCGCATCACGATGCCGTTGCACTCCGCCAGCCGGCACCAAATCGTTTGTCCATCACCATCGAGCCACAGATCTGCGCCGTGTTCATACGCACTGAACGTGATCAGCCGACCGGGAATACTCGCGCCAATCTTGCGCATCCACTCCAACGCCTCGGCGCTCACCACCGCCACGTCCTCGGTGGTCTGGTTCATGAACACGCGCGCCTTCGCCCGCGCGTACTGTTCCAGCGAGCCATGCCGGTCGAGATGATCAGGCGTGACGTTGAGCAGCACCGCGATGTTCGCCCGGAATCGCTCAACCTTCTCCAACTGAAAGGAACTGACCTCCAACACCAGCGCGTCGAGCCCGGCCGTTTGCTCCACTGCATCCGAGAACGCATGACCGTTGTTGCCGGCCGCCATCGCCCGCCGGCCACTTTGCTCCAACATCCACGCGATGAGCTCCGTCGTTGTCGTCTTGCCGTTCGTGCCGGTAATCGCGACGGTCGGGCACAAACAAAACCGGTAGGCCAACTCCAACTCGCTCAAGACCGGCGTCTTCTGCGCGACGAGTTCACCGACCATCGGCCGCTCCGGTGCGATCCCGGGGCTCAACACCGCAAAATCAAAATGGGCTGCGTGATCGAAACGGTTGCCCAACTCGACGCGCACGCCGAGTTGCCGCAGCCGGTCAGCGCGCTCTTCGAGGTGCCGGCCCTCGCTCTCGTCGCGCACCACCACCCGGGCCCCATCGCGTTTCAGCAGCGACGCCGCCGCCATCCCGCTTCGCCCCAACCCCAGCACCACGACATCCTTATTCTTCCAATCCATCTGCATATCTCGATTACCTCAGTTTCAGCGTCGCCAGACCGAGCAACGCGAAGATCACGGATAACACCCAAAACCGTGCGGTGATTTTCGTCTCCGACCAACCCCGTTTCTCAAAATGATGATGAATCGGCGTCATCGCGAAGATGCGCCGGCCACTCAGTTTGAAACTTGCGACCTGCAACACGACCGACGCGGCTTCCATCACAAAGATTCCCCCCACGATGATGAGCACGAGTTCCTGTTTGATCATCAGCGCGATCGCGCCGATGAGCCCGCCGATGGCCAGCGAGCCGGTATCGCCCATGAACACTTGCGCGGGATGACAGTTGAACCACAAGAAACCGAGGCTCGCGCCGATCAGCGCGGCGCACACGACTGTCAGCTCACCGGCGCCGACGACGTGCGGGATGGCAAGATAGGCGGAGAGTTTCGCGTGACCGGCCACGTAGGTCATCACCGCAAACGCCAGCGCGACCGTCAGTGTGCAACCAATCGCCAATCCGTCGAGGCCGTCGGTGAGATTTACCGCGTTGGAGCTGCCGACGATCACAATGGTCGACCACACCAACGCGAGCAGTCCGATGTCGGCAATCAGCGGCTCCTTGAGAAACGGCACCATGAACTGCCGGGCCATCGGGCCAAGCCGGTCATCCATTAATAGATAGGTGCCGAACACGATGCCGAGGGCGACCTGGCAGAGCAGCTTTGTGCGCGCCCGCATACCAGTCGAGCGTTGCGCCTGCACCTTCGCGTAGTCGTCAAAGAATCCAACGAACCCCAAGAAGATCATTGTAACAAGACTCAGCAGGACGAACTTGTTCGTCGGCACGGCCCAGAGCAGCACGGAGTCGACGACGGCCCAGATAATGAGGATGCCGCCCATCGTCGGGCAACCGGCCTTCGCGCCATGCGTGGTCGCCAATTCACCGAGATCGTCCGCGCCGCGAATCGGCTGGCCGAATTTCAGTTCCTGCAGTTTGCGGATGACCCACGGCCCCGTCACGACGCAGATCAACAGCGACGTGATCGCCGCAAAGACCGCGCGAAACGTGGTGTACTGAAACACCCGCAATGGCGAGAACCACTCGGTCCACTCGCTCAAGTAGTAGAACATCTCCTCCTCGTTGGGCCGCCGCAGCTCCTTGGTTCCGCCGTGGCCCGGCTTGCTATGCAAACTCTACCTAATTACCGGCGGCATCGTTGCCGCCGGTTTACGAAAAATTGCCGACCAATCCGTCCGTCCTGTAAACTGCATCACGACGAACAATGTTGCCGTACAGAGCACTGTGATCGTCAGCCCGGTGTACCCCTCAAAGAAAAATGCATATGAAAACAATACGAGATACACAAGCTGGGAAAGCGCCGTCTCCACCAACGCCAATCGTGCGCCCACCACGAGGCGCATGTAGCTCACCACGAGAAACACCGACGTTGCGGCTGCGATCATAAACGCCGCGTGAATGTCCAAGTGATCCACGAGGTAGGCCATCAAAAGATGGAAACTGAAGAATGCGCAGCCGATGAAGAAATAGTTCATCGGGTGCACGGCAATTCCGCGCAGGGTCGTGAACATGAACATCAAGAAGAAGAACAAAAACAGTGAGACCGGCCCGAACAGAGTCACCTCGCCCACCCATGGACCGGGGTTCAATCTCTTGGGCATTTCCATGCCGATCTTGACGCCAGTAAGCAGGTTTGCGTATTTCCACTCCAATTTCCAACCGTCGGCGGACTTCGTCTTACTCGTTGGCGAGATGCTGTCCTGGGGAAAGTCTATCCCGTCGAAGTCGGTGCTCATCGTCAGTGCGAAGTCTTTCACTTGACTGACTTCCTCGCCGAACGCGTACCACCACTGGTCCAACCCCTGCGAATCGTAAGCCACGGTCACCTGGCGGCTTTCACCGGCCGGCACACTCACCGACTGCCTGATCGTGCTGTCGGCAACAATCACGTCCCCAATTTCACTGCCGGCCACGCTGAGGCGAAAATTGTCGTATACCGCACCTTCTGCCGGGAAACGAAACTTCACGAACACCTCGCGCGCCTCGGCCGTCGAGTTGGTGATCACATATTGCGCGCTGAATTTCACTTTGTAAGTCGAATACCACAGCAAGCCCTTGCGCCGGTGTTCGAGCGCCAGATCCGCACTGATGCGACTGCTCTCCAGCGGCACGGCATGTGTCCGCGTCTCGACGCGAATCGTGACGTTCGTCTTGCCGGCCTCAACGTTCTTCTGCTCAGTTTCGTGCCTGGTCTCGTACCACGCCGAAGGCGCTTCCTGTCGGTGAACTGTGCCCCATAGTTTGCCGACAGCACCACGAAGTTTCCCGTCCTGCGTATCCGATCGTACAAACACCGATCCGCCCAGAATGAACCAAGCGGCCGTTGTACACAAATAGATGAAAATGATGGCAACCAGCCGGCTAGTCATGAAGCACCTCCGACTGGTTGAATGTTTCGAGCACTCTCTCCAGTTGCAAACGCCGGGAGCCTTTCAGCAACACCATGTCTCCCTCGCGAACGAGCGCGCGCACTGCATCCTGCGCCTCGGCGGTGTCGTATACCATCAGCACCCGGTGCATCTCCATCCCGGCATTGAGCGAGCCCTCGGCAATCCATCGCGCCGCCGGACCGACCGACATCAACAACGACAACCCGCACTGCGCCGCCAGCGTTCCGACTTCGAGGTGCGCCGACTTCGTCCACGCGCCGAGTTCGTGCATCTCGCCGAGCACGGCCACCTTGCGCCCAGCCACCGGCGTGTCGCGCATCATCTCCAACGCCGCGCGCATCGAGGGCACGTTGGCGTTGTAGCAATCGTTCACAAAGCGAATGCCGGCACACTCGATCTGCTCCATTCGCATGGCCGGGAACACGACGTTCTCCAAGCCCTCCCGGATTTCGTCGAGGTCCATCCCGACGCCGTAGCCGACCGCCGCCGCCTGCAGCGCATTATAGATTTGGTGCCGGCCCAGCGTGCGCAGCCGGATAATCACATCCTCGCGCTTCTTCGCGATGTTCAGCCGGAATTTCACGTCGCCGTTGATCTTGATGTCGCTGGCGCGGATGTCGGCGAAATGATCGATGCCAACGGTCACGACGGTCGAACGTGTCCGGCCGCGCAACTCGTTGCACCATTTGTCGTCCGCGTTGTACGGCAGATATTCCAACGGCGTCCCCTCCTCTTTTGCCACGCCCATCTCGTCGCCGAGATGCTCGACGTGCGCCAGCCCGATGTTCGTGACCACCGCAATCTCCGGTCGGACCAACTCCGCCAACACACGCATCTCGCCGGGATGATTTGAGCCGAGTTCAATCACACCAAAGTCGGGTTGCTCCGTTCCGACCGCCAGCACCGTCAACGGCGCGCCGATTTGGTTGTTGTTATTCGCGGGCGTTTTGACGACCCGGAAACGCTCGCCCAACACGGCGGCGATCATTTCCTTCGTCGTGGTCTTGCCGGACGCGCCGCTGATCGTGATCAGGCGCGTGGCGGGGAGCATCAGTCGGCGGTAGTTCGTTGCGAGTTTGTGCAATGCGGTGAGGGTGTCCTGTACTTGGAGAAGCGCCAGGGCACTAGGCGAGTTCATTGCACGGGTAGGATGCGAGACTACCGCCGCGGATGCTCCCCGCTGCGCCGCATCGTCCAAAAATTCATGACCATCAAAACGCGGCCCCTGCAACGCGATGAAACAGTCCCCCTGCGCCAGCGAACGCGTGTCGGTACTGATGCGCGCCACTTCCCAATTCGGATCGCCCCGAATCAGCCGCGCTTCGCACAAGCTCGCCAGTTGCTCCAACTTCATCGCGTCCACCTCGTCGCGAGCGACCGGAAGTGTTCCTCCACCACTTGCCGGTCGTTAAACGGCACCACGGTGTGGGCGAATTCCTGATACGTCTCGTGACCCTTGCCGGCCAGCACAACGGAGTCTCCGGGCCGCGCGATTTCGAGCGCCCGGTTGATCGCCTCGCCGCGGTCTTCCATCACTTCGTACCGGGTTTGCGATCCGGCGGGGAATCCTTCCTCGATCTGGCGGAGAATCTCGCGCGGATCTTCCGTGCGCGGATTGTCGCTCGTCAGGATCGAGTAATCCGCCAACTCGCACGCTGCTTCGCCCATCGGCTTGCGTTTGCCGGCATCGCGATCTCCGCCGCAACCAAACACCACGATGAGCCGGCCCTTCGTGAGTTCGGCGACCGTCGCCAGCACATTGCGCAACGCGTCCTCGGTGTGCGCGTAATCCACGTACACGTGGAAGTACGTGCCGGCCGCTACGTGCTCGAGCCGACCGGGCACAGGCCGCATCTTGGTGAGTCCGCGCTCGATCGTTGCGAGATCGAACCCGAGCGCGATGCCGGCGCCGATGGCCGCCAGCGCGTTGTACACGTTGAAGCGACCGATGAGCGGCAACGACATCGGCAGCTCGCCGAGCGGCGTCGCCACGACGAAGTAGTTGCCGTCTGCGGCAACGCGCACGTCCCGGGCTCGGACTGTCGCCACGCTTGAGACGCCGTAAGTGATTACGGCGTTTTCCCCACCCAAGCGCGCGATCAGTCGTCGCCCGTACGTGTCGTCCTCGTTGATCACGGCCCGACCGGTTTTCTTGATCGAACCGAGCAACGCGAAAAGTTTGGCCTTGGCTTCGAAGTAATTCTCCATCGTCCGGTGATAATCGAGATGGTCCTGCGTCAGGTTTGTGAAAATCGCCACGTCAAAATCCACGCCAGCCACGCGATGTTGATCGAGCGAGTGGGAGCTGACTTCCATCGAGACACCCCGGCAACCGGCGCGCAGCATCTGGCTCATCATGCTCTGAATCTCGACGGACTCCGGTGTGGTGCGCGAAGCCGGTATGACGCGTCCGCCGACTTCATATTGCACCGTGCCGATCAGACCGGGCTCGATGCCGGCCGCCTGCATGATGGATTTCACCATGAACGCGGTCGTCGTCTTGCCGTTCGTGCCGGTCACGCCGGCCACCTTTAGTTGCTGCGACGGATGATTGTAAAAATGCGCCGAGACCAACGCCATCATCCGCCGCACGTCGGCCACGCGAATCCGCGTGGCGCGCGGATTCAGGCCGGCATCGCGTTCGAGCAAGACCGCCGAGGCTCCCCGGTCGATGGCGGCTTCGACGAACCGGTGACCATCGGTCCGCGCCCCGCATACCGCGACGAACAGGTTGCCGGGCATCACGCGCCGCGAATCGTAGGTGATGCCGGTGATTTCCTTGTCCACCGGGCCGTCCACGGCCAGCGGTTGCAGCGTCTCGATGATGTCCGTGAGTTTCATGACAAGCTCGCCACCTTCGTTGGGTCGATGATGCGCATCGTCGGCGCCATTCCGAGGTATTGTGCGATCTTTTCCGCCACCGCTTTGAAGATCGGGCCCGCGACCGTGCCGCCGTAGTACGCGCCGCCGGCCGGATCGTCGAGCGAGATCAAAATCGAAATCTGCGGATCGGAAGCCGGGAAGTAACCGATGAACGACGAGTAATACCGGTTCACGTACTGTCCATTCTCGATCTTCTGCGCTGTGCCGGTCTTGCCGGCCACGTCGTAGCCGTCCAAGGCGGCTTTCGGCGCCGTGCCTTCCGGCGAGACGACCTTGCGCAGCGCCATCGTCATCAACACGGACGTGCGCGGCGCGAGGCATTGCGTGACGAGTTGCGGACGCGCTTGCACGATGGCGTTGCCGGCCTCGTCGGTGACGCTCTTGACGATGATCGGTTTCATCAACTGTCCGCCGCTCGCGACGGCGTTGACCGCCATGATCATTTGCAATGGTGTCACGGCAATCTCGTGGCCCATGGGAATGCGCGTGATGGAGAGCTTCGACCACCGGCTCAGTGGGTGCGCGATGCCGGAGACTTCGCCCGGCAATTCAATGCCAGTCTTGCGACCGAAGCCATACCGGCTGATGTAGTCCGCCAACCGCGGCGGCCCGAGCTTCAACGCGATCTTGGCCGCGCCAATGTTGCTGGAGTGATAGAGAATTTCCTCGACGCTAAGGACGCCGAACGGATGCGCGTCGTGCAGCGCGCGGCCGGCATAGATGAATGCGCCGTTCTCGCAATCGAGCCGGTCGGCGAGATTAACAATGCCCTCGTTGAGGGCGCCGGACACGGTGATGACCTTGAACGTCGAACCCGGCTCGGCGACGTCGCTGATGGCGCGGTTTCGGCGCGCGTCGGCCGGTGCGGGGCCGGGATTGTTGGAATCGAACGTGGGCCGGCAACTCATGGCGAGAATCTCGCCGGTCCTGGGGCGTGTGACGATGATGGTGGCGGCGCGCGGCCGGTGCTCGGCCATGGCGCGGTCGAGTTCAGTCTCGGCGATGTGTTGAATGACTTGATCGATGGTGAGCGCCACGGTGTAGCCGTCGCGCGGGCCGATTTCCTCCGTGCGGAGCGAGCGAATTTCGCGGCCTTTGCGATCGCGCTCGATGACTTCGTAGCCGGCTTGGCCTTGGAGATAATTCTGCATCGAAGCCTCGATGCCCTGCACGCCTTTGTGGTCGGCGTCCACAAAGCCAACAACGTGACTGGCGAGCGCGGCGTTCGGGTAGGAGCGTTGAAATTGGTCTTCGGCGGAGATGCCGGGTAGTTTGAGCGACCGGATTTTCTGGAGCGTCTCTTCATCGATCTTCTGGTCGAGGCGCACGTACCGGGATTGGCGGGTGAGAAGTTGCACGAGCGCGGCTTCATCCTTGCGCAACAACGGTGCGAGTTTCTGGGCGATGACCGGGGCTTGGGATGCAGTCAGTTGCGGATCGGCCACGATGCGATGAACCGAGAGACTGTTAGCGAGAAGGTTGCCGTTGCGGTCAACGATTGTACCGCGACGACCTTCGCGATGGACGACGCGTTCGCGAATGGCCGTGGCCTCGGCGCTGAGGGTGCCGTGCCGGAGTACGTGAAGCTGGAACAACCGGAAAGCGAGCGCGCCGAACACGGCCGCCAGCGCCGCGAGGACGCAGGCGATCCGGATGTGTTGCGGCGAGCGCTTCATCGGCGGGCCACCCTCGTCGTTGAACGCGGGGAAGCGGGCTTGGCCGGTGATGTGGACGCCGGCAGTTGCGTGTCCCATTCGGCGCCCGGCTCGTAGAGGCGGACGACCTGCGTTTCGTGCGGCGCAACCAGACCGAGGTTGTGCTGCTGGCAACGCTGTTCGAGCTGGGCCGGCGACTTGAGGTGTGCGAGTTGCGCCGCCAACATCGCGGTGCGTTTCTCGCTGGCGCTGAACGCGGTCTCGCGCTTCTTGATTTCGTCGCCGAGCCGGTAGATCTGGTTCTTCTGCCAGACGTAGGCCAGCCCGACGCCGGCAATGCACCCGCAGATCAACAGGGACCGGCCGACCGTGCCGCCCCGCAATGGCTCCCGTTTACGATTCCTTCTCATGCCTCCAAAATGGGGGAGCGGCTCCTTGGTTCCGCTCCCCGGGGCTCCCCACCCCCAACTAAATCTAAATCTTTTCTGCGACCCGCAGCTTGGCGCTCCGCGACCGCGGGTTGGCGCGGATTTCGTCCTCGCCGGCCACCACGGGTTTGCGCGTGATGATCCGCAACACCGGCACGTCACTGCGGCTGTGCTCGAGGAAAAACCGTTTCACGATCCGGTCTTCGAGCGAATGAAATGAAATGACGGCAACGCGTCCGCCCGGCCGCAAGAACCGCACGGCGAGCTCCAACCCACGCTTCAAGTTCTCCAACTCGCTGTTGACGGCGATGCGCAACGCCTGGAACACGCGCGTGGCCGGATGGATCTTGCCGCGCTTCGGTCCGAGGACTCGTTCGACAATCCGGGCGAGCTGTGTCGTGGTCTCAATCGGTTGCCGGGCACGTTCGCGGACAATCTCGCGAGCGATCGGCCGGGAACGGCGTTCTTCGCCGTACTGAAAAAAGATGTTGGCGAGGTCTTCCGGAGAAG
>Ga0247727_10011980_pt1 | contig 14983 bp, 17 predicted proteins | sample WisWelCaveWW1625_FD_202498 | JGI IMG/M metagenome (GOLD analysis project Ga0247727, IMG submission 202498) | Biofilm microbial communities from Wishing Well Cave, Virginia, United States - WW16-25 | ecosystem: Environmental > Aquatic > Deep subsurface > Groundwater > Cave microbial mat | place... | reverse complement strand
TGACGCCCTCTCTTATACAATAGTAGTTTCCGCACCTGCGGCATCCCCTGCCGCGCTATGGTACCTCGCGCCGTTTGCGGGAGCCTCGATCGGAGAATATTTCCGCGACAAAGGCGAGGACGCGCTCGTCGTCTATGACGATCTTTCAAAACACGCGTGGGCATACCGGCAAGTTTCGCTCTTACTCCGTCGTCCGCCGGGCCGTGAAGCATACCCCGGAGATATTTTTTATCTCCACTCCCGCCTCTTGGAACGCGCCGCGAAGCTTTCAAAAGAAAAAGGCGGCGGGTCTTTAACTGCGCTTCCTATAGTAGAGACGCAACTCTCAGACGTAACCGCCTATATCCCTACGAACATCATCTCCATCACCGACGGACAGATTTACCTGGAATCCGACTTGTTCTACCAAGGTATCCGGCCGGCAATGAACGTCGGCATCTCCGTTTCGCGCGTAGGTTCTGCCGCGCAGACCAAAGCTATGAAAAAAGTGGCGGGAAAGTTGCGCCTCGCGCACGCGCAGTTCCGCGAACTCCAGGCATTCGTACAGTTTGCCTCGGACGTGGATGACGCGACGAAGAAAAAGATCAAGCACGGGCAGGTCATTACCGAAGTCCTGAAGCAATCAGACCTCGCCCCGCTCCCGATGGAGAAACAAGTCGTCGTCTTCTATGCTGCCTTGAACGATTACTTCGATGATCTTCCCATTGAAGACGTCAAAAAGGCCGAGGGAGCATACCTCGAATACATGGAAAAAATCCACGAAGCGGATATTTTGAAACCTATCCGCGAGAAAGGAGAATTTGACACTGATGTTGAGGAAAAACTAAAGCGCGCGATCACGCAATTTTTTGAAAAATAAGCTATGGCCGAATCTCTGCAACATACCAAACAACGCATTCGGAGCGTGACGAGCGTGAGCCAAATCACAAAGGCGATGGAGCTCGTCTCTGCCACTAAAATGCGCCGAAGCCAGGAAATCGCGCTGTCCTCGCGACCGTACGCCTTTGCCGCGCTGGAACTCTTAGCCAACCTTGCAAAAGCTGTTGGCTCCTCGACCCGTTCGACGGGTTCGACAAGCTCACCGCAGGCAAACTCAGGGCAAGCAGCGATTCCATCGCTACTTGAAAGGCGCGCAGTTAAACACACCGCAGTGGTCGTCGTCACCTCCGACAAGGGCCTGGCCGGATCGTTTAACAGCACAACCCTTCGCGCATTTGAAGATTTTTTGAAACGAGAATCTATAGACCCAAAGAATGACGCATATCGCTTCATCGCCGTGGGACAGAAAGCCACGCAATATCTCCTGCGGCGCGCGGGACGACTCGAAGAAAAATATATCCGCTTCGGCGACTATACCACCGTGGAACAGGTAAAACCTCTCGTCGAGCGGCTCGTCACAGGCTACCTCACACACGAATGGGATCGCGTGATCGTCTTTTCGATGCATTTCCGCTCGGCGCTCAGACAGGAAGTGGTGTTGCGCGAAATTCTTCCGATCGATTTCAAAAATATCAAAAAGGCCGCCAAAGAGATCATTCCTGAAACCGGACGGTTCGCGGACCTTATGAAAGAATCAGGTGTGAAGTTTTTTGAAGAGGGCAAGCGAGAAGTACATGAAGAAGAATACTTGATCGAACCATCCCCCGAAGAGGTTTTGAATCTTCTCGTAAACCACTTGGTCCTCATGGAAATCTATCACCTCGTGCTTGAGGCAAATGCTTCGGAACACGCCGCGCGGCGCGCTGCGATGAAGAATGCCTCGGACAATGCCGGAGAATTGATAGACGATCTTACACTTATCTACAACAAGTCGAGACAAGCGGCGATCACGAAAGAATTAACCGAATTAACTGCAGGTGCGGAAGCGTTGAAATAGTAAGTAGCGAGTAGGGAGTAGCAAGTAGAAAAAAATATAAAACAATGAACAAAGGCAAGATAGTACAAATTATAGGACCAGTGGTTGATGTGGCTTTTGACGAGAAAGAATCTCTTCCGGCCATTCTTAACGCACTTAAAATCCATCACGAGAATAAGGAAATCACGCTTGAGGTCTACAAACATCTTGAGCCGGGCAAGCTCCGCGCGCTTTCGCTTCAAACCACCGACGGGCTCAAACGTGGTACGGAAGTGACGGACACGGGGAAAATGATCGAAGTACCAGTCGGTCCCGAAGTACTCGGCAATATTTTTGACGTCATCGGAAACGCGCTCACGAAAATGGAAAAAGCGCCCAAGAAGCATTGGGCGATCCATCGTGCCGCACCCCCTTTAACTGAACAAGTCACCAAAACAGAAGTATTCGAAACGGGCATCAAAGTCGTGGACTTGATCGCGCCCTTTATCAAGGGAGGAAAAGTTGGACTTTTCGGCGGCGCAGGCGTGGGCAAAACGGTCATTCTTCAAGAACTTATCAGAAACGTCGCAGAAGAATCCGGGGGCGCATCGGTCTTCGCGGGAGTCGGCGAACGCACGCGCGAAGGAAATGATCTCTACCGCGAAATGGTGGAGTCCGGCGTTATCAAGAAAACCGCACTTGTCTTCGGGCAAATGAATGAAGTGCCGGGCGCCAGGTTTCGCGTGGCGCTTGCGGCCTTGACCATGGCAGAATATTTCCGCGACGAAGAAAAGAAAAACGTGCTCCTCTTTATCGACAACATCTTCCGTTTCTCTCAGGCGGGGCTTGAGGTGTCCACTCTCTTGGGCCGCATGCCCTCTGCCGTGGGCTACCAACCAACCCTCGCATCCGAAATGGCGGAACTCCAGGAACGCATTACTTCCACAAAGAACGGCTCCATCACCTCCGTGCAGGCGATCTACGTGCCCGCAGACGACATCACCGACCCCGCGCCGGCGACGACCTTCAGTCACCTGGATTCCACGATCGTGCTCTCTCGCGCCTTGACCGAAATCGGGATTTACCCGGCCGTTGATCCCCTTTCTTCAACCTCAACTGCGCTTGACCCGAAAATCGTGGGCGAGGAACACTACCACGTCGCTCGCGAAGTCCAGCGTACCCTCCAGCGCTACAAGGAACTCCAAGACATCATCGCGATCTTGGGTATTGAAGAACTCTCGGAGGCCGACCGCAAAACCGTGGATCGCGCGCGCAAGATCCAACGCTTCCTTTCACAGCCGTTCTTCGTCGCTGAAACCTTCACAGGCAGGAAAGGCGCGTACGTAAAACTCGAAGACACCATCCGCGACTTCAAAGAGATCTTGGAAGGTAAATACGACCATCTGTCGGAGGATGAGTTTTATATGCGCGGTAGCATGCACGAGGTGAACAAATAACCGCTAACTTATAACCTATAACCAAAGTCATCAGTTAACTATGAAATTAGGAATTTATTCCCTCAAAAAAATATTGTTCCAGGGTAACGCCGAATCGGTGAACGTGAAAACTGCTTCGGGCGAGATTACCATCCTTGACCATCACCGCCCGCTTATCTCTATCGTAAAACCCGGAACAATTAAAATCGTTGACATGAACAAGAAAGAGCATTTTATCCCCGTGAATTCCGGATTCGTAGAAGTGAATTCTGCGAATCAAGCGAAGCTTATTGTGGATGAAGCAGTATAGTTTTTTCTCCCTTTTCCGCGAAAAAGCACCATAGCTCTTACGATGTATATTTTAGGAATTGAAACAAGTTGTGATGAAACGGGGATTGCGCTCGTTGAGGCTTCGGGAACTGCGAAGGCGCCGAAATTCAAAGTAGTTAAAAATCTTATCTCTTCACAGATCAAGATCCACCGCCCGTTCGGCGGCGTGGTACCAAACCTTGCGAAACGAGAGCATATTAAGAATTTACCAATTCTATACAAAAAACTACTTACGGTTGGCTATCCCGACGCCAAAGGGTCGGGACTCCGACCTCCGACGTTCCAGTCGGAGCAGGCGGAGCGTCGGAGCTCACTACTTACTAAAGTCGATTTGATCGCCGTCACCGTCGGCCCCGGACTCGAACCCGCGCTGTGGACTGGAATTGAATTCGCGAAACAAATTCACAAACTACTTGCTACTCGCTACTCACTACTTACTAAGTTGGTCGGTGTAAATCACATGGAAGGGCACTTATACAGTTTTCTTCTTCCGAAGAAAACTGGTAATTTCAAAACTCGAATTACAAATTACAAAAATATTTTTCCTGCTGTCGCACTTGTGGTAAGCGGTGGGCACACGATGATACTCCTCTTAAAAGATCTCGTTACCTGGAAAAAGCTTGGCGAAACACGCGACGATGCGGTTGGCGAAGCGTTTGATAAGGTGGCGCGGATGCTCAAGCTTCCCTATCCTGGCGGACCCGAGATTGAAAAATTATCGAAAAAAGGAAACCCCAATGCGATTAACTTTCCACGCCCCATGATGCACACCAAAGATTTTGATTTCAGTTTCTCGGGATTAAAAACCTCTGTGTTGTACCACCTACGCGACAATCCGAAAGCAAAAAAAACAGATGTCGCCGCAAGTTTTCAGCAAGCCGCGATTGAGGTCCTTATCGCAAAAACTAAACGCGCCGCAGAAATATACGGAGCAAAATCCCTGATTCTCGCCGGCGGCGTCGCCGCAAATAAGGCGCTTCGGAAAGCGCTACAAGCGACAAGCGACAAGTTGCACGTGAAACTCTTCTGTCCGCCCTTCGCCTACAATACCGATAACGCCGCGATGATAGCCGCGGCGGCGTATATGAACACGTTCAGAAAATCCCGACGCCCAGAGGGGTCGGGACCCCGATCGCAGCATCGGGGAAGCTACAAACTCATCGCGCGGGGGGATATGAGTATATAGTGCGGTTCGCTGCGTGCGTCTGACAAACCCCCTACGCCCAATCCATCGGCATGTACCCGCTCGTGCGGGGCGCCGAAACAATAAGCACGCTTACGATCTCTTTGCTGTCGTTTTTCACATAGCGCCTGAGCTCCGGATCAAGCCGCGCAAATGTTCCTTCCGGCATGGCATATTCATTGTCGTCGATCACTATCCGTGCCGTTCCTTTCATGACGACAAAAACCTCTTCCTGGTCACGCTTTGTTTCCGTATGTTCCGTAATCTTTTCTCCCGGAAGAAGATCTACTACGTTCATCCCGAATGAAGCGAGATCAAGAGAACGCCTCGCCAAGAACCACTTCCCATCGCGGGAGAATTCGTCCTTATGTTTGATAATGAATTTCTTTCTCTCTTCCATACGCCACATTATACCAAATGTTTACTGCCCTGATCCTTTTTTCTCTTTGATAAGCCGGACCGTTCTTCCTCCATTTTCAAAATCCACCGTATCAAATCCCGCACGCATGATAAGAATCCCGCGTCCTGCGGATTTCTCAATATTTTCCGGCTTTCTTGGATCAGCGACTGCGTCGGGATCAAATCCTTCTCCTTCGTCCGTGATCACCACCTCAATGCGAGAGGGAGAGATCTCTTTCATAGCAACGTGCACAAACCGCTCCGGCCTCGCGCTACTTTCTTCTTGTGCTTTTTTGAGCACGTCGCTCCGCACCGCTCCCCCTATGTCCTTCCCCACCCCAAGATTGCCATGAACGATCGCATTGGTGAGCGCTTCCTGGAATCCCTCTCGTAAGAATCCGTCTTCCTCGCTCCATCCCGATGCACGAATGCGCTCTTCAAACTTGTCAGTAACAAGTGAGATGATCTGGTAGTTACTGGGGATCTCCCACGTATCCCCCTCCAGATTGATGTCCTGCTCCTGTGGTTTTATTTCTCCGGGTTGTTTTTCCATTACACTTCCAAATGATTCTCGCATAAGACGCGAGCCAAACGCAATCACAGAAAGTAGCGATGCGGATGCAATGAATTTGACAACAAGCAAGATACTCTGTAAAATCTCTCACAGTTTCTTTGAGCGTGGGCGCAAGCGGAGAGGAGATGCGCGATCTTTTCTCCGCTTGCGCCTCGAAAAGGCGCGGTCGTTCTCGCCACTCTCGGTGGAGAATGTTCTCAAGGAGATCATGCGATATGAAGGACAACATCACTCCCCAGATCGGCAGGGACTCGGTTCGAGAGATTCTCGGCACGAAGAAGTTCTCCTTGGTGGAGGACGGTCTCCCCACCACTCTCGGCACGAAGGCGGTGGTCGCGAAGCTCAAGAAGGGCAAAGCCGAGGTCACCCTCACCGCACGGAAGACCAGGATCGGAGTCCAGTACCGCCTCGACGGTCCTACCGCGGCGGCCCGCGAGATCCTCGCGACGAAGCGTGCGAAGGTTCTGGAGATCTTCGCCGGCACCATCCAGCCCACCGCGGCTCAGGCCTCGGCCGTCGGGCACGGCGGTGAGGACCAGGGGGTCCATGAGCCTCAGGGGATGCCTGTCGGCATCAGTGTCCCCACCCATACGGGCGGCGAAGATATCTAGCGGCCAACGACTCATCACGAGATAAAGGCGCGGGAGCGAACGGAGGACCACTCCGAACGCCCCGCGCCACTCTCATTTTTATTCTTCCACTCAAGGGAAAATTCTTTTACAATAGTAGTATTCTCTCTATGCACGACAAATCCTTTGCACCATCAGAACCCCGAGCTGAAATAGATGCGCGATACGACCATTTAAGAACCGAGGAAAAGATATATCGACAATGGGAAGCGTCGGGCGCTTTCAACCCGGATAACCTTCACGTTGCTGAAAAGAAGAAGAGTCTTAAGCCTTCTACTCACTACTCGCTACTTCCTACTTCCTATTCCATCATGATGCCTCCCCCGAACGCGAACGGCTCGCTTCATTTGGGGCACGCGGTAGGCGTCACGCTCCAAGATATTATGATCCGCTACGCGCGGATGAAAGGGAAAAAGACGCTTTGGCTTCCGGGCGCGGATCACGCGGGATTTGAAACGCAGGTCGTCTTTGATAAAAAACTTGATAAGGAAGGACGGAATCGTTTTGCGATGGGTCGCGACGAACTATGGAAAGAAATTTGGGAATTTACCCAAACGAATAAGAAAGTAATGGAGGCGCAACTTAGAAAACTCGGCGCCTCATGCGACTGGTCACGCGAAACCTTTACGCTCGACCCGAAGATCATTGAAGTCGTTTATCAGACATTCGAGAGACTTTTTCGTGATGGACTCGTCTATCGCGATCTCCGTGTGGTGAATTGGTGCCCTAAACATCAAACGGCGCTTTCCGATCTCGAGGTGAAATATGTGGAACGCGAAGATCCTCTCTATTTCATCAAATACGGACCCCTCACGCTCGCTACGGTTCGACCGGAAACAAAGTTCGGCGACACCGCGCTCGCAGTGAATCCGCACGACAAGCGCTACAAGGATTATGTCGGAAAAGTTATTGAAGCGAAGGGGGTGTTGGGACCGCTCAAATTCAAAGTCATCGCGGACGATGCGGTGGACCCGAAATTCGGCACGGGGGTCGTGAAGGTTACCCCCGCGCACGACCAAACGGATTTTGAGATATGGACACGGCACAAAAAAGAGATTCCGGGGCCAAAGCAAATTATCGACGAGCGCGGACGACTCACGGGTGAGGTGGGCGAATATAAGGGACTGAAGGTCGCCGAAGCACGCGTGAAAATAGCGCACGATATGCAACGCCTCGGCATCTTGGGAAAAACTGATACCCACTACAAACACAACGTTGCAACCTGCTATAAATGCGGCAATACGCTCGAACCGCTTCCCAAACCTCAATGGTTCGTGAAAATGGAGCCACTCGCGAAGCCGGCGATCAGCGCAGTGAAGAAGGGCAAGGTCAAATTCTTCCCCGAACGGACCAAGAAAACATATTTCCACTGGCTCGAAAACATCCGCGACTGGAACATCTCGCGCCAGATCGTCTGGGGGATCCGCATTCCCGCGTATTTCTGTCTTGGATGCGCCGAAGTAAAAGTGAATCCTGAAATCAAATCGCGGTGGTATTTGCTACGACATGGAGGAACAGATTGGAATAAAGAGAAGAAGAGTATGGGACATACGGATATCCCCTTAAACGATGAAGGGGTGGCACAGGCAACACGCGCAGCCGCGCAACTTAAAGATAAAAAAATAGATCTCATTATTTCATCTGATCTTTCGCGCGCGCGCGAAACCGCGGAAATCATCGCAAAAGCAACGGGTGCGGAATTGGTGGTTGATGAGCGTATCCGCGAACGAAGCTGTGGAATTACAGAGGGCATGCTCCAGGAAGATATACGCATGCATTATGGCTCAGATCGTCCTGATGTTTTGCCGGGAGGAGAAACGTGGCATGAATTCGAAGCGCGCATATGGACAGTGTTCCAGGATCACAAAAGAAAACATCATCACAAAAACATCGTGATCGTAACTCATGGCGGACCCATACGCATGATCCGCAAGAACCTGAAACGCTTGTCGCTTGAAGATTCCTTCAATCTCTCGAGTGTAAAAAATGCGCAGGTGTTCGAGCTCGCGCTTCTTGATAGCTCCTGCAAAAAATGTGGCGGCGATGTGTACGAACAAGACCCTGATGTGTTTGACACGTGGTTCTCCTCGGGACAGTGGCCGTTCGCGACGTTGGGCTATCCGAAAGACAAGGATTTCAAAACATTCTATCCAACTGATGTGATGGAAACGGGATATGATATTCTTTTCTTCTGGGTTGCACGGATGATCATGTTGGGGCTTTATCGCACAGGAGAAGTGCCGTTCAAGAATGTGTATCTCCACGGCCTCGTACGCGACAAAGATCGCCAAAAAATGTCTAAATCAAAAGGAAATGTGATCGATCCGCTTGGCGTTGCCGAAACCTACGGCACGGATGCGGTGCGGATGGCACTCGTGGTTGGGAACACCGCAGGGAACGACATCGTGATCTCCGAAGACAAGATTCGCGGATATCGCAATTTTGCGACGAAAATATGGAATATCGCTCGTTTCATCCTGATGCACCGCGAAGATCCCACTGTGTCTTTGACCGCTGGCGACAAGAAGATCGTTGCGGATGCAAAAAAAGCGAAAGTGAAAGTGGGAAAACTCATAGAATCCCGCGACTTCCACCTCGCCGCCGAGCTTGCCTATCACTACATCTGGCATACATTCGCGGACAAAGTGGTCGAGCATGCGAAATCCCGCCTCATAAGCCAGAATCTGGCCACGAGGCAGGCCGCGTACCGCATGCTTCAGGAAGCCTTCATCGAATGTCTCAAAATGCTCCATCCTTTTATGCCCTATATTTCAGAAGAACTCTTCCAAAAATTCCATCCACAGAACCTTCTCATGAAGACGCCGTGGTAGAATTACACACAATAGCGTGAACATTGCGGCGATCATTCTCGGTATCCTTCCCAGTTTCGCGTGGCTTGTGTTCTATCTTCGCGAAGATATGCACCCGGAGCCGAAGCGGCTTATTTTTCTCACGTTCCTTTGGGGAGGCGTGTTCGCGTTCTTTGCGCTTTATGCGCAGCTTTTCATCAGTTGTTTCTATCACGACGCGTCATCCTCCGGCATCGGGGGCTTACGCTTCAATTGCGATTATCGCACGACAAACAACAACGACCTCTTTGGAGAAGTATTCCCCAACGCGGTACTCTTCATCCTTATCTTTGCGCTCATTGAAGAACTCGTAAAATTTGCCGCCGCATACCTTACCGTCCACAAAAACCCTGCCTTCGATGAGCCGGTGGACGCAATGATCTACGCCGTGACCGCTGCGCTCGGTTTCGCCGCAATAGAGAATTTGGGGCTCGTAGGATTCGGCGTTCTCTCGGGCACCGGCGCATTCCCAGAGGCCATCTATCATATTTCTCTCCGCTTCGTGGGTGCCACACTCCTCCACGCCATTACCTCGGGCGTGATGGGATATTATTGGGCGCGGAGCATACGTCAATTTGGCGCAACCCGGCCCATCATCTGGGGACTCACGTTTGCCACCATACTCCACGCACTCTTCAATTATCTGATTATTTATCTTGCCCCGACCGCATCGATCGTCATTCTTCTCTTCATTGCGGGGCTTGTGGTTCTGCACGACTTTGAGGAATTGAGAAAAGAAACAGTATAGCTTTCGAACAGAGCGGTGTGCTTTCTTGATTTTTGTTCCGTATGATATAATGAGTACATGGAGAACGAAAATGAAAAATTCTTTGAGGACCTCGCACAGAAAATGGCGCATGAAGAGCCGGAGATAGAACTCGCCAAAGCGACGGCGAATGTCAAGTCAAGAGTAACAAAAGCAGTAACTCCCGCGGAACCTTCCATGATAGAAGAAGAAGTGGAGGGACAACTCACCGTGGACGTATATCAAACACCGACCGAGATCGTTGTTGAATCCACCATTGCAGGCGTGAGTCCCGATGATATTGATGTGAATGTTACGCGAGATGCGGTAACTATCCGTGGAAAACGCCACCGCGAAAAAAAGATACGGGATGAAGATTATTTCTATCAGGAGTGCTATTGGGGAAGATTTTCCCGCTCGGTCATTCTTCCGCAAGAAGTGGATGCCGAAGCCGCGCACGCATCTTTCAAAAACGGAATTTTGACCGTCTATCTCCCAAAACTCAACAAAGACAAAACCAAGAAAGTAAGGGTGAAGCTAGAATAGAAGTTAGCAGTTAGGGTTGAGCCATTAGCGTATAGAGAAAAACGCGTTGACAGTCGTTCGAAAATCCTATACCCTATACCCTATACCCTATTGGCTGATTTACTATTCTCATGAGATCGTGTGCAATATGCGGTAAGGGGTCTATTATCCGCGGCAAGCGCAAGCTTCTCCGCGGGCATTATAATCCCGTCTGGAAAGGCAGAAAGTATCCAAACCTCCAATACACAAAAGTTGATGGCGTGCGGAAGCTGATTTGCACGAGCTGTCTTAAAAAACTCCATAAAACGAGTAAATAGAGAGCGTTTGTCGGGCCGCCGGGAATCGAACCCGGTCTAAACGCACCCCATGCGCTCGTACTACCGGTATACTACGGCCCGCTGATAATTCGATCTTACCTTAAAAAAATATTTTCGGGAAGAGGTTAAAAAAGCCGCCGCTCTTGCGGGCAGAAACTTTTTCTTTTATTGTAGGACTAATGATCATCCGCAAATACCTCCATTCCTGCATCTGTCTTGAAGAAAATGGCCCTCCTTCGCCTGATGGCTACGGACGGGCAAGCAAACGACTCCTGATCGACCCGGGACTTTTTTCATTTATTGAGGGTAAATTGAAACCGGAAGATATCGACGCGGTGGATGCGATACTTTTGACCCACTCGCACCAAGACCACTGCTATCCGGAGGCATTAAAGAAAATATTGGCGCTGAAACCCGCACCGATTATCGCGCATCAAGAAATTGTTGACCTTCTTGCGAAAGAGGGAATCGCTGCGGAGCCAATCGCCGCAGGCGAGACGCGCGAGGTTGCTGGATTTTCGATTCAAACACTCGAGGCATCACACGAGCCGATACCGAGTGCGCTTCCTCAAAATCTTGCCTTCCTCATAAACGGCGCCATTCTTCATCCCGGCGATTCATATTCGCTTCCCAAAGACACCCAAGCGGACATTCTTCTCTTGCCCACCTTTGCTCCATGGGCACGCGCGGTGGATGCGATACGCTTCGCAGAAAGCATTCATCCCACACACGTTATTCCCATCCACGATGGGATACTCAGAGATTTTGCCGAGAAGCGATTCAATGGCATGTATCGAATCGCCTTCGAGCCACAGGGAATTATCTTTCATCCCCTCGGGATTGGTGATAGTATCTCTCTATGATTCACCTCTCCGATAAAAAATGCGTTGCGTGCGAGGGCGGCGTGCCGCCGTTCACGAAAACGCAGATTGCAAAGTACATGCCCCAAGTGCAAGGATGGGAACTTGTGGACGATAAAAAGATAGTGAAGAACTACAAATTCAAAGATTTTGCGGAAGCGATGCAATTTGTCAATAAAGTTGCCGCTATCGCCGAATCCGAGGGGCATCACCCGGATATTGGAATTTCCTGGAACAAAGTAAAACTGGAACTTATGACTCACGCGATTCACGGTCTCTCCGAAAACGATTTTATCGTTGCGGCAAAGGTAGATAAGATATTGACATAGAACATTCCAACATTCTGCAGAATGTTGGAATGTTGATCTTCAAAATTGAAATCCTTCGATTTTACTCAGGATATTTTCGCTCAAACGCAAAAACAAAAACCCCCTCAGAACGTCTCGCCAGATATCCCAGCATTAAAGCCAGGTGGGTGGGCTCAGCATTCGATCCAAGGATCGAAGCGATTCGCCCTCCCAAAATTAAATATTTTGATGCGAAATCTGTGCGAGACGTTCGGAAGGGGCTACCGTTATTTTACCCCGATGTCCGAAGCACCACAATTCAAGCACCCAACGCACCGGCTGTCATCTCCTACTATGGATAACTCCTCATGGGCACAGAGGGTTACTGCGAAGTAGCGGGTGGGGGCAGATTTCTTTTCGCACGAAGCCGATACCATAGAGAGGCAAAAAACGCTCCTAGGAGGTCGTTGAAGAGATCTTTGAGGGTATCGAACGCCTGCCCCGAAAGCGCCCCTCCCCAGGGGTATTTATGGAGAATGAGCACATCCCCAATGTACTCATAGAATTCCCAGAGCACCCCCACGAGCACCACAAACCCCAACGTGCGCATAATGATCGAGAGAAAACTCCCCCCCACCGCATGACCCGTCTGGCGTTCCAGAAGATAAAAGAAAAGGAGCGCAACCCACGCGCCACCTACAACGTGCATCGGTCCGTCATACCATGGGAATGTCCAGTACAATTCACCAAAAATCCCGGCGTAGTGGGCGACGAGGATTATCAAAAGTAAACCGAGAAGGGGTTTAGAAATGCTCATAGGGGTGATATACATATGATACAATAAGAAAATGTTTGGAAGAATTTTATCTCTTTTCATTGCAGCAGGTTATTTGGCTTTGGGATATTTTTCTTCCGAAGCACACGAGGGACTGTTTCAAGCACTTATGTTTCTCGCTATTCCCATGGCCTGTATTTGGTGGCCAGACGGAATGTCATATCACTCCGAAGGAGGATCGATGTCATTTTTTTCTCAACGCCCTGCAATCAATGAGGTTTCCCCGCCTTCGTTGGTAAAGATAATGGGGTGGATCCTGCTCTTGCTTCCTATTCTTATTATTCCACTTGTGATACTAGTGACTGCAAAATAAAGATAATACCCCCCTCATCCCAAAACACCGCCATTGTGGCGGTGTTTTGGGATGAACTTTTCTTTACCGTTTCTGCCACTGTGGCGCTCTTCGCGCCTTCTTGAGACCATACTTCTTTCGTTCCACCATGCGCGAATCGCGGGTCAAAAATCCGAGAGTTTTAAGCTGGGGTCTCGTGTCTTTATTCCAAAGGATAATCGCCCGAGAGAGGCCGTGCCGCACGGCTCCTGCCTGCGCCATTGGCCCACCACCCTTCACTTTGGCACTCACCGAAAGGTCCGCCCTGAGATTCAGTTTTTCCACCGGATCAAGCGCTGTGCGCAGATACCGCAGAACAGTGAAGTACTCCGCGACTGCCTTGCCGTTCACCACAAATCCGTGGCCCTTTGAGACGCGCACGCGCGCGATCGCGGTTTTTCTCCGTCCTACTGCCTCCACGTATCTTTCTGCTTTCTCGCGTGAAATTTTTGCCGGTTTCTTGGTTGTTGCCATATTATTCAGATTCCACAAACGTAAGGTTATTCAGTCGACGCTGGTTTAAAAAATTTTTCGGCAACATCTTGCGCACTGCTTCGCGTACCACGCGCTTCGGGTCTTTTTCATACACCTGCGCAAGCGTTTTTGTTTTCAAGTGCCCCATGTAACCGGTATGGTGATGATACAACTTTCCGGTCATCTTCTTGCCCGTAATCGCAAACTGCGCATAGTTTCTGAGGCGTACCTTATCCCCGCTCACCCGATTCGGTGCGTATGAGGGGCTTTTCTTGCCCTGAAGGATCACGGCGATCTCCGAAGCAAGGCGGCCTAACGGTTTTCCTTTTGCATCAATCTCGTGGATCATGCCAATTTTACCCAAGAGGGCGAGTGATTTTAGCACGCGACCGATTGGCTGTAAAATCGAGCACCCCGCCATCTAAGCGCGAGAGCGATGTATGAGTGGCTTTTTTGTTTTGATGCGTTGTATTCATGGTTGCGTTGATGATATGCGTAGAAGGCGGGGTAAGGTTTTGTGGATAAAATTTCTGCGTGTGCACTTGAAATTTTAGACAAAGCCCTTATACAAATTCAATCGTGGCGACACTGACTGCGTCGCGTTTACGCACCTTTGCGCTCTTGGTGATCCTCAAATACCCACCTTTGCGCTCCGCATAGCGCGGGGCAACTTCATCGCACAGTTTGTGGGTTATCTGCTCGTTGTGAATGCGCGAGAGTACCAATCGGCGCCCCGCAAGCGTACCGCGCTTTGCGATGGTGACCAAACGTTCCACGTACGGCCGGATCGCTTTTGCCCGCGCTTCGGTTGTTTGGATCTTCCCCTGGCGAATCAAGTCACTCGCAAGATTCCGCATGAATGAGCGTCGCGGTCCTGTTTTGCGGCTGAATTTTTTTCCTTTCTTGCGATGACGCATTTTATTAGTTATTAGGGATGAGAGTATTACCTCTTTGTGCTATTGGCTATATACCCTGCCTACCCTACCGGCAGGCCTAGTGTTTTGATTTACTCCTTACTTTTTTTCGCTTTCTTCTTCGGAGTCGCCGGTTCCGGAGATGCTTCATGTTCCTTCACCGCAACGTCTCCCACGCGGGTAAAGTGATCAGCAAGGATCACTGACGCCTTATGGAGCGCTGAAGAGGGCGTAATAGACCCGTCGGTCTCTATTGAAAGGCGCACGCGGTTATAGTCGGTGCGGTCCCCGACGCGCATATCTTCCACCGAAAAATTCACCTGGGTCACAGGAGAGAAATGAGCATCAATCGCGATCACGCCTACTGGAAGTTTTTCTGATTTTCTTGTTTCCACCGCAGAATAGCCCAACCCCCGCTCCACGGTGATCTCAAGGTCCACCTCGGCATCTTTCGCCGTAAG
>Ga0247727_10011979_pt1 | contig 14983 bp, 7 predicted proteins | sample WisWelCaveWW1625_FD_202498 | JGI IMG/M metagenome (GOLD analysis project Ga0247727, IMG submission 202498) | Biofilm microbial communities from Wishing Well Cave, Virginia, United States - WW16-25 | ecosystem: Environmental > Aquatic > Deep subsurface > Groundwater > Cave microbial mat | place... | reverse complement strand
GCAAAGCGCGGGGTTTGCTTGAGGAACGACGCGATGAAGTGCGCGCGTGGGAAAAGATTGCGAAGAAAGCTTGAATCAAAAAGACCTTCGAGAGACTGCCTTGAGCGAGGGGCTGAAAACCGCGAAGGTTTTTGGCATTGAATCAAACGTGCGACGCATCTGTGAGATGCGTCGCACGTTTTTGTATTTCGCCACGTGGACTGCTGTGGTAAAAGCATAAAGGGCGACCGCGAGGGTCGCCCTTTATTTTTATTTTTTCCCCGCGTTTGTCCGCGTTAATCCGCGTCCAAATATTTTCTTTGTGTTCCACCTGCACTGCAAAGCACGCAGTGCGGTGCAAGTGTCTGTGTCTCTGTGGTGAGAATCAAATAAACAACGGCGCGAGCACCAGCGTGATCGTCGCCAGCAATTTGATCAACACATGCACCGACGGACCTGCCGTATCTTTGAAAGGATCGCCGACCGTGTCGCCGACGACCGCGGCTTTGTGCGCTTCACTGTTCTTCGCGTGGATAACACCTTTTTCATCGCGGAATTCGCCGGACTCGATGAATTTTTTCGCATTGTCCCACGCGCCGCCGCCGTTGTTCATCACCGTCGCGAGCAAAATGCCGCTAATCGTGCCGACCATCAGGAATGCCGCCGCCGCTTCCGCTTTTAGCACAACGCCGACGACAATCGGCGCGGCGACCGCGAGCAAGCCGGGCATCACCATCGCGCGCAACGCGCCGCGCGCGGTGATGTCCACCGCCTTGGCATAATCCGGCTTGTTCTTGTATTCCATGATTCCCGGAATTTCACGGAATTGCCGGCGCACTTCTTCGATGATTTTTTCCGCGACCTCGCTCACCGCGCGAATCGCGAACGACGAAAAGAGAAAAATCAACGCCGCGCCGAGCATCGCGCCGACAAACACTTCGACTTTGCCGAGATCAACCGTATGCGATGCTTTGACAATCGCATCCGGCATTCCTTTCACTTGCCGCACCAGCGCGACTTTGTCGAGATACGCGCTGAACAACAGAAACGCGGCGAGCGCGGCGGAACCGATCGCGTACCCTTTTGTCAATGCTTTCGTCGTGTTGCCGGCAGAATCAAGCGCGTCGGTACCTTTGCGAATTTCTTCCGGCGCGCCGGACATTTCGACAATGCCGCCGGCGTTGTCCACGATCGGACCGAAGGTGTCCATTGCAAGAATGTACGCGGCGGGCATCAACATTCCCATCGTCGCGACGGCGGTGCCGAAAACGCCGGCGACATTCAGCGGGACATTGAGCGCGGCCGCCGCTTGCGTTCCAAACCAGTACGATGAAATCAACGCGACGCCCACAGCAATCACCGGCGCGGCTACGTTTTCAAACCCCACCGCGAGCCCGGTGATAATGTTCGGTCCCGAACCGCGCAGCGACGCGTTCGCGATGCTCCGCACCGGGCGCCAGCGCGATTCGGTATAGTACATCGTGATCAAAAAGAACGCGACGCTCGCAAGCAAACCGACGACGCCGGAATAAAAAAAGTTGATGTCTTTCAAGAGTTGCGTCACGACAAAGTACATCGCCGCGCCGGACAGCGCGACCGTCAACGCAAAGCCGCGCAACATCGGATTCATCGGCTCTTCGCCGGCTTTCAGACTAATGCCGGGCAACGACGTCGTCGCCCACACGCCGACAATAGACACAATCAAACCGAACGCGCGCACGACGAGCGGAAAGAAAATCCAATCCATGTTTTTCGTTACCGCGAAAATCGCGACGCCCAAAATCATCGCGCCGATATTTTCCGCGACGGTGGACTCGAACAAATCCGCGCCGCGACCGGCGCAATCGCCGACGTTATCGCCAACCAAATCCGCGATCACGCCCGCGTTGCGCGGATCATCTTCCGGAATGCCGGCTTCCACTTTGCCGACCAAATCGGAGCCAACGTCCGCGGCTTTGGTATAGATGCCGCCGCCGAGTTGCGCGAACAGCGCGACGAAACTCGCGCCAAAGCCCATCCCGACGATCAGGAACGGCGCGTTGCGCGCGGCTTCGGGACCGGAAAATCCGCCGTACAACGAGAACATCGCGTAAACGCCGATGAGCGAAAGCCCGACGACGAGAAAACCGCTCACCGCGCCGCCGCGCAACGCAACGGCTAACGCCGGCGCGATGCCTTGCCGCGCCGCGCTCGCGACGCGCACATTCGAGCGCACCGCGACGTACATTCCGATAATGCCGGAGAGCGCGCTTGCCGCCGCGCCGACGAGAAAGGCGACTGCGGTTTTTATTCCCAACTCCGCGCCGACGATGCCGGTTTCCGAAATCGTTTCGAACGCGCCGACCAAAACGCCAAGCCCAATGCCGGTAACGATCGAGAGAATACCAATCGTCAAGTATTGCCGTTTGATAAATGCGAGCGCGCCTTCATAGATCGTCGCGGCAACGGCTTGCATTTCTTTCGTGCCGGTGTCGCGGCGCAAAACATCCCACGCGAGGTAAATGACGAACGCGAGTGCCAGCAAACCAGAAACCGGCACAATCCAAACAAGGCTCATGAACAGTACCTCCAAGAAATTTTACACGTCATTGCGAGGAGCACATTTTGCGACGAAGCAATCTCCTCATTCAACTTTGGAGATTGCTTCTCGGAGTTTACACTGAGCGAAGCGAACGTGCTCGCAATGACAATTGCAAATACGGTCGAACATCATTGTTCGAACCGTCATCATTCATGCCGGATATTATCACAGGATTTGGGGGAACGCAAAACAATGGAAATGTCAGGAACGATTGTCATTCTGAGCGACACCTGCACTGCATCGCACGCAGTGCGGTGCAAGTGAGCGAAGAATCCTGTTGTTCCAATGCATAACAAGATTCTTCGTCGCAGAGTTTACAGTGAGCGAAGCGGATCTGCTCCTCAGAATGACATATGAAACAAAATCATCAATACGGAATCGCGACATCGCCGATGAACTCGCGCGCGATAATAATCTTCATCACGTTCGTGCCGCCCTCCGCGCCGGCGACGTACGACATCAGCCCGCGCATCAGCATTTCAAACGGCACTTGGTCGCTATAGCCGAGCGCGCCGTGATGCATAATCGCGTGTTTGGTAATTTCCAATCCTAAATGCGGCGCGATCATCTTGCACATTGCGACGTACGCATTCACGTCTTTGCGCGGAATCGAATTTGAATCTTGATGGTGTCGGTCAATCATCCACGCGGTCTTGAGCAACGTGTTCTTGAGCATTTCCAATTTCGCCCAGTCGTCCGCGATCTCGAACGAGATGCCCTCGAATTTCGCGAGCGGCGTTCCAAACAAATGGCGTTGCGTCGTGTAATCGCGCGTCAGTTCGAGCGCGCGTTCCGCGCCGCCGGTGCACGCCGCGCACACGAGCACGCGCGCCGCGTTGAATCCTTGCATCGCGGTGTAAAAGCCCTTATTCTCATCACCGAGCCGGTAATGTTCTGGAATTTCAACGCCGTCGTAATGAATCACGCCGGTCGAAAGTCCCATCCGCCCCATCATATGCAGGGGCGTCATCGCGATCCCGCGCGCTTGCGCCGGCACGTACGCAAACGTTAGCGCGCGATTGCCGTCCTCCATTGTGCCGGTGCGAAAAAGCGTGCAATGCCCGCCGCCGCGCTTGGGTCCTTCTTCGACACCGCTGACAAAATATTTTTCGCCGTTCAAAATATATTTCCTATCGCGTTTCGCGGCATTCGTTTTGATGCGCGCAAGGTCCGAGCCGCCAGACGATTCGGTTGTCGCGATACCGAGAAACCATTCGCCGGTCGCGACGCGCGGCAAAATTTCTTTTTTTAATTCTTCCGTGCCAAAACGTGACACGAGATAACTCCAGCCGAGATTGAGCAAATAGTACACCGGCAGAGACATCGAAAGTTCCGCGCGCGCAATTTCGTGCACCGCGAGCATCGCGGTCACGATCTCTTCGCCCTCAATTGCCGAGCCACCGTATTTTTCCGGAATCGTCAGCCCGAACAGTCCGAGCTTTGCCATGCCTTGAATGATCTCTTCGGGAATGCCGGCGGCATTGCGATCAATTTCGCGCGAGCGCGGCGCGATATTTTTTTCCGCGAATTCGCGCACGCTCTGCTTGAACATTTCTTGTTCGGCTGAAAGTAGAAAATCCACTGGACGCTCCTTTGAAAATAAAATGGTGGCTATCGTGGCAGGGCGTTTACGCCCGTCTCTTCGCCGCAGACCAACGGGCGTGAACGCCCTGCTACTTTTTCAATGGCTATTGAAACCACCGGCTTGCCGTGCTACAATATACGCGTGAGACTCGCTTCCGTTTTGCTATTCACTTTGTTGACCAATGCCTGCGCGGTGGTACAAGAAATTCCTGTCGCCACGCCCACGACCGAGCCGACCGAAACGCCAACGCCGCCGCCGACGATCACTCCCGCGCGCACGCAAACTTTTACGCCCACACGCGCGCGGACGCCCACGCCGAACATCACACTTACCCGTACGCCCACGCGCAAGCCGAGCGAAATTGTTCTCAGCCCGGAATTGAATTCCGAAGAGCGGCGAATGATTCAAGACGGCTTGAATCTGCTTAAATCGTGCGCGTCGCCGCTGTCCGATTACGTCCGCACGCATATTACCGAAATTCAACGCGGGCGCAATATTCGGAACGCGACCGGCTATGTGGTCACCGGCAGTTCGATTGTCTATTTGCCGGAAACCGGCTCGATCAACGATCCCAAGAGTTACAAAGATTCGATGCGCACGTTCGTCGCCGCGACCTTGCTCGTGCACGAAGCGCGGCACATTGAAATTGGCAAAGAGACCACTGAGCCGGACGCGTATCATTTTGAATTGCAAGTCTATACGCCGGCGTGCAAACCGAACGACATCGGCAACGCGTGGAATAGTCAGTACGAGCAATTGAAACATTACGTTGTTTGGCGCGCGTCCCTGCCATATCCCGGCGAGCCGCCGCGCAATGTCAGCCCGCCGCCGTTACGACCGCCGTAAATTATTTCCGCGCGATCGTGTACACGACCGGCGCGGGAAAACACATCGAGCCGTCCGCGCGTTTCAGCGGGCGCAATTTTTCGAGATACTCTGCTTTAAAGCGCGCATGCGTCTCCTCTGTCATTTGCGCGATTGCCGCGCGCACGCCGGTCGTCATCTGAAACTGCCACCATTCTTCCTCCGAGGCGTAGTGCGCGTCCGATTTTTCCTCGCGCGTTTCGATTTCACCAAAGCCCGCCCCTGCCATCATTGCGCGAATTTCTTCCGCCGCATACGCGATCTTGTGCGGCATCCGCACTTCCATTCCGTACGCGCGCAATTGCTCCGCGACAATTTTCCATGCCGGATCGAACGGGTCTTTGCCCCATAGCGTCAGCCCTACGCGTCCCGCTGGTTTGCACACGCGTCGCATTTCCCTTAAAACTTTTTCCATCGCAGGCATCAGGAAAAGCGCAAAGCCGCACGTCACCGCGTCAAAAGTATTTTTCGGAAAATCTAATTGCTCGGCGTCCATCTGCCGCAAAACAACATTCGCGAATCCGCGCGCTTTGCTTTCCGCGCGCGCTTGCGCGAGCATCGCTTCCGAAAAATCAATGCCGATGACGCGCCCACTCGCGCCGACGCGCGCCGCCGCCGGCAACAAGACCGCGCCGATGCCGGTCGCGATATCCAGCACGCGCGCGCCCGGCGCCATCTCGAGCAACTCCACGAGCCGCGCGCCGGCAATTTCAAAAAGCGGCGTGCCAGCACGATCATAACGCGCCGCCGCGTCATCGAAAATTTTTTGGATGGTCTGTTTGTTGGCGATGATTGGATCAGCCATTTCAACCTTTCAAGTGCGACGCACCTCGTAGGTGCCTCGCACTTTATTGTCTTATTTGCACCGCGCCGATATCAACCGCCTCGCCCAACAACTCGCGTTCCGCGTTATACATTCCCACGACGAGGCGATAGATTCCCGGCGCGATATTTGGCGGCAAGAACATTCCATGCTCATCACGCAAGATTTCGCCGACCTCCCACCCGCGCGACGGATAATAATCGCCGCCGACAACATGATCGTTGCCTTGCGCGATTTTTTGTCCGCGCGCGTCGAGCAGATGCGCGAACGCGGTGTAATCGTCCGTGAGTTTTACGCGCGCCTGCCAATAAATCGCCACGCGCAAAACATTTTGGTCGCGCACCGCGTCATAGCCGCGCACCGCGATTTTGTCCGCGAGCATCGCTTGACTTTCATTTTGCGGCGGCGTATCGCCGGCGCGCCCAACCACGCGAATTAATTTGCCTTCTTGCCCCAGCCAAAATTTCGTTTCGATGCCCGGCATCGGCTTGATCAGATAAACGGCGCGCCCGTGACCCAGCGCGCGGTCAATCAAGCGTCCGACGTTGGCGTGCGCCGGCGCGCGCGTGATGAGCGGAAAAAGCCCAACGACATCACGCCGGCGATTCTCGACGTATTGCAAATACCAGAGCGGCATCATCTCATCGCGATCATTGCTGATCAGAATCGCGTCGCGCGGCACGGGCGTATCGAGATAGCGAAGCCACGCGCCGCGCGCGTTCGTCTCGTTATTGCGATCCGCGAAAGAAAAATTTGTCGCGAGTTGGTTGAGCGGCAAGATAGCGAACGCGAATAATACGCCGATGAGCGGAACGCGCCGCGTGACGAGTGACGAGTGACGAGCGATGTCCTGAGCGCCTTGTAGCGCGCCCGCGAGCCCCACCCCAATAAAAATTGTGAACACGAAATAGATGGGAAGATAGTACGACGCAATATCGCCGATGTGATAGACCGCCGCGAACAGTAAATTTGTTCCTGCCCCGCCCAGGAACAAAGCGAGTCGTCCATTGTCTTTGCGCCAAACCATCGCGATCAAACCCGCGACCCCCAAGCCAATCCCATACCAATTAAATTGCTCGATCAGCATTTGCGGAAATGCCGCGAGCCGCGCGACGCTGACCGCATCGAAACGCAATTCCGTTTGAAAGACCGTGCCCAAAACATAATCAATGAATCCATTCAGCGAATGGTCGTAGAGAAAAAAATTTTGGTCGGGCGCGAGCGTCAGCGCGAAATACGGCGACGCCGGCGCGCGGAGCGGAATGTAGAGATAGAGCAGGAGCGGCGCAAGAAATAATAAAGCATTGCGTAAGACGTGATGCCCAGTCGTAGCATAGCGCCTCGTGCGCGTTGTTAAAACAAAGAACAACGCGAACGCCGGCAGCCACAAAATAATCGAACGATGGTGCGTCAGCGCGAGCCCCAACGTAAAACAAAACCACGCGAATTTCTCCGCGCTCGGCTCGACTTGCCAACGCAGAGCGAGCGCGAGGAGCAACGCGACGAAAAAAATATGCAACGCGTACACTTCCGCCGCGCCGGCGTCGTGCCAAAACTGGCGCGTCAACGCGAATGCTACCGCCGCGACGATTGCCGCGCCGCGCGAAGCGGTGAGTGAATGAAGGGTGAGATACAAAATCGCGACGGCGAGCGCGGCGGTCAACGCCGTGAAAAAATTCAGCCAGTACGCCGGCGTGCTAACAAACGAAAGCAAATGCTGAAACATGCCGCCGAGAAGGAGATAGAGCGGGTAGCCGGTCGGATGCGCGAACGCAAAATTCCACGCGGCAAATTGAAACTCGCCGCCGTCGCCGTCCACGATATCCGGCGCAAGCGTGAGCGCGTAAAGCAAAAGCGTGGCAAGCGCGATCAGCGCGGCAATGCCCGCGTCGCGCGATTTCAAAATTCCTTTCATTTCTTTTCAATCGTGATCATGCTGACGGCGGCGGCGAGCGTCCGCTCGTCCGGATTTCTGCCGACCCACGCGAACGCCGCGCGCTCTTCAAACGCTTCAATCGCCGCGCCCGGCGCCGCGCCTTTAACGCCGATCAGGGCATATGAATTCGACGGCTGTGCGCGCGGGTCAAGCGCGCCGCCCAGTAATTTGAACGCATTTGCCGCGCGGTCGCCGAGGTTGATCGCCGCATCGCCCTGCGCCGCGACGACGACGATCAGTCCGTCCGGAATTTTTTCGATGAACGCGGTCAACGCACGCGAACCGACGCGGTCGTCAACGGTATCGAACGCGCGCGATTCAATCAGCGCGCCGCTTTTCGGATCCAGCGCGACGATATTATAGCCGCGCGTTTGCCGCGCGGTTTCGCGCCCATTCACTTTGATGGAGGCGAGCGCGCCGGCTTTCACTTCAATATCGAGCGGGCTGTTCGCGCCGGTTTTGCCGATGGCGTATTGCGGCGGCTGAACATCGCGCGGGCGCGCGAGATGCGCGAAGGACAATGTAATCTCATTCAAGCCGGGATGCAACACTCGCGCGGGTAGCATCAGCGAATACTCTTCCCAATTCGTTTTCAACTCAAATTTTCCGACCGCGACGCCGTTCGCGAAAAGTTCCAGCGTTTGCGCGGGCGCGGCAGGATAAATGTACGGCAGGGCGCGAAGCGTGAGCGCGTAATCCGCGATTTCGCGAATTGGAAAAAACACGCGCGCGCTTTTTCGATTCGCCCAATTCGCGCGCGCGTCCGCGATCAATTCCGCGCGGTCCCAGCCGTCCGCCTGATAAAGCAACGCCGCGTCCGTTCCGAAATCAATGCGTTGCGCCGACGGCACCGCCGCTTGATTCACGTGATACGCGACGACGCCGTCGCGATCATAAATTTTTTCGCCGAGCGGCAAGACGGCGCGCGCGTACTCGAGCGTCGCCGCGCGCGTGTCGGCAAACGGCACGCGATTCGCCGGCGCGGCGTTGACGACGAGATAGCGAATGTCAAAGAACGCCATCAGCGCGGGCGCGTCGCGCTGATCGCGCGCGCGCGTCTCCGGCGAAACGTCGCGGTAGAGTTCGATTTCGGTGAGCGAATGAAAGAGCGAAAGGCGATCAAAGTAATCAAACAGGATCGGCGCGTTGCGTTGAACATTCGCCGGGAACGCGAACTTTTGGTGCACGCTTTGATAGTACTGCGCGCGCGTATCTTCCGCGCCGATGCCGCCAAACGAATTGCGAAAGCCGAGCGGCAGGGTGAGAATCGCGAAATCGCCCGGCTCGCGCGCGATTTGCGCGTAAACGTCCGGCACGCGCGCGTCGGTCAGCGGTAAGGGAAGCGCGGCATGCTCGAACAGCAAGCCAAACGCGAGCGCGCCGGCGATAAGCGCGGAACGCGTTTTGAATTTTTGCATCAGCCACACCGCCGCGAAACTCACGAGCACCGCGAGCGCGAGCATCACCAAAATGCTAAAGCGATTCGGCACGCGATTTTCTTTGATGAGCGGAATGTAATGCAAAAGCAAAAATGGAAGCGGAAAGTTTACAGCAAGACCGTCGAGATCGAATTGCGATTGACCGCCAATATGCAAAAGCGGACCCAAACTCAACACCGCGAATGAAATCGCGCTGATTGCCCACGTCTTGAGCGTTTTCCAAAAACGAAATGCCGCGAATGCCGCGAGCGCGAGCGTGAGATAGCCCAGAAAAACAGTATTCACATCCGCAAAGCGCGCATTGCCCTGCCGCACGCGGTCGAGTTCTTGCTCCCAGCCGCGCGCGAGCGGATGCAAACTCGTCGGCGCGAAAAAACTGAATAGATCCGCCGCAAGTTTTTCCGCGTGCCCCCAGCCCGGCAAGGTATAGCCGCTGTTGAGGATTTCACCGACGGTCGGAATGAGCAGAGGCGCAAAAAAAATCGCGGCGGACGCGGCGACGAGCGCGAGCGCGCGCAATGTCGCGCGTTCGATGGCGCGCCGCCAATTCAAAAGCAAATACAGAATCGTAAACAGCAAAAGCAAAACGCCGGCGGTCGTTTCGACATACATTGCCAAGGCGGCGAAGAACCCGGCAAGCAGAGCATCGCGCGGCTTGTTATCGCGCACTGTTTTGATGAGAAACAAAACGTAAAATGGAAGCCATTCGCTCCCGACAACGTTGTAATGCCCGAGCGACGCGTACACAAAGCGATTCGACGAAAACGCAAAGAGCGCGCCGGCGAGCCACGCGGCAAATCCCAAACTCCAAGTCTCGCGCTTTGGGTTTTGCGATTTGAAATTATTTCGCAACAAGTACTGGCTCAAGAGAAACGCGCCGTACCCCGCGACGACAAAAGAAAAAAGTAATTGCGCGTTGACGGAGGGGATCAAACCGAACGCGAATTGAAGCGGCAAGCCGAGCAAAACATGCAAAAGCGTGTACGTATAGAGAACGAGCGACGCGCCGATGGGATAAAGCAAATAGTTCGTTTGAAACGGATTCGTTTGCAAATCAAACAGCGCATGCTTGAACCACCAATTGTTCCAAACGTAACCGTACTCGTCCATTGCCCAGATTTCCGTGCCCGGTACGCGCGTCGAAAAATTCAGCGCGAGCGGAAGCGTCATCATCAGCGCGAGGACGAGATAACTTGAGAGAGTGATTAGGTCGCGTGGTCGCATGGGCGGAGATTGGAGATTAGAGATTAGAGATTGGATGTTGGATGTTGGAAGTCGAGTGTTTGGCACGTTTGGCTTAATTGGCACATTTGACTCATTTGATTTTGATTTCTGTCTGCCATTTTTCTTTCCCGCGATCGAACTCGATCAAGAATTTTTCCGCGCCTCCTGTTTTCACTTCGTACCAATCCACAATCACATCGCCGCGGTTCCATTCCAGCGGCGGAACGCCGAACCGCTGCGCGGCTTGCGCGAGCATTTGGCTGCGCGCATCGAGGAGCGTAACGCGCGCGTCCATCTCCACGCGATCCGCCGGCAACGCGTCGACGCGCCAATAGAGCGCGATGCCGCGCGGCTCCTCGTCAAAGCGCGAATAGCCGATCAATCGGAGATACGGATTGAAGGCAACGTCAGCATTTTGGCGCGGCGGCGCGAGTTGCGCGCGCAGGACCGCGAATTGCGCGTGCTCTTGTAGCGGGGCGCGCGGCGTTGCGACGCGCGCGAGCCATTCGTCGCGCGGCGCGTAATCGCCGACGAAAACGTAATGCGCGATCGCGTCGTGCGCGCCGAAAAGCATTGTGTTGCGCGCATTGAATTCGCGGATGCGCGTCGCGCGGTCAAGATAGCGCGAGGTCGGAATGTGCTTGCCGAGAAGCATAAACGTTGGATGCCGATAGGTTTCCGCGGAAACATAAATGGGTGTGGACGCCGGCTGGCGACGGACGTACGCGCCCACGTCGGAGTAATCTTGATCAAAGGCGGCGGGTAGAACCGGCAAATTCGCCCACGCAAAAAAATAATCATTGACGGTGAGGAGCAAACTGCCGACGAGTGAGATGCTGACGAGCGTTCGCGCGAAGAAAAATCCAACTCTCACCCCAACCCTCTCCCTGAAAAGGAGAGGGAGATTTGCCGCGCGCTCTAACACCCAATCCATCGCGAGCGCGACGAAAACAAAAACGCCGGGAATCACCGCAAAGCCGCGCACGCCTTTTGGAATCATATCGGCGGTGAGAAACGCCGGCAACATCATCACGAAAAACCACAAAAGCAAAAAACGATATTCCGCGCGCGCCGCGCGCGCGAGCGCGATCAAAAAACCGGCGAGGAACCATGGCGCGATAAACAAATCGAACACCGGCTTGCCCGGCAAATTGTAATGCTTGCTCTGATAGCCCGCGTCCGGCACGACGAACATCGCGAGATTGCCGGAGACGCTTGCGGTCAGCGCGTCCAGCGGCGCGGGCGCGCCGAGAACTGAAACGCTGTCAAAGCGCCGGCTGAATTGCGCAGGGTTTTGCGCGAAATACAAAATGAGTGGCAGCATCACGAGCGCCGCCGCCGCGCCGGCGCTGAACCATCCACGCGGATTGAATGGAACGGTTGAGATGCGCGCGCGTAGGCGCGGCGCGCGCGAAAGCAAAAATTCGAGCGCGAAAAATATCGCGATGAAAATGCCGACGAACCTGCCGGGCGAATAGGTGTAAATCGCGAGTCCCAGCACGGCGCCGGCGAGCGCAAATAATTTCCAACGTTCAATAGTCCGCACGAACCGCCGCGGCGTTTGCAAAGTAACCTCCGCGTCGCGGCTTGGGGATTGCTTCGTCGCTCTGCTTCTCGCAATGACGCCAGTGAGCGCGCGCCACAACAACGCATAGCCAATCGCCTCGACGAACGGCACGAGGATGTCGCGGTGCGCGTTGCGCGAAATTTGCAAATGCCAAAACGAAATCGCGACGAGCGCGGCAGTCAACAGCGCGAGCCGGCGCGCCCGCGGCGCATCGAAAAGATTCGCCGCCCATTCGCGCGCAAACCAATACGCGACGGGAACGGTCGCGATGCCGATGACGAGCGCGGGCAAACGCGTCGCGAGCGAGGAGACGCCAAAGAGCGCGTACGATATCGCGGTGAGATAAACGTACAACGGCTCGCGCCCCAAATGCGCGTGAAACCAAATTTGCCAATTGCCGGCGAGAATGTCGAGCGCATCCAGTCCTTCAACTGCTTCATCGCCGAATAATCCGGGGGGCAAGCGATCAATCGCGTACACGCGCAAAATGATCGCCGCGCCGATGATCAGCGCGAGCCAAGCGCGCGAGTGTGAAGGATTGAGAATCATTTCAGTCTTTTGTGTCACGCCGAGATACTCGCCACGTCATTGCGAGGAGGCGGGGTTTGCCGACGAAGCAATCCCCAAGTCACACTTTGGGACGGCGGCCTTTCCATTTGGAACTTGGATTGCTTTGCACACTTGCCCTGGCGGGAACGCAAGTGCCAGGGAAAAACGCTCGCAATGACGGAGAGACCAAAACTATTTCACCCGCACGTTCACAAGAAAAATTTTGTCACTCGATGCAAAGAGGAGGCGTTGATTATTCGCGGGCAGGTACATTCCAATCTCAATCGCATAATCGCCGGGCGCGAGTTGCGCGGGAATCAAGAGCGCGTGCCGGTCGCGCACGAGTTCGCCGGCAGTCCAGCGGTGCGTCGGAAAATTGCCTGCTGCCGGCGCGCGGTCCGCGTCCGCGACCACTTGCCCGGCGGCATCAACGAGATGCACAAAAACCGTGTACGATTCCGGAATGCTTTGCTCCGCGCGCCAAAACAAATCGAGCTCGATCGCCGCGCCGCGCGCGGCAGAAATTGATTCGCGATTCGGCGCGGGGGCAGCATTCCAGCCGGCGAACATGATGCCGTTCGCCGCGCGCGCATCGACGCGGCGCGTGATAGGCGTCGTCGCCGGAATATCGCCGACGCGCATCGCGCCGAGCGCCAGCGCAAACTCGCGGCTGTAATCGGCTTTGCGCGTGTCCAAATCGTAAACGAACCAACTGAGATTAAGCGTATACAAACCAATCGGCGCGTCGGCAGGCAAATTCAGCGTTTGCGCTTCACGATAAATATCGCTGGTCTGCCAACGGTACGTCGGATAATAGTACGAACCGGGAAAGCCGCTCTGCTCCAGCCAGCGTTGCGATTGAAAATCATTGACGACGAGAAACGAAGAATAAAGCGGATATATCCGCGCGAGCGTCCGGTAATAAATCAAAATGCGCGCGGGCTTGCCGGGTTGCGGCGGATCGGGTTCGAGATCATAACCGATGACCTCAACCTCGTTCAAGATTTTTTTGTTCAGCGCGTAACGCGGGCGCGGCTCTGCCAAAAGCGGAATCGGAATCGCCTGCACGGAACGCGGACTCGCATCGGAAAAAGATTCGGGCGTGAATTGAATTTGATAAAACTGCCGCCCCAATTTCCGCGCATTTTCGACCATCGTTTCGAATTGCCGCATCACGGGGCTGACGTTGACGATGAGCAAGTCGGCGCGTTGATTCTCGACGAACTGAAAATAGCGCAGCGGTTGCGATACTTCCCACGGCGCGACGACGACCGCGTTCGGCGCGAGATGATCCGCGAGCGCGGCTTGCGCGAAATCGCGCGGCGCGAAATATTGACTGCGGTCAAGGCGCGGATAATTGACGATCAGCGCGGTGAGCGGCGCGAGCAAAAGAAATGCCGAAAGAGTACGCGGAGACGTAAGAGTGTGAGTGAAAGCAGAGCGCGATGCGGCGCGCACGCGTTCTGCCCACTTCATCAGCGCGGCAATGCCAAAGCCAATCCAGATTGCCAACGCGAAATACGCGAGCGAAAAATAAAAGACCGTCGAGACGCCGCGCAGGTACAACGCGATAAAGCCAATGCTCGCGGCGAGCGCCGTCAGCAACGCGAAAATCTGCCGGTCGCGGCGAAGCGATTGCCACGCGCCCGCGCCCGCCAGCGCGATGCCGACCGCGCCGAATTGTTGCCACAATAAATTCGCCGCCGACTCGACGCGAAAAATTTGCTCGATCGGCGAGCGAAAGCCGAGTTTGCTCTGATTGTCCCACGCGAGAATCAAATTCAGCGCGCCGTCGAGCGTGTGGCGATAGTACGCGCTGACCGTGCCTTTGAGAATCGCGTCTTCGCGGCGATACAATTCCCAATTCGCCGGGTCTTGAGACGCGATCCATTGTTCGGCGCGGAGGGGGATGTACGCGTACAGCAACAGCGGCGCGAGCGCAAGCAACGCGCCGCGCGCGAACAGCGCGCGCGTGATACGCGCCCGATTGAACCAGAGCAAAAGCAAAAACGCCGGCGCGAGAAACGCGGTGATGCGATGATTTGTCATGCCCAAGCCGCAGACGAATGCCCACGCGTAAAAATCGCGCGGCAAGCCGTCTTGATGCCAGCGCACGCCAAAGAAAAACGCCAGCGCGCCCAAAAACAAATGCAACGCGTACGCATCGGTCTCGACTGCGCCGCCCCACACCGACGGCGTTACGGCGAGCATCAGCGTTACGAGCAATGCCGGCGCGCGGCGATGGATTAGGCGCAACGCGATGGAATAAACAAGCGGAAGAGTAAGCGCGCCGGTGACGACCGAAAAAAGATTGACGCGAAAGGCGACATCGCCGAAAGGCAGAAGGGTAAAAAGTTTGGCGAGGAAAATATAGAGCGGATAGCCGGTCGAATGCGGCACGCCGAGAATGGCTGCCATATATTGAAATTCGCCGCT
>Ga0247727_10011978_pt1 | contig 14984 bp, 19 predicted proteins | sample WisWelCaveWW1625_FD_202498 | JGI IMG/M metagenome (GOLD analysis project Ga0247727, IMG submission 202498) | Biofilm microbial communities from Wishing Well Cave, Virginia, United States - WW16-25 | ecosystem: Environmental > Aquatic > Deep subsurface > Groundwater > Cave microbial mat | place... | reverse complement strand
AGTTGAAACGTTTCGGCGCGGATGTGACCTTGGTCGCCGATAATGCTGTTGGTAATTTAATGGCCAATAAAATGATCGATCTGGTGGTCGTCGGCTCGGACCGTTCCTGCGCCAACGGCGATATCGCTAATAAGATCGGGACGTATCAAATCGCTGTTTTGGCTAAAGAATTTGATGTCCCGTTGTACGCCTTAACTCAACCGTCCAACCGAATTCCTAAGGGGGAAAATATTCCCATCGAAATCCGGCAGCCCGAAGAATTATTAAAAAGCACTGGGACCGCCATCGCGCCCAAAGGCACGAGGGGTTTTTATCCCGGGTTTGATGTGGTTTCCCATGATTTGATCAAAGAACCGATTGCCATCAATGTCCATTAAAGCGGAAAATCCGAAGGTTCTTGTTCATGGCGTGGGGAAAAAAAACCTCATTGAAGCTTTGAAGAAAGAGGGAGTCAGGGAAGTTTTTGTCATGGAAGGCCGCCCGCATCTGGAAGGGGCGAAAGTTCTTTGTAAGGCGCTTTTAGAAGAAAAAATAACCCCGACGTTGATTTCCGACAATATGGCCGGGTTTTTATTTTATAAAAATCTGGTCAAAGAAGTGTGGGTGGGGTATCAGTCGGTCAATGGCGAGAAGGCGCTTTGTGTGATCGGTTCTTTGCTTTTGGGTGTCTTGGGAAAAAAACACCAGATCACGGTAACCATTTTTCCCTTAGCCAAAAAGCGGAAAGAATTGGGAGCGCCGAAAGACATTACCAGCTTTAATTCAAAACGAATCGCTCCCACGGGCGTTAAAGGCTATGTGCCGTTGTTGGAATGGCTGCCCAAAAAATATATTACCGGTATGATTCTAACCAACCGCACTCCCGGTGTGCGGTAAGGTTTAAATGGATAAAAATCAAGTTACTAAATTAAAAAACGAAATCATCGAAACTGGCCGATTGCTTTGGGATAAAGATTTAGCGAGCGGGCTGAATGGCAATATCAGCGCGCGGGTGGATACCCAGACAATTCTTTTGACGGCCACGCAGACATGCCTGGGGCGTTTGGCGCCGGCAGATCTACTTTTGTTGAAATTAGACGGGACTTTATTGGAAGAAGGAAAAGTTTCAACTGAAAAATTTCTGCACACCGAGATCTACAGGAATTTCCCGGAGACCACTTCGGTTGTTCATACACACACGAACTATATCAACGGTTTTTTCGCGGTCAACGATAGTTTGGTCCCGACCACATTTGAATCGAGATTTTATCTGGGAGACATCAAAGCGATCGAACAGCATACGCCATCGGTCACGGATGCCAAGCCGGTTATGGAGGCGTTTAAGAAAAATAACATTGTCGTTTTGAAAAATCATGGCACGGTCGGGATGGGAAAAAATTTGTTTGATTGTTTTTTGTTGATCCAGGAATTGGAAAACGCGGTAAAAATTGATGCAATCTATAGATTGTATAAAATAAATGGGCCGGTAGGGGCACAGAATTCTGTGCCCCTACAATCGATGGAAGCCCATTCCATTCGAAAATACCAATTATTTTCCAAAGAACAAATTGATGAGATCGTGCGGCTGGTCAACACCGACTCTCAGTTAAAAGAATTAGGGGAAAAAACCAATATGACCATGGACCTGGCGGTCAAGTTAAATGAGACCGGCCAGATTTATAGTTTTCATTTTGAAAAGGGAAGTATTGTCCGCGTTGGTAACGATGATGGGGCGGAGTTTTTGATTTCCGCGCCAGAGAATATCTGGCGCGCTGTTTTTAATCGGGAAATAGATCCCTTTGTGGCGACGACGCAAAAGAAGATGAATCTGCGGGGTGATTTCGCGCGGATTTCCCGCTGGTACGCGCCGTGCAACCGGATTTTTCAATTGTGGCAGCGAGTCCCTGTAGAATAATTTGAGGATATTATGAATACAACAACCGACATACAAAAATATGAATTATTTTTCGACGGTGATTGGCATCAGGCCCGTGAGAAGCAATATTTAAAAAGCATCAACCCTTCCACCGGGGAAACCATCGCGATGATCGCTGATGCCGGCGTTGAGGACACCCAAAAGGCCATTGCCGCCGCCCGCCGGGCGTTTGATGACGGCAAGTGGCCGCACATGACCATTCGCGAACGGGGTCAGTATTTAAATAAAATTGCCCATCTGATCCGTGAGAACGCGAAGATTTTAGCCGAGATCGAGTGTCAGGACACCGGCAAGACCATCAAACAGACAACCTTTATCGACGTTCCGACCGCGGCCGATACCTTTGAATATTTCGCGAATATCAGCACTCAGTTGGAAGGCCAGATTATTCCAGTTCCGGCATCGGTGGTCAGTATGTCGATCCGTGAACCTATGGGTGTGGTCGGCTGTATTATTCCCTGGAATTATCCGTTGATCACGATGGCCTGGAAGATCGCCCCGGCCTTGATCGCGGGCAATACCGTTGTTCTAAAGCCATCTGTTTGGGCGAGTCTATCAATACTCAAACTCATGGAAATCATCGAGCAGGCCGATCTACCTAAGGGTGTCATCAATGTGGTCACCGGTAACGGACAGAATGTCGGCCGGACACTGGCGGAAAGTCCGGAGATCGACATGATCAGTTTTACGGGCGGGACCCCGACCGGTCAGGAGGTCATGCGACTGGCCGCTGGCACGACCAAAAAACTTTGTTTGGAATTAGGCAGTAAATCGCCGAATATTATTTTTAGTGACTGTGATCTGGAAGCGGCCTTAGGGGGAGCGATGTCGGCCATCTTTATGAATCAGGGACAGATGTGCACCGCCGGAGCCAGACTATTATTGGAAGATAAGATTTATACGAAATTCATCGACCAGTTGGTGCGCAAGACCAAGAATCTTGAGATCGGCAACAGCCTGGATTACGAAACCGATTTCGGACCGTTGATAAGTCATGAACATCGGCAAAAAGTTTTGGGATTTATCGAGACAGGAAAAAAAGAGGGGGCCAAATTGGTGTGCGGTGGAAAAATCCCGGCCGCCAAGGAACTCAAGGACGGATTCTTTTTGGAACCGACGATCTTTAGCGATGTGAATAATGCCATGACCATTGCCCAGGAAGATATCTTTGGTCCGGTCTTGTCGATCATTCGGTTCTCAGAAGTTGAGGAGGCGATAAAGATCGCCAACGATACGAAATATGGTTTGGCGGCGATGATCTGGACAAAAGATTTGGATAAAGTGCAACTGGTTTCCCGACGTTTGCGCTGTGGAACGGTTTGGGTGAACACTTATGGCGGTTTTTACAATGAAGCGCCTTTCGGCGGTTACAAGCAAAGCGGCTTCGGCCGTGAGCTAGGCACCGAAGGGCTTTTAGAATATACGCAGACAAAACATATTTGTATTGATGCCACACCCGGCGGACGGCCGCTGGTTGCATCATGGTTCTGATTCGTCTTTCGTGATTCGTGTATCGTGATTCGAACCACGAACAACGGGCGACGAACCACAAAAGAAAAGAAGAATATATACGAAAAAGGAGAAATTAAAATGAAAGTATTATTTTTAACCCCGCCACTGAAAGCCTGGGATTCACATGGATATCATAAAGCCGCCAATCAGATGCACGCGCAGCTCGCGGCTTATCTTCGGACCAAAAAGTTGGCCGAGGTGGCTGTCTTGGACTGCCGCGCTTTTGATCTGGATTGGCAGGGCATGCGCAAAGAAGTCAGGAATATTAAACCCGATATGGTTTTTGTCGGTGAACTCTTGCATTCCACCTGTGGGGCCGCGGTTATCTGGTATTTCAATGAAGGATTAAGGCTTATTAAAGAAATCATGCCGCAGACAAAAATGGTAGCCGGCGGTTTATGGTATTCCGGCGATTATGACCGGCAGATGCGGCTTAACCCGTGGATTGATTACATCATGATCGGGGAAGCGGAACTGACAATGGAAGATTTGATTGTGAATTTGAAATCTAAACAGAAGAAAGAACGCGAGATCGCTGGATTGGTTTCCCGTGAGAAAGACGGCAGCATCGTCATTGGCCCGCACCGGGATATGATCCCAGATCTAAATGCTTTGCCGATGCCGGCGTATGATCTGTTCCCGATGGATAAATACGTGGGGCACACGTATTGGAAACCATTCGCGGAATTGATGACTTCCCGCGGCTGCCCGGGCAAATGTCATTTCTGTTATGAATGGGCGCTGTATGACAGTCGTACGGCCGCCCAAGATTTTACGTCTTGGCGGGGATTAAAGGGAAAACGGATTGTCGATGAACTGGACATTCTTGAAAAACAATACAACATCAATACCGTTGTTTTTCAGGATGATGCCTTCAACACTGATACCGCGGCGATGATCGAGTTTTGCGAAGAAAAGCTCAAACGCGGCAATAAAATTGACTGGGTTTGTCTTGGCCGCGCCGACCAATGGATCAGTCAGCATGATATTCTGCCCTTGATGAAAAAGGCCGGATTATTTTTGGCTTTGACCGGTGTTGAAGTTGAAGATGATATGACTTTAGCCAAGACCGGGAAAGGGGTGACCATCGGCCAGATCAAAAAGACGGTTCAAATTTTGCGAGAACAGGATATCGGTTCCGTGGGAACGGTTCTCATTGGTTTAAAAGATGACACCGAAGCAAAGATCAAAGAGCGGCTTCGCGTCGCCGATGAAATTGATCCGGATATTTTCGCGTTGGATTATCTGACCCCCGTGCCGAATTCACCGGACTGGAAATACGGTATCAAAAAAGGGTGGTTTGACCCGGATAAGATCGATTTAAAGTTGTGGGATTTTCAACATCCGGTTATTCCCACCGACCATTTATCGGTAGAAGAAGTCGGACGTTTAGGTTCCTGGTGTATGCGCGAGTATTATTCCAAACCGGAACGTATTCATCGTATCTTCTCGAGTAACTACGATGATAAAGTCAAACTTTGCGTGAAGGATTTTATGAGCAATATTTCCAAATGGGAAGCGAATTCTCGCGTTGGCGCGGCCGCGGCGTAAAAAAGTAGGGGCGATTCATGAATCGCCCCTACGGATTAATTATGAGGGAAGAAAATGGTTCAAGCACAAACACAACTTAACTGGGAAAAGACAGCTCGTCAGAAATACGAGACCATGATCGTTAAGATCCCGCTGTTTCATCGGGCTATTGCCAAAAAGGTCGTGGATAAAAAGGCGGTCATGAACGCGCAGGAACGTGGATCTCCTTTGATCGAAGAATCGGATATCGTCCGGGCGTTTTTTTCGGAAGTCCCGTTCACGTTTTACAGTTTGATGATCCGGCTCCTGGATGATGTCGGGTTTGATTATAAAAAGTACGAGCCCAAATGAAAATTGCTGTCATCGGTGCCGGAGCGATTGGTTCAGTTGTCGCCGGATATCTGCATAAAGCCGGAGAGGAAGTTGTTTTGGCCGGCCGGCCGGAGCAAGTGACAGCTATTAATCAACAGGGACTGCGGATCAAAGGCGCGCGGGGTGAAGAGATAGTCAAAGTCCCCGCGATCATTCGGCTGAATAAAAAATGCGATTTGGTCATCTTCACGGTCAAGACCCAGGATATGGAAGAGGCTTATCAGGACAATCATGAATATTTGGATGATTCCTGGATCCTGACCACACAAAACGGTGTTCAGGCAGACAATATGATCAGCAGTCATGTCGATAAAGAAAAAGTCATCAGCAGCATCGTGATGTTTGGCGCGACTTACACCAAACCTGGAGAGGTGACGTTTAATTTCGAAGGCGACTGGATCATCGGCAAACCATTTGTCGTTAACGACAGTTTTGTCCACACGCTCGCCGGTATTTTTAAAAAAATATTTCCGGTGGTGGTGACCCAGGATATCGTGGGGATGAAATGGCTGAAACTTTTTGTTAACTTTAACAATTGTCTGCCGGCTTTGATCGGTAAATCCATGCAGGAAACTTTTTCGGATATGGATTTTTGCCGTTTGAGTATCATGTTTTTAAAGGAAGGTTTCGAGGTGGTTAAAAAAGGCGGCGTTGAATTGATATCTTTGCCGCAGTTCCCGGTGGAGCGGATTGTAGGTTTAGCCAATATGCCGTTGGACCAAGCCGCGGGAATTATCAATAAGACTTTAACGAGTTTAAGCAAAGAGCCTTTGTACGGTTCGATTTTACAAAGTATCATGCGCAAGAAAACAAGTGAGATTGACTTTATCAACGGCGAGGTCGTGTTGATGGCGGAAAATATTCAGATGAAGGCGCCCTTAAACCGCAAGGTCGTCGAACTGGTGCATCAAGTTGAGAATAGCGGGCGGTTTTTTAAGGTTGAAGAAATTAAAAAGGAATTTGAGAAGTTGTCAGTCATCAACCTCCAGTCTTCAGCAAGAGCTAATGACTGATCGCTGGAAGCTAAGATCGGAGTATATAAAAATGAATCGAAGAGTTGTCGTTACAGGAGTCGGGATTGTTTCTCCCAATGGAGTTGGAAATGAGGCGTGTTATAAAAATATGACTGGCGGTGTATCCGCGGTCAAACGGGTCACTGAATTTGATGTTTCTTTATTTAATACGAAGATCGCCGCGCAGGTGCGGGACTTTGATCCGTTGAAATTAGGTTTAACAAAAGACGAGATTGTCCGCATGGATCGCTATGTGCAGTTCGCCATGGTCGCGGCCCGAATGGCACTGGAGGATTCCAAATTAAATTTATCAAAAGTCGACCGCGAACGGATGGGGGTTTCATTAGCGAATGCCATTTGCGGAACTAAATATATGGAAGAGGAATTCGCGCTGGTGACCGACAGCGGCAAAAATCCGATTGATCCTGCCTTGGTGCGGCCAGATCTTTATGACGCTTCGATGTTCAATACGCCGTCCAGTGAAATTGCCGCTAAGTATGGTTTGTATGGAATTTGTAATACGATTTCTACCGGATGCACGGCTGGAACGGATTCGGTGGGGTTTTCTTTTGAAGCCATTCAAAATAACGAAGCCGACATCATGATCACCGGCGCGGCCGAAGCGCCGATTACGCCCATTACCTTTGGCGCGTTTGATACGGTCAATGTTTTATCCGTTCATAATGAATTTCCGGAAAAAGCTTCGCGACCATTTGATAATAAACGAAACGGTTTTGTTATTTCCGAGGGCGCGGGGATTTTAGTTGTGGAAGAGTTAAATCATGCTCTAAAGCGCGGCGCGCGCATTTACTGCGAAATTACCGGATTCGGGACAACCAACAATGCCTTTCACATGACCGACCTGCCACCCGACGGGGACGCCATGGCCGACTGCATTATGATTGCGATGAATGATGCTGGGGTGAAACCGCAGGAACTCGATTACATCAGCGCTCATGGTTCCTCCACCCGTCAGAATGATGTTTTCGAAACGAGCGCGTACAAAATGGCCTTGGGCGAATATGCTTATAAGATTCCGATCAGCTCTGTTAAGTCTATGATCGGCCATCCGCTGGCTGGAGCTAACGGTATTGAGCTGGCTTTAAGTTCGCTTATTTTTGATCGGGGCATTCTGCCCCCGACTATCAATCAGGAAGAGCCTGACCCGCGCTGTGATTTGGACTATATTCCCAACGAAGCCCGACAGAAAAAGGTCAATACGATTTTAAAGACGAGTTCAGGTTTTTCTGGAATTCATTCTTCAATGGTTTTAAGGAGATTTAAATGAACAAAATCGCTATCACCGGAATCGGGATTGTCAGCCCCAGCGGCATGGAGAAACGTGCTTTCTGGGCGAACATCAAGGCCGGCCATTCCAAAGTAAATAAAATCACACGATTTGATGCTTCCCTATATCCATCGCGTATCGCTGGACATGTCCATGATTTGGACGCGTACAGTAATATTTCTTCAAGGCTTTTAAAGAAAATCGATGTTTTCTCACATATGGCTTTGGTAGCCTCCGAGATGGCCATTCAAGATGCCAAGCTGGATTTGACTCAGGAGAATTTAAAGCGGGTTGGTATTTTTATGGGGAATGCCATCGGCGGCTGGTTGTACGCCGAGACAGAATTGCGGGATATGTATCTGGAAGGCCGCGAGGGCGTGAGTCCTTTTATGGCCTCAGCCTGGTTTCCGGCAGCGCCCCAGGGTCAGGTTTCCATTCATTATGGTATCAAAGGTTACAGCAAAACTATTGTCGCCGACCGGGCGAGTTCTTTGATGGCCATTGCTTACGCGGCTAAAAATTTGGAACGCGACAAGAATGATTTTATTTTAGCCGGCGGCATGGAAGCGCCGGTGACCCCGTACGCGCTTTTGTGTTGTAATACATCGGGGGTTTTATCACAACAAAACGCTCAACCTCAAAACGCTTACCGGCCGTTCGATAAAAATCGTGACGGGATGGCGATTGCCGAAGGCGCCGGAATTTTGATCTTGGAACCACAAGAAAGGGCGAAGAAACGAAATGTCCCAGTGTATGGATTTATCACCGGGTTCGGCACAACCACCGATGGCGTTAACCGGATAGACCCGGCCGATGATGGCAAACAATTGGCCCGTGCGATCCGCATAGCGTTGGATGATGCCAAACTTTCACCATCACAGATCGATTATATCTGCGCCGACGGCGCGGGAACAATTTTAGGAGACATCTCGGAAACCAAGGCTATTAAACAGGTCTTTAACGGCAACGCAAAAAAAATTCCCATCTCGGCGCCAAAGTCAATGTTCGGAAATCTTTTGGGCGCGTCTGGTGCATTGGACGTGATCACGACACTTTTGGCGATGGAACACAAGCTAGTGCCGCCAACCATTAATTATTCAACCCCCGATCCTGAATGTGATCTGGATTATTGTCCCAATAAAGCGCAAACCAAAGAAATCAAAAATGCCTTAGTTATTAATCGCGGCCGCGGCGGAATCAACGCGGTATTAGTGCTACAAAAGGAGGGAAAAACGTGACCACGGAACAAAAAGTATTAACGGTTGAACAGAAAGTAAAAAATATTTTTAACAAGGTTTTGGACATCGCACCCGAAGATATCAAATCTGATGCCAAGCTTGATGAGTCGTTGGGGATTGATTCGACCGAAATGGTCGAAATATCGGTTGGTATTAAAAAGGAATTTAATGTTAAGCTGGCGGACAATGAGATCAAAAAGACGCACACGATAAACGAGATTGTCGGGATATTGAAGACAAGGGGAATTAATTAGTACAGTACATAGTCTTTAGTACATAGTACTTCGAAGTACCATGGACTAAAGACCAACGACTGGTTTTAAAAATGATCATTGACCTAAGTCTTCCTATAGACGACACGTTGGTCGAAACCCACGATGCCAAGATCGACCGTATCAGCCATGCCGAGGGGGTCGAGCATTTCAACTGGGTGGTCATGAACAAACAGCCCGGCGGTCAGGAACGGTTTGACAAAGGCGAGCGCGTGGCGCGTGCCGATGAAATTCCCGATGGCGAAATGCTTTCGTTAGAAGTCGTTCATTCCTCGGTTCACATGGGTTCTCATGTCGACGCCCCGTTTCATTATGGCAGCACCTGCGAAGGCAAACCTGCCAAACAGATCATGGATATTCCGCTCGAATGGTGTTACGGCCCCGGAGTGGTTTTGAATTTTACTCACCTTAAATTCCCTGCTGCAATTACGAAAGATGAAGTCGTCAAAGCCCTAAACGCTATACGCTATACGCTAAAACCTATGGACATAGTTCTTTTATACACCGGCGGCGATAAGCTTTTGGGGACGGATGATTATGTGAATAAATACGTTGGCCTGGTTCCGGACGCGGTTGAATATTTTTTAGACCAAGGGGTCAAGATGATGGGTATTGACACCATTGGTTTAGACCGGCCGTGTTTTTTAATGTTCAAAGAATTTCTGACGACAAAAGATAAAAGTAAAATCTGGCCGTGCCATTTTCTGGGACGCCGGCGGGAATATTGTCACATGGAACGGTTAGGCAATTTGGGGGTCATTCCAAAACCATTTGGATTTACGGTGAGTTGTTTACCTGTTAAAGTCCGCAACGCCGGTGCAGGTTGGGCACGCGTTGTCGCAATTTTAGATTAGTGACGAATTAAAAGGGAGGCGAACGATGACCAGCGAACAATTAAATAAGATCGCAATGATTGCGGGGGGAATCGCGTTTGTGTTTTGTTTGGCGGGAGGCGCCTGGATTTTAACTCATGTCGATGTGACAGATAAAGAAGACGCCCTGTGGACCGGCATTGGTTTGTATTTTATCGGCAAGGCCTTTTTCGTTGGGCCGATGCTATTGGTGGCAGCGGGAAAGGGTAAATAAGATATACAATTAAACTGGAAGGAATGAAATAGAATGGGGATAGGTAATAAGGTTGAATACTGGCTGGATATTGCGAGATATGATTTCCTGACCGCGAAGGCTATGCTTGAGTCAAAAAGGTTTCTGTACGTCGGGTTTTTATGCCATCAAACTGTTGAGAAATGTTTGAAAGCATATTTTCGGCACACTCAAAAGAAAGAACCGCCGTATACCCATAACTTGCTTATTCTTTCTGAGAAATCAAAATTTGATGAGCATGCCGCTCAACAGCATTTTGCATTATTTAATGAACTGATGCCGTTAAACATCCAGGCCAGATATCCGGAAGATAAAGAATTGATCCTAAAAACGTTGAATGAGAAGAGGTGCAAGGATCTTCTCAGAAGAACAAAGGAATTTTACGCATGGACAAAAAAATTGTTGAAATAGCCAAACTATACGCGCAGAAAGTCCGGAATCATATGCCGGTCAGAATGGTGGTCTTGTATGGCTCTTATGTCAACGGCACAGCCAGCAGGGACAGCGACATTGACATCGCGGTGGTTGTGGACAAATTTCGAGGTGATTATTTGAAAGCAAGCGCGGATTTGTTCGCCCTCGTACGCGGCATCAATAAACGCATCGAGCCGGTTCTTTTAAGTAAAAAGAATGATAAGAGTGATTTTTTAGCAGGCCTTTTGAAACAGGGAAAAATTATCTATGAGTCAAAGAATTAAGTTTGGTGTCCCTTGGAATGAGGATTTTATCGGCAAGGCCTTTTTCGTTGGGCCGATGTTGTTGGTGGCGTCGGGAAAAGGGAAATAAAGATACAAAAAATCAAAAAGTGAAAGGAAAAGGCTATGGGACACACGAGAAATTCTATTGTCATTAACGCGCCGTATGAATTGGTTTTTGATATTTCCAACAAGATCGAACGCTGGACGGAGTTGTTCGGCAAGGAATACGTCAAGGCGGAGGTACTGGAGCGCAAGGGCAATGAGATCACGTTCCGGCTGACCGATGATGAAAATAAAAGCTGGGTGTCGAAGCGCTGGCTGTACAAGGATTTGAAATTCGCTTATGCCTCGCGCCATGAACCGATGTCCCCATTTCGTTACATGAAGATCGTCTGGGTTTACAATGAAGTGCCCGATGGCATTGAGATGATCTGGATTCAGGACTTTGATATGGACCCGAAATTCACCAAATTCACGGCGGAGCAGATAGAAGGTTTTGTCAATGAACATTCCCGGCACAATATGAAAATTTTTAAAGGAGTCATCGAAAAAGAGGCGGCAGTATCAACGGCAAAAAGATAATTGTATTTTTAATCTGCCTGGGGAACGTTTCGATTTCATTTAATACCGGCGCGGTGGCGGCGGCGATCCCGTTGATCAGTCAGGATTTGGGTCAGCCGAATTTTTTAGTCGCACGGCTTGTTCCTTTTTACATGATTCCCTATGGACTGGGGGCGCTTTTATACGCTCTTTTGACAAAACGATTCAGCTATCGGAGGGTATTAAGCGGCGCGTTTTTTTTATACGCGGCTTTTAGCCTGATGACGGGTGTCAGCCTACAACTGCAGCAAATGCTTTTGGCCCAGATCGGGGCGGGTATCTGCGCGGCCTGTTCGACACCTTTGAGCCTTATGATCATCGGTGATTTATTTGAAAAGGATGTGCGCGGTCGATTAGTGGGGACGTATTTTGGCTGTAGTTTTTTTGCTTCGATGGTGGGGATGCTTTTTATGGGGATCGTTCCCTGGCGGTGGCTCTTTTTTATTCCGGCGATCTTAGGATTGATCACGGCGGTGAGTTTGTATTTATTGAAGACCGACCTTTTGCGGCGGATGCATGCGGCGACTGTGAATTATGGAAAAATTTTTTCGGATGCCTCCATTCGCAAAGTGTTCACGCTGATATTTTTGATGAGCGCTCTTTATCACGCGGTGCACAAATGGTACGGGCTTTATCTTTACCGCGAATATGGCCTGGGCAAAGAAACCATCAGTTTCTTTCTAATTGTCGCCGCTATTTGCGGTTTGGCAGGACAAAATATCGGCGGATATTTGTCGGATAAAAAAGGAAGGCGGGCGACCTGTTTTTTCGGAGGCCTAATCTTAGCGATCGGCACGATGAGCCTTTGGGGGCATTACCCGCTTATGCTGGTTCCGATTATTTTAGGAGTCATCGCGATGGGCTGGACGATCAGTCACAATTCCATTTCGACAATCCTGACCGATTTTCCGGATGATGACCGGCCGATGGTGGCGAGTTTAAATTCATCCGTGCGTTTTGTGAGCGGCGGACTGGGATTTTTGTTAAGCACATTTTTTGTTGAAAAAAGTTTTGGGATGACATTTTTGGCGATTGGAATCTTATTTTTGGCGCTTTCGTTTTTGCAAAATATGCTTTTTGTAACAAAATCATAAAGGGGGACTTAGATGACAAATCTTAAAGGAAAAGCTGCCATCATCACCGGCGCCAGCCGAGGGATCGGCAAGGCGATTGCCGTTCGGTTAGCCGAACAGGGCGTGAACCTTGTTTTGGCGGCCCGCGGCCAGGAGGCGCTGGATAAAACCGCGCAGGAACTCCGGGATAAATTTAAAGTGAAGATCGTCGGTGTGTCAACGGATGTCTCCAAACTTGAGGATTTACAGCGGTTGGTTGATGTCACTTTAAAGGAATTTAAATTAATCGATATTTTGATCAACAATGCCGGGGTGTCGAGCCAATTTCCTTTTGAAAAACAGCCGATGGAAGATATTGAGAAGTTGGCGCGCACCAATTACCTTGGCTACGTCCGTTTAATTCGTTTGGTCATCAATCATATGATCGAACGAAAGCAAGGGGCGATCATCAATATGGTTTCCGGATCGACGTTGGTGGACCCGATCCCAAAAACTTTTTTAACGTACAGTTCGCTCAAGGTGGGCTTGCGCGCGTTTTTAAAAGGATTGTTTTGGGAAATGCGCGATCATGGCATTAAAGTCACATCGATTTTACCGGGTGTGGTTGATTCTGATCTAACAGATCATTTGCAAAATATTACCAAAGAGCAAAAGGAAAGATTGATGTCGCCACAAACCGTGGCGGATATGGTCATGTTCGCTTTATCGATGCCGGCCAACGCCTGCCCGGTGGAACTGGCGGTGATCAATCAGCAAACACCGTGGACCAAACCGGTGATTGATTACGCGCAGCAGCAGGCGAAGTAGCTGTACAGAATCCCGACGTTCCCCCGACTTACTGTCGGGGTCTGTCGGGATCAATTCGCGCATATCATTTACGTCGCCTTCGATGCTCCGTAAATGATGCGCTCATTGAGGAGGTGATCGGGTATGGATAAAACCGTAAAAGTTTTTAAGAAAAATAAATTTCAGGAAATCCGTGTTGGCATCCGTGAATTTAAAGGCAATGACCTTATTGATATTCGGACTTGGACCTTAACGCAAGGGACGGAAGAGATGGTCCCGACGGCTAAGGGGGTTTCCATGAACATTCATCTGCTCGCGGAATTAAAAGGGTCCCTGGATGAAGTCGAAAAGGTTTTAAAAGAAAATAAAATGATTTAATTTTTTATTGTTTATGTCCGCGATTATTGATTCCCATAGTCATTATATCCCGCCGGAAATTGCCCGCCACACGGCTTTCTTTAAAGTCGGCTGGTCTGATATTGACAGACAGCTGGCCATGATGGATCAAAATAAAATCGAAAGATCATTACTCCTCTATCCAACCAGCGATGCCCATTTGAATATGGATAGTTGGTCGCAGGTCTGCCGCGTTTATAATGATGGGATTGCTATCGTTATCAAAAAATATCCTTCCCGATTTATCGGGGCGGGAATCATTCCGGCCGACGACACAAAAGCAATCCTGGAAGAGCTCAAGCGTTTTGAAGATTTGGGATTAAAGGTTATCTCTTTGGCGTCAAGTTATGATGGTATTTATCTGGATGATGAAAGATTTTATCCGGTTTTTGAATTTTCTCGAAAAAAAAATCTGCTGATCCACGTCCATCCTCAAATCATGAATCCGATCGGCGAAGAACGATTAAAAGATCCGCTGTTGTCACCGGTGTTGGAATATGTCTTTGATGTTTCTGCGTGCATCGGACGGATGATGATGAACGGTATTTTTTTGAATTTCCCGGAGGTGAAATTTATTTTCGCGCATTACGGCGGTGTCTTGCCCATCGTTAAAGAACGATTTGATAACACATATCTGATGCTGCGTAAAAGAAATTTTGTTAAGGATTTAATGAAGAGCCCCGGCGATTATTTCAAAAATTTATATTTTGATACCAGCGGTTCGAAATCATTCGCGTCACTGATGTGCGCTTTGGAAATGGTTGATGCATCGCATATTTTGTGGGGAAGCGATGATCCTGCCAATCAAAATGTTCCTAGTGCGATTGCGGTTGTCGCGGAATCCTCGACGTTATCAGCCCAACAAAAGGGAATGGTTTTGGCCGGGAACCTTATGGAGTTGTTAAACGCCAGGTAGGTCCCGCGTCCAAGCCCCGATTTTCTGCGCCAGTCGTAAATTATTTACTGCCAATAACAAGGGTCTGAAAAAAATACTTGACAACCAAGTGTTTGTTTGTTATCTTTTACTACCCTATAGATAATAATTTTTATTATTATTATAGTCGGCGGATAATTAGGATCAAATAAAGGCATCGCGAGATGCTTTTTTTATCTGTTCTTTGGAAAATTGCCAAGTCATTTTGGAGAGTTTGATCCTGGCTCAGAGTGAACGCTGGCGGCGTGGATTA
>Ga0247727_10011977_pt1 | contig 14985 bp, 11 predicted proteins | sample WisWelCaveWW1625_FD_202498 | JGI IMG/M metagenome (GOLD analysis project Ga0247727, IMG submission 202498) | Biofilm microbial communities from Wishing Well Cave, Virginia, United States - WW16-25 | ecosystem: Environmental > Aquatic > Deep subsurface > Groundwater > Cave microbial mat | place... | reverse complement strand
GGAAGTGGTTGTTCCCAACAGGGTGCCGCTTACCACCACGTTAGCGCCGCCGAGCAACTTGCCGGTTTGTGCGTCTCGCACGATCCCTTGAATTCTTCCCCGCTTCCCATTTGAAGAATCCTCGAAGTCGGTTGCAGCAGTTAGCGCATGAGCCAGCATAAAGATCACCCATCCTAACGTGATCTTTATGCGGCATAATTTTAGTCTTCGCATCCTTTCCTCCTCCGTGAGCAAATGTATTTCATGTCGATGCTGAACAAACGATTTAGGGCAAAACAATTTCTCTGTCTTTGTTTTCGATCAAGCCAATTTAACATTGTCAAGCTCAAATAAGGCTTTTTAATAGTTTTGCCCCTAATCGTTTTGCCTTTTTTGAAAAGTTAGCAGCATTGAGCAAGATGCTTGCGCTACCCACCTATAACTGACCCATTACGATTCGGGTCATGACCACGATCCTATTTTACAAACACTATGCCATGCCTGTCGATCTTTGCGATCAAGAAAAATAAAAAATAAGCCTAACAGACAAGTGTTGGTAAATCAAATATTTGACTCTCACCATATTCGCTTGGAACAATGGTTGATTTGAAGAATTATTGCACCAACGAGATGATTTTTTTCCAAAATGAAAATTAGCTTTTCATTTTGAAATAGTGGAAGGATGGGATAGGAGGTGAGTCTTGCAAAAATGTAAGTGCGAATGATTAGCGGTGTTGCAAAAAATACGACGAAATGCATTTGGACAAATTTAAAATCGGATTGACAATTTGTCCAAAAATTCGTATCTTACCACATGATCAAAAGACAACTCAGCCCAAAACTCCAACAAGTCGCTTCTCAGTTTCCCGTGGTGGCGGTGATGGGTCCAAGGCAATCCGGTAAAACCACTCTCGTCCGGCATGTCTTTTCTGATTACCGCTATGTTTCACTGGAAGATTTAGATCTGCGAATTTTCGCGCAAAACGACCCCAAAGGATTTTTACAGAGCTATGACGGCGAGGTCATTTTTGACGAGGTGCAACGCGTGCCGGAACTGCTTTCGTACCTCCAAACTCTTGTCGACGAAAGCCGGCAACCGGGCCAGTTTATTTTGACCGGCTCGCAGAATTTCCTTTTGCACGAAAAAATTTCGCAGCGCCTGGCCGGGCGGGTGGCGCTGTTGAATCTGTTGCCGTTGAGTCTGGCCGAATTAAAAAATATTCCTTCGGCTTTGCCAAATCTTGAAGCCGTTTTGTTCAAAGGATTTTATCCGCGCCTGTATGATACGAAAATCGAGCCGGTCGATTGGTATCCGAGCTACATTCAAACTTATGTTGAGCGCGACCTGCGCCAGATGAAAAATATTTCCAACCTGAGCACGTTTCAAAGGTTTCTCAAACTGTGCGCGGCGCGAACCGGACAATTGTTGAATTTGTCCTCACTGGCGAATGATTGCGGCATCTCCGCGAATACCGTCGGCTCGTGGCTGTCGATATTGGAGGCCGGCTATATTATTTTTCTCTTGAAACCACATTATCAAAATTTCAACAAACGTCTGGTCAAAAGCCCGAAGCTGTATTTTTATGACACCGGCCTCGCGTGTTCGCTGTTGGGAATCGAGAATGCAAAACAACTGGCGACGCATTATCTCAAAGGCGGGCTTTTTGAAAGTTTGGTGGTCGTGGAGTTGATCAAGCATCGTCTCAATCACGGCCTCACGCCGAATTGTTATTTTTGGCGCGATAAGCTGGGGCACGAAATTGATTGTATCATTGAGCAGGCCGACCGGCTCATGCCGGTGGAAATCAAATCCGGCAAAACCGTTGCCGAGGATTATTTCAAAGAGATCAAATACTGGCTGGAATTGTCCGGCAACAAACCGGAACAGGCGTGGGTCGTTTATGGCGGAGAAGAGCGGCAGAAAAGAACTTCCGGCAGCGTCATTGGTTGGAAGCATATTGAGGAAATTGTGGCACAACCTTGATGTTGCGCCACAATAATCTTGTAAATGTTGCGTTTTTTTTGTATCTTTGGTCATGACGCGAACTTTTCAAGATGAGCTGGACGAAGCGCGCACGGCGCAAAATGCCGGCGAAATCGGCCGCGCGCGCACGTGCGCACGCCGCGCCGTTGGGAAAATAATGCAAGAAAAAATTGGCATTGGGCCGGCTCCGTCAGACTACGCGTCAACCTATATTGACGGGCTTCGCCGTTTGGCTTCAGATTTGCGCTCTCCCGTCTCGGTGCGCGAGGCTGCTGCGCGTTTAGTCGATCGTTCTAATAAGGAATATATCAGCGCTTCGGTTGATCCGGTTCATGATGCCGAAATTTTGTTGGCGTTTTTTGTAAACCAAAGAGGCAATGACCATGAAAGACTGGAGAAGTTGTGAGGCCGTCGAGCGCCATCCGGATAGAGTCAGTGGCGCTTGGGTTTTTCGTGGAACTCGAGTTCCCGTTTCTGCGTTCTTCGAAAACCTCAAAGATGGAGCATCGCTTGAGCAGTTTTTGGAATGGTTTCCCGGCGTCAAGCGATCACAGATAGAATCTGTCCTCGATTACGAAATGATTACATTGAGATCCTCATCAAATAATTTTACAATTGCTGATCGCCAGACTTCGCTAATCGAAAAAGTTTAATTTCTCCATGTCCTTCGCTTCGCCAATCAATACCGCCGCCTATCACGCACGCCACGGCTTGCCGGAACACGCGCGTTGCCAATTCGGCAACACCGGCTTGATCGTCAGCCGTCTCGGCTTTGGGAGTTATCGGATCGATGAAATCACCGCTGCCCATGCCGGCGCGCTGAAACTGGCGCTGCGCTCCGGCATCAATCTCATCGACACCTCGACGAATTACACCGATGGCGGCAGCGAGCGGTTGATTGGCCGCGTGCTCAAAGAGCTTTTTGGCCGCGGCGAATTGCAGCGCGAGGAAGTGGTGATCGTTTCCAAAGCCGGTTACGTGCAAGGCCAAAATATGCAACTGGCGCAAGAACGCGAGCGACAGGGGCGCGAGTTTCCGGAGATGGTCAAATACATGCAAAGTTGCTGGCATTGCCTGCATCCGGATTTTCTTAGCGACCAAATCTTTCGTAGCTTGGCACGGCTGCAGCTCGAGCATCTCGACGTTCTGTTGTTGCACAATCCCGAATATTTTCTCGCTGACGCGCAACATCGTCACCGTAGCGATCTCGAGGCCGTGCGGGAAGAATATGATCGGCGTTTTCGCGAAGCGTTTGCGTTTTTAGAAAAACAAGCTGCCGCCGGCCGTATTGCCTATTATGGCGTCTCCTCGAACACGTTTCCGCATGCGAGCTTGCATTCGGAATTTACCTCGCTCGAGCGTTTGTGGGAAATTGCTGAATCGTTGTCGCCGCAACATCATTTCCGCGTCATTCAATTTCCCGCGAATCTTTTTGAAAGCGGCGCGATGTTCGAGAAAAATCAACGGCACGGCGCCCAAACGCTGCTCGAATTTGCGCGTGAGAAGAAATTGGCAACTTTAGCCAATCGCCCGCTCAACGCGATGCACGGCGACGGCATGAGACGGTTGGCGAGTTTTAACACGATGTCATTGGCGGAAGCGGAAAAAATTTTCCCGGCGCAAATTGCCGCGCTGGCCGAGAACGAAAAGAAGTTTGCCCAAACGATATTCCGCCAATTCGAATTCAATCGTTTTGTGAAAGATGATCGTCCCATTTTCGCGTGGGCGGAGCAGCTACGCGAGGGATTGGCGCTCATTCGCAATTGGGCGCACTGGGATCATGTGAAACAGCACACGCTCGAGCCGCAAACCGAAATGACGCTGCATTTTCTGCGCGAGAAAACCAACGGCGCGGCGGCATGGCAGGAATGGGAAAGGGAATATCGGCATTGCCTCGCGGCCGTCGTCGATACCCTCTCGCGTTATCATGCGCGAGATGCCGCGGCGGCCGCAGAGCAATTGGCGCAACAACTCGACGCCGCGGTGCCGGCGCTTAAATCTTCAGCGCCATTCTCACAAAAAGCGCTGCGCATTTTGTTGAATGTTCCCGGCCTCGATTGCGTTCTGTTGGGCATGCGCCGGCCGCCGTATATTGCCGATGGTTTGCAAGCTTTAAAGAGTGATCAAATCAACGACGTTGTTTCCGCATTCAAAATTTAAATATGTAACCACCTTCTATGGGTATGAGCGTTCTCCGCGACGAAGCGATGCGCTATTTCAACATGGCCTATGAGTTTCAAATGCAGGGCCGTTTGGAACAAGCCGCCGCCTACTACAAAAAATCGATCGAAGTCGAGCCGACCGCCGAGGCGCACACGTTTCTCGGTTGGACGTACAGCATGCAGGGCAAGTTGGAAGAAGCCATTGCCGAATGCCACCGCGCGATTTCCATCGACCCGGAGTTTGGCAATCCGCACAACGACATCGGCGCGTATTTGCTGCAGCAGGGCAAGCTCGACGAAGCGATGCCGTACCTCAAGCGCGCCATGGAAGTTTTGCGCTACGATAATCCGGAATTTCCGCACGCCAATATTGCGATTATTTATGAGATGAAAGGCCTGTGGCCGCTGGCGTTAAATGAATACGAGCGGGCTTTGGCTTTGCGCCCCGACTACAAAGTCGCTTCGCTGGGCGTGATGCGGCTGCGCGCGAACTTGAACTGAGCCTGCCGCGCGAATCCCGAATTTTAAAACAGTTTAGAAAAATTTTCCCCAACGGATAGATGAACCTTACAGGCGCAGCCCAACGGTGGAGTCATATCAGTTGGGTTCATCTATTCGTTGGGCAGCCGCAATTATTCCGAATTTTTCCCGCACAGATTCTATTTTACCATCTTCGGACCCGGAGAGTATTTTCATATGATGCTGTTTCGCCGTCAATTCTTGATTTTGTCGTTCATGCCAATTTTAATTAGTTCTGCTTGGGCGCAAGCCTCGCTAGATTATTCATTGACTTTGCAAAACCCTCACGCTCATCTTTTGCACGTCGAGCTTACCGCGTCAACCACAATCAAAGTTTTAGATTTCAGCCTGCCGGCATGGGCGCCTGGTTCGTATACCATCACGAATTACGCCAAATATGTGCAGGAATTTTCCGCACGCGATGCCGCCGGCAAAAATTTAGCTTTTGAAAAAACGGACAAACAAACTTGGCGTGTGTCCGGTTACACGCCGCCGCAAAAGGTCACCATCTCCTACCGCGTCTATGCGGGAAAGTTAAGCGATACGGAAAGCGAATTTAACCGCGAGCACGCCCATATTTTCGGTCCACAAGTTTTCATGTATCCGACTGCGATGAAAACGGCACCGGTTCACCTCGTCATCCATCGCCCGGTAATTTGGCGGATCGCCACCGGCCTCGAATCACCGAACGACTCGACTTTTACCGCGCCGAATTACGACGTGTTCATCGATGCGCCGTTTGAGATTGGAAATTTTTTAGAAGAAAAATTTGAGGCCGCCAATGCAACGTTCCGCTTGATCGTGCATGGCGAGCGCGAGAGCGAACGTATTTATCAATTTGCCCGCAAGCTGCAAAAAATTGTTACGGAAGAAGCTGCCATGATGGGAAGCTTGCCGTTGCGCGAATATATTTTTTGCTGGCACATCGATCCACGCGCCGATTATTTCGGCCTCGAGCATCTTAACTACACTTGCATCGGCATGCCGCATCGCCTCGGCGAGAAAAATCTTTTTGGCGAGGAGAGGCGCGATTATAAAGGACTCGCGCCCGAAGACATCGATCTCGATTACGCCGCGCACGAGTTCTTTCATCTGTGGAATGTCAAGCGCCTTCGCCCCGTCGAGCTTGGCCCGTTTGATTATACGCGCGAAGTTTATACCACGAGCTTGTGGTTGAGCGAAGGCATCACCGATTATTATGCCTATCTCACGCTGATTCGCAGCGGTTTGTGGACAAAAGAAAAATGGCTGCAAAAATACAGCAACACCATCAGCCGCTATCGCCGCGCCACCGGCTGGAAATATCGCAGCGCGCGCGAAATGAGCTGGGATGTGTGGCTGTGGAATTACGGCGAGGGCGAACAGGGCAACCTCGACGAAACTTATTTCTCCTATTATCCTCTCGGTGATTTGATCGGCCTGTGCATGGACTTGCGCATTCGTTACGAAACAAAAAATACCAAGAGTCTCGATGAGGTCTTTCGCGCCTTGCAGCAGCGCTTTGGCTATCCCAAGCCCGGATTTACGGAAACGCAGCTTTGGGAAACGATCGCAAATGTCACGAGTTTAAAATGGGACGATTTTCGCCGGCGCTACATCGATGGGCGCGAAGAACTGCCGTTGGATGAATATTTGTCGTATGCCGGCATCGCCATTGAAATCGATTCGGACACCAGCGCCTCTCATCTTGGCGTGAGCGTCACCGATGAAAACGGCCAAGTTAAAATTGCCGGCCTCACGCCCAATTCGCCTGCCGCGCAAGCCGGACTCGATATCGATGACAAGCTGATCGCGATCAATAACGAAGAAGCGACTTCGGAAAATTGGCAAAATTTGCTGCATCGCCACCCTCCCGGCGCGACGATCACATTGTTGGTTTCTCGCCACGGCAAAGTTCATTCCGTGACTGTTACGCTCGGTAAGCAACCGGCGGTTGATTTCACGCTTGCGATTGATGAAAATGCTTCCGACAATACGACGCAATTGCGCGAAAATTGGTGGCGTTCTTCGGTGCAGCAGAAATAGTTGAATTATCGTAACGATTCGGATCTCATTTCAGTCAAAAAAACAGTAAGCGGATAAAGCGGATTGAGCAGATAACCGTTTTTGTAATCGAGCTCATAAAATCCGTTCTATCCGCTAAATCCGCTTACAAAATTTAAAACCGAACGGTTAAGGATAATTCTCCTCAGTTTTCACTTCTTACCTCATGCTTGACAATGAGACATTTTTTTGATATAATGTGCAATCCATGACGCTCGCACAATTTGACCACGTCTGCCGCGCAGCGGCGGCAATCGCCGGCGTCAAGAAAATTTATGCGTTCGGCGCGAATGCCATTATCCCGTGGTTGGCTCAATTTGGCTTTCCCATTCCGTTATCCGATCTCGAATCATCGCGTGATGTCGATGTTACGGTGGGTGATGCAGATTTAGATTTGCGTATCGATGGCGCTATTGGCGAGTTTTCATTGTTTGACCAAACATTTTCCGTTTACGCACACAGTGTGGATTTTGCTTTATTTCAAGCGCCGATGAATTGGCAGCAGCGAGAGGGCAAGCGCATGGAGCCAACAAGCGGCGTAGAAATTATCGCGCCGCATCCGCATGATTTGATCATCTCGAAACTCGCCGTTGGCCGCCCGAAAGATTTTGCTTTTGCCGTCGTGGTGGCGCGGCTCTTTCCGATGACGGATATTGAATTGTACAATTTGATCGACGAATTTCGCAATGCTCATCCGCAGGCCGAAGCCGCTTTGCGCGGGAATGTTGAAATTTGGCAGAACAAAACCCGTTAGGGTTGAAATGTTTATAGAATAGATTCCCTCATGTAAGTTGAACTCCATAGGAGTGGAATGTGACGAAGAGACAAATTCATTTACGAAACAAATCACATGTCACTCCTACGGAGTTTCTATCGTTTCATCTGTGGTTATCTATAAACATAGCACTCCCACGGAGTTTGAAAATGCGACGAAATGAAAACCGTTGTAGGTAGCGTTAGAGGCCGCAACGATGGCGCGAGAATTTAAACGGTTTGCCGAGGAACGCCACATGAACAATATACCTGAGTTTTTCCTTTTAAAAATACGGGAAGCCCAAAAGAAACGACTTAAAAAATTAGATTTGAGTTGGACTGCGGGTATTATGTCTGATGATCAAAGGTTAACTCAAATTCCTGTGGAAGTTTTTGAGTTGGAACATTTAGAAGTATTAATTTTAAGCCACAACGAATTAGCTACTATTCCCGATGCGATTACTCAATTATGTAAATTGACGTCGTTGAATTTGAGCTATAATAAACTAACTTCTATTCCCTATACAATAACTCAATTGTATAATCTAACGTCGTTGAATTTTAGTAACAATCAACTAACAACTGTTCCTGATGCGATTTGCCAGTTGCATAAACTGACATTGCTGAATTTAAGCAATAATAAACTAGCCATTATTCCAGACGCAATTGGGAAGCTTAATAACTTGACGCTGTTGGATTTGAGCTCCAATAAATTAGCTTCTATTTCCAACGTAATTACTCAATTGATAAATTTAGAAAGTTTGATTTTAAATGATAATCAATTAAAAACATTTCCCCAATCTTTCGTTAGTCTCCAAAAATTAATTTTATTATTAGCTAGTCGGAATCAATTCAGATCTATTCCTAAAGTCATTTATGAATTATCTTCCTTACAAACTTTATCTTTTAACAATTATTTTTCCTATAGGTCTTCAATTAACAAACTGGAAAACAAAATCAAAGAAGTATCTCCCAGAATACTTCAATTAAAAAATTTAAAAGAATTAGATCTAGGGGACAATCCTGTTGAAATTCCCCCACCAGAAATTGTAATCAAAGGCTTAGAGTCTATAAAAGATTATTTTCGGCAGATCGAAGATAAAGGCAAAGATTATCTATTCGAGGCTAAGTTGCTCATTCTTGGCGAAGCAGGTGCTGGCAAGACAACGTTAGCGAGAAAGATTGAGAACCCGAATTACAAACTGCGAGATGATGAAGCTTCAACCGAAGGCATTGATGTCATCCAATGGAATTTTCCGATGGAGAATGGACAGCCTTTTCGAGTCAACATCTGGGATTTTGGTGGGCAGGAGATTTATCATGCCACGCACCAGTTTTTTCTGACCAAACGGTCGCTGTATGCTTTGGTGGCCGACACCCGCAAGGAAGATACCGATTTTTATTATTGGCTCAACGTGGTCGAGCTGTTGAGCGATAACAGCCCATTTGTCATCATTAAAAATGAAAAACAAGACCGCCATCGTGAGATCAATGAACGTTTGCTGCGTGGACAGTTTACCAATTTAAAGGAGACGCTGGCCACCAATCTGGCGACCAATCGCGGCTTATCCGAAATTTTGAAAGAGATCAAACATTACATCTGCCAGTTGCCGCACATCGGCACGCCGCTGCCGAAAACGTGGGTGAAAGTCCGTGAGGCGTTAGAAAAAGATTCCCGCAACCACATCAGCCTCGACGAATACCTTGATATCTGCCAGAAAAACGGCTTCACCGAGGTGAAAAACAGCTTGCAGTTGAGCGGGTATTTGCACGATTTGGGTGTCTATCTGCACTTTCAGGAAGACCCGCTTTTGAAAAAAACTGTGATTCTCAAACCTAAATGGGGCACGGACGCGGTTTATAAAGTGCTGGATAATAAAACCGTGATTCGCAACCTCGGCCAATTCACTCGATCTGACTTGGTGAATATTTGGGACGCGCCGGAATACGCCAACATGCAGGATGAGCTGTTGCAGTTGATGATCAACTTCAAATTGTGCTACAAAATTCCCAGTAGCAGCGATACATATATCGCGCCGCAACTATTGACGGAAAATCAACCGGAGTACAAATGGGAGGCGACGAACAATCTCATTCTGCGCTACACCTACGAGTTCATGCCCAAAGGCATTCTGACGCAGTTCATTGTTGCCATGCATCGATTTATTGCCGAGCAAAAGTATGTTTGGAAAAGCGGTGTGATTTTGGAGAAAGATCAAACTCGGGCGGAAGTCATCGAATACTATGGCAAAAGAGAGATCAAAATTCGCATTTCCGGTAAACACAAAAAAGAGTTGATGGCAATTGTGACCTACGAGCTTAACAAGATTCATGCGTCGTACCGGCGTTTGAAAGACAACCAATTGATTCCGTGTAATTGTTCGATGTGTAAAGACAGCCAGGAGCCGCATTTTTATTCCTACGATATTTTGCGCAAGTTTACGGAAGATCGGCAAGACCGCATCCAATGTCAAAAGAGTTACGGGATGGTGGAGGTTTGGGGATTGATTGATGACGTGATTGACCGAGGGCGAATCTTGAAAGAAGAGAGGGAATTAGGAAGTACGCGGCACGTTATTAGCACATCGAAAAAGTACGTCAAAATGCGTATCTTCGCTGCCTCACCATCTGATATGGCGACCGAACGCGAAAAGTTGGAGGCAATTATCGATTCACTGAAGCCGGTAGCGGATAGTAAGGGTTTCATTCTTGAAGTGGTAGATTGGCGCATGGTTGTGCCCGATGCCGGACGTCCGCAACAAGTCATCTTTGATCAGCTCAAGCCAACGACGTGGGATATTTTCATCGGCATTTTATGGCATCGCTTCGGCACGCCAACCGGCGCAGCGAATCCTGCGACACAGAAAGAATATCCATCGGGAACTTATGAAGAATTTATGACGGCGTATCGTCTCTGGGAAAAGTTCAAGCAACCACGCATTATGATGTATCGTTGCACACGTGATATTCCGCCGAACACACTTGATCCTGATCAATTCAAACGCGTGAACGAATTTTTCGCGCAGTTCGATGGCAGCAAAGGCGAGCATCCGGCGCTGTATCAAACGTTTGATACGCTTGAGTCGTTTGAAAATTTGTTGCGGGAAAATTTGCAGCGGGTGTTGTTGGAATATAATGAAATGGAATAATTTGATTTTTGCTTTCTGAACTCATCCCCCGGCCCCTTCTCTTAGGAAGAGAAGGGGTGAGGGTTGTTTGATAGCTTTCAAAGTCCCCGTCTCTTTTTAAGAGACGGGGATTTAGGGGATGAGTTCCTACCAGTGTATGTGAACAAGACACAAAAGTGCATCATGAATCTGGACGATCTTCTCCAAAAATCCGAAAGCGCGACCCTCGCTCGCAAAACCGAGTTTGACGCGGAATGTGTTGAAATCGCCGCGGCAATGGCGACCGTGCGCGGCGGTGTGATTCTCGTCGGCATAACGCCCGAAGGCGAAATTGGCGGCGCAAACATTGATGAGCAAGCGCTGGAAAAATGGACGGCGCAAATCGCGCTGGCGACGGAGCCGTCGGTTGCTGCCGATGCGGAACTACAGCACACTGGTGAAAAACTTGTGGTGGTGTTGACGATTCCCGAAATGCCGATCAAGCCGGTGGCGGTGAATGGGCGATGTTACAAACGGCTCGGCAAGCACAATCATTTATTAACCGCGGCGGAGATTGCGGAATTGCATGCGCTCACGACGGGACGCAGTTGGGATAACTTGCCGATGGAAAGCGCGACGTTCGAGGATCTTGACTTGAGCAAAATTGAGAAGTATATTGAAACCGCGACCGCGCGCCATCGCCGCAATATCGACAAAAAGGAATCGCCGTTTACCATTCTCGACCGCTTGCGACTCATTCGCAACGGCAAGCTGACGAACGCGGCGATCCTACTTTTTGGCAAAGAGCCACAAGTTTTTTTTCCGCAGGCGAAAATCAAAGCCGGGCGTTTTAAAAGTGAAACGGTGATTGTCGATGACGCCGAAATCGGCGGCACGGTGATCGAGCAGATCGACGCGGCGTTTGCGTTTATTCAGCGCCATCTGGCGGTACGGCTCGTGATCACCGGCCAGCCGCAGCGCGAGGAAGTTTGGGAGTATCCGCTCGGCGCGTTGCGCGAAGGTTTGATCAATGCGATCGCGCATCGCGATTACGCCACCGCCGCGGCTACGCAAGTGCGCATCTATGACGATAATTTGCTGATCTGGAATCCGGGCAACCTGCCGTTGCATCTGCGCATTGACGATCTCAAACGCAAGCATCAATCGGTGTTGCGCAACGTGCTGATCGGTTCGATATTTTACGATCTCGGCTACATCGAGCGCTGGGGCAGCGGCACGAATCGCATTCTCGACGAATGCCGCGCGCTGCATTTGCCCGAGCCGGACTGGCGCGAAAATCAAGGGCTGATGTTGACGTTTCGCAAAGAGGTTTTCACCGAAGAAACCTTGCGTGATCTGGATCTGCCGGAGCGCCAGTTGCAGGCGGTTTTACACGTGAAAAAAAATCGCCGAATCACCAACCAGCAATATCAGGAATTGTTCGGCGTCAAGAAACGCACGGCCTCGGAGGATTTGCACGAGCTGGAAGCAAAAGGCATTCTCGAGCGCATCGGCTCGACCGGGAAAGGAACATATTATAAAATCAAAGGGAAATAAATAAGCTAAAACTAAAAACAAAAGCGCACGCAAAGACGTCCAGCTCACGGGACAAAGAATACGCAAAGGCTACGCCCGTAGGGTTTTCTCTGCGTTGCCTTTGCGTCTTGGCGGCTTTGCGTGAAAGTTTTTATTGCAAACAAATCTGGAAAGGAGTGGTCATGTCTAACATTAAATTTTTCGAACAGGTCAATCGGAATTTCGATAAGGCCGCGGCTTATACGAAACATCCGCCAGGGGTGCTCGAGCAAATTAAAATTTGCAACAGCGTTTATCACATGACGTTTCCGCTTAAAAAAGACGACGGCTCGATCGAGACGATTCACGCCTGGCGCGCGGAACACAGCCATCACAAGCTGCCGGTGAAGGGCGGCATTCGCTACAGCCCGAATGCGAACGAAGACGAGGTAATGGCGTTAGCCGCGCTGATGACGTACAAATGCGCGATCGTCGATGTGCCGTTCGGCGGCGCGAAGGGCGCGATTAAAATTGAGAAACGTAACTATTCGGACGCCGAGTTGGAGCGCCTGACGCGCCGCTATACGTATGAGCTGATCAAGAAAAATTTTATCGGGCCGGGCATCGACGTGCCGGCGCCGGATTACGGCACCGGCCCGCGCGAGATGTCGTGGGTCGTCGACACTTACGGGGCGATGGCGCCGGCGCACGATGAGCTAAATGCGCTCGGTTGCGTCACCGGCAAGCCCATCACCCAGGGCGGCGTGCGCGGCCGCACCGAAGCGACCGGGCGCGGCGTTTATTTCGGCATTAGCGAAGCGTGTAACGATGTCGATGATATGCAGAAGTTGGGCCTGGCTCCTGGTTTGTCCGACAAAACCGTGGTCGTGCAAGGACTTGGCAACGTCGGCTATTACGCCGCGAAATTTTTGCAAGAGGGCGGCGCTAATATCGTGGGCTTGATCGAATACGAAGGCGCCGTTTACAATCCCCAAGGCTTGGATCTCGACAAAGTCGTGCACCATCGGAAGGAAACCAAGTCGATTCTGAATTTTCCCGGCGCGACGAGCCTTCCGAAAAACGCGGAGGGTTTGGAGTTGGAATGCGACATTCTCGTGCCGGCGGCGCTCGAAAATCAAATCACCGGCGAAAATGTTAGCCGCGTTAAAGCCAAGATCGTGGCCGAAGGCGCCAACGGCCCGATGACCGCAGACGCGAATGAGTATCTGCTGCAAAAAGGTGTGCTGATTATTCCCGACATGTATCTGAATGCCGGCGGTGTGACGGTTTCCTATTTCGAGTGGCTGAAAAATCTTTCGCATGTGCGCTTTGGGCGAATGGGCAAACGCTTTGAAGAGAACATGAGTATCAAGATGCTCCATGCGATCCAGGACCTCACCGGCAAAAAATTCCCACAAGACATGTTCGTTCAAATCGCGCACGGCGCCGATGAAGAAGATTTGGTCAATTCCGGCCTGGAAGAGACGATGATTTCGGCGTATAATCAGATGAATGAAATCCGCAAACGGCACGGCGGCAAAATTGATTTGCGCACCGCGGCTTTCATTAACGCCATTGATAAAGTCGCGCGGTCGTATGTGGAATTGGGTATTTTCCCGTAGGTCAAAATTTTATGTTCCCAACTGACGTGACGTTTGAGAAAAATTTTTTGCAGGTGACTTGGGACGATGGTCATAAAAGTATTTACGCACCGTCTCATTTGCGTTTGGCCTGTAGTTGCGCGCAATGTGTCGATGAACTGACCGGCCAGCGCACGATTCGTCCCGAGCATATTCCGGCTGACATTAAGCCGCAAGAGCTGCGACCGGTGGGTCGTTATGGCGTGTCGATTCAATGGTCGGATGGACACGGCACCGGCATTTATACTTTTGAACGACTGCGTGAACTTTGCGAGTGCGAGCTGTGCAACAAGTGAGTGAAAAAATTCTGCGGTTCATTCAAACCGTTCCGATGGCGGAATTTAATGACGACGATTTCAATAAATTGGCGTTGGAATTATTTCATCATCAATTTGACAAGAACGCCGTTTATCGCGGGTTGTGTCTTCAGCAAAACGCCGCGCCCAATCGGATCAAAGACTGGCGCGAGATTCCCGCGGTGACGACCAGCGCCTTTAAAGAAGTACCATTGACTTGTTTTCCAGTTGACGAAGCGGTTGCGGTGTTTCATACCAGCGGTACGACGCAAAAACGCTCGGGCAAACATTATTTTCGGACGTTGGATTTTTATCGCGTCGCGATGCTGCGCAGCTTTACACAATTTTGTTTGGCGTCCAATGAAAAAATGCGCCTGTTGTTTCTCGGCCCGACTGCCGAGTATTTTCCGAACTCTTCGCTCGGCTACATGTTCTCAGGACTGCGCGACGAATTTGGCGGCGAACACAGCGCGAGTTTTTTTTCACCCGACGGCGTTGAGGTGGCAGCCTTGCAGGATGCACTTGAAAATGCGATCCGAGAAAATGCGCCGGTTTTTATTTTAGGAACGGCGTTGGCGCTGCTGGATGGTCTCGAAAAATTTGGGCAACGCCGCAAGAATTTCCAGTTGCCTGCGAGCAGCCGCCTCCTCGACACCGGCGGCTACAAAGGCCGTCATGTTGAAATCGGGCGCGATGAATTTCAGCAGCGGCTCTGCAACACCTTCGGCGTGACGCGCGAATATTTGTTGAATGAATACGGCATGACGGAGCTCTCGTCGCAACTTTATGAAAGTAATTTTCCTAACCGTAATCAGCAAACGCTTTGCGCTATGCCCTCTGCGTTAAGCCCTCTGCACCTCATGCCGCCGTGGATGCGAATCGTCGCCGTCGATCCGGAGCACCTCAATATTTTGCCGGCAGGCGAAACCGGCTTGCTGCGCATTTACGATCTCGCGAATGTCGATTCGGTGATGGCGATTCAAACCG
>Ga0247727_10011976_pt1 | contig 14987 bp, 10 predicted proteins | sample WisWelCaveWW1625_FD_202498 | JGI IMG/M metagenome (GOLD analysis project Ga0247727, IMG submission 202498) | Biofilm microbial communities from Wishing Well Cave, Virginia, United States - WW16-25 | ecosystem: Environmental > Aquatic > Deep subsurface > Groundwater > Cave microbial mat | place... | reverse complement strand
TTGCCGCGTTTTTCTGCTGCGCCCAGCCGAGTTCGCTGCAGCTTATTAAAACAAAAAACAGTACGATCACCCCGCACAATTTTTTGAATGGTGAAGTACTCATCTTTCACTTCTCCTCTCGCTGAATTAAAGATGTTATAAAAATGAGTGGATTATTGACCAGAGATGAAAGCGCGCGACCAGCGTATTAGTTTAATGGTTTTGTACAAAAAAGCAAGCAATTTTTGCAATGCGTCGTATTCCTTCGCCGAAGGACGCGTAGCGCAGACATCTTGTCTGCCCCGCGAACGGGGCGCTACGGTTTTCCATGAAGAAGCAGTACGATTCGTCGCCAACGACATGGATTTGTACGTATTGTCAAGGAGTCGGAGGGGATTCTTACTCATGGTCTTATTTACTAAATCCTTTTCAGTGGAGGTCAGCATGAAGATTGATGTTTGTACTTTCGTGTCGGCGTGGGTCATTTCGGCAACCATGAGTGCAACTGGTTTGCAGGCAGACACACAGGCTGAACTCAAAGCAAAAAAGCAACAAGCGAGCATGCAAGCGTTGCTCACCCACCCTCTATTGTTTGAAGAAAACAATGGGCAAACAGACGACAAGGTCAAATACCTTGCTCGTTCAACCGGTGGGGTGACTTATTTTTTCGAGGAGAACAGTATCGCGATGATGCTTACCAAATCATCACGTTCAAAAAAACTCGCGTCATCAATTGAAGAAATCCAAACGCAATCGCATGCGCTCAAAGTGATTTTTGTGGGTGCCAATCATCATCCCTCGATCACCGCCGAACAGCCGGCGCCGGCGATTTCGAATTATTTTATCGGCGACAAGCCTGGCGATTGGCAAACCCAGGTTGCCAACTATCAAAAAATTCGCTATCACAATATTTACGATGGCATTGATTTGGTCTATTACGGCAACGGAAAAAGATTGGAGTATGATTTCGTCGTCCATCCCGGCGCCGACCCACGTGTCATTCGCATTAAATATGACGGCGCGGAAGAAGCATTGCGATTGGCAGAGGATGGGAGCATCGCCATCGCCACCAGCGTCGGCTTGATGAATGAAATGAAACCGCTGGTTTATCAAACCGGAACAAGCGGGCGCGCGCTGAAAAAGAAAATTTCGGCCCGTTGGCAAGTTGCCGGCGGCAACGAGCTGCAATTTGCGCTCGGCGAATATGACCGCACCCAAACACTTTACATCGACCCGATTCTATACAGCACGTTTATTGGCGGCAACGGCAATGATGAAAGCCTCAATATGGCCATCGACGCCGGTGGCAACATTTATATCACCGGACATACGACCTCCACCAATTATCCCACCAAAGCCGGCGCGTATGATGTGAGCTTCACTGGTGCCGGCGGCAATTATAACTGGGGCGATGTTTTCGTGACGAAGTTGAACGCAGCCGGTGCGTTGGTCTACAGCACCTTCATCGGCGGCAGCAGCGGCGAAGCTGGTCTAAGCATAGCTGTTACTGCGAGTGGTAATGCTTTCATCACCGGCTCGACTTTTTCATCCGACTATCCGACCACGCCGGGAGCGTTTGACGCAAGTTTTAATGGCGGCATCAACGACGTCTTCGTAACTAAGCTGAGTGCTAATGGCGCCGCCTTGAGCTACAGCACTTACCTTGGCGGCGGTGGTGTTGCCGATGCCGTCTCAGCCATTGCTGTAGACGCAAGCGGCAACGCTTACATTGCGGGCCACACCAATGCCAGTGATTTTCCAACAACCCTCGGCGCGTATGATCAAACTTACAATGGCGCGAGCATTTTCAATGATGATGTTTTTGTCGCCAAGTTGAATGCCGCCGGGTCGGCGCTCATTTATGGCACCTTTATCGGCAGCAGCGGCACGGAATATTGCATGGATATGGCGCTTGATGTTAACGGCAACGTTTATGTGACGGGCATGACGGAATCCTCCAGCTATCCCACCACGCCGGGCGCGTATGATGAGAGTTTTAACGGCGGCTCGCAAGACGGTTATGCCACGAAGCTGAATGCCGCCGGTTCCGCGCTCGTGTATAGCACTTTTCTCGGTGGCAGCGCGGTTGAGTGTTATGACGCTTCGATCTCGCTTGACGCTGTCAACAATGCTTACATTTGTGGGAATACGACCTCCGCCGATTTTCCGACAACTCTCGGCGCATACGACGCCACATACAACGGCGCCGGCGGCAATAATTGGGGCGATGTTTTCGTCACGAAATTGAATGCCGCGGGTGTGGGAATTATCTACAGTACTTTCGTTGGGGGCAGTGGCGATGACGAAGCGCTAAATATGGCGCTCGACGCCGGCGGCAATGTGTATTTCACCGGCATGACCAATTCAACCAACTATCCAATCATTCTCGGCGCGGTCGATTCGACTTTTAATGGTGGCACCGATGCGATGGTAACCAAGCTGAACGCCATCGGTTCTTTGCTGATGTACAGCACCTTTGTCGGCGGCAGCGGCGATGATCGCGCCGACGGCATCGCGTTGGATTCAGGCGGGAATACCTATATTGCGGGTTACACCGCGTCAGCAAATTTTCCCACTACCGCTAGCGCAATCGATGTGAGTTTCAATGGCGGCAATGATGCTTTTGTCACAAAAGTGGCCACCGCACCTCCCAAGGTTCTTCCCGTCGTTGCCAGTCCGCAGATCACCGGCAACGAATTTTGGGTTAATATGACGATCGGCACGAGCGCGACTCCGGTTGTCAATTTGTTCGGCATCAGCTTTATTGTGGAGTTCACGCAAACCAATTATATCGACATCGTCGTGCCTTATACGAGCAGCGTGTTGCCGGGCGCATTGATGGGTTCAAGCAACAATCTCGTTTTGCACCAAAACGTCGATGAATTAAATGGGAAAGTGAGCGTCGCTATAACGCGCAAAAGCGGTCAAGGTCATGTGAACGGGTACGGCACGGCGTTGCGCGTGAAATTCGTTTCGAACTCTAAAACGCCGCACGCCACTTCGGTCACTTTTTCCATCTCGAATATTGCTGCCATCGACAGCACCGGCGCGCCGCTGCCGTTGGGAACTGGTATCAAGACGATCACAATAAACAATACTGGCACCACGTCAATCGTGGTGTGGCCGGGCGATACCAACAACGACAGTACGGTTACGCAAGCCGATGTTTTGCCAATCGGACTTTATTGGGGCAGCACCGGCCCGGCTCGCCCGAATGCTTCGATAACGTGGATCGGCCAGCCCCACATCTCTTGGACTTCAGCCGCCGCGACGTATGCCGATGCCAACGGCGACGGCAAAGTCGATCAAACTGATGTATTAGCCATTGGCTTCAATTGGGACAAGTCACATACGACGCCAGCGCTTCTTGCCGATGAAAAAATAGAAAAAATTGAGACCTCGGAAAGCGCGACGATTACGCCGGTGGTGAGTTCATCCGTGCCGGCACCGAAGCAGGAATTTTCAGTGGCGATAAAAGTAGATGAGGTCAGCAACTTATTCGGTTTGGCTTTTGAACTCGTTTATGATCAGCCGCAGTTATTGCAAACGTTGACCGTTGAGCCGGATTCGTTGTTGGGTCAAGATGTTATTTTCTATTCCACTATTGATACGACGCATGGAAAAATCGCCGTTGGCATCAGCCGTAAAGCCGGGCAGAGCGGTATCAATGGCAGCGGCGCAGTTGTAAGAGTGAAAGCGAAAATCGCCGCGAATGCCGTAGTTGGCGCTAAAATTAATCTCGTACTGCAAAACCTCGCCGCCAATGACGATAAAGGCTCGAAACTTTATTTGAATGCGAAAGCCGCGACGATCATCGTTGGCGGCACGACGAGTGTTGGGGAAAATGAAGAAACCTCGCTGCCAGCGAGTTATCGGCTCTTGCAAAATCATCCCAATCCATTCCGCGTGGCCACCTCAATTCGGTATGAGTTGCCACAAGCCGGCCAGGTGGTGTTGCAAGTTTACAATCTCGCCGGTCAGGAAGTTCTGCAGCTTGCTAATCGCGTGCAGCAGCCCGGGCGTTATGCCATCAATTGGAACGGGCGGGATAATGCTGGCCAGAATGTTCCTTCAGGCGTTTATATTTGCCGTCTGGAAGCCGACGGTGTTGTGCAAACGCAAAGAATGGTGGTGGTGCGGTAAGGGTGAAGTCCGGCTTGCACTCGCCCCGATTTTTCTATCTGCGAAGAGTTGGTTTGAATAAAAGCCAAGACAGAAAAATGAAAGACAGAAAAATGGCGTTTGGTCCCATGCCGGGGAAGTTGACGATGACGGGATGGAGCAGAGGGCAAACATTCCGCTGTGCGGGATCATGATAAATTTGATCCGCTTGCGGATCATTTTTCTGCCCTCCATCTTTCTGTCTTCATATTTGCGGCCTCAGGTCATTTTAAAGCGTGGTTAATTTTCTATTGGCATGAAAACTCTTGTTCGTCAAGTTCGGTTGTTGAGTTCGGGTTTTATAATTTGGACTATCATCACCGTGGTTCCGCTTCAAGCACAAACCGCGATGAATGACTTTAAATTCGAACGCCTTTCCGTCGAGCAAGGTTTGTCGCAATGCACCGTCGGCGCGATTTTTCAAGACCACCGCGGCTTTTTGTGGATCGGCACGTCGGATGGACTCAATCGCTACGACGGTTACAGTTTCAAACACTACAAACATGATCCGAGCGACACGAACAGTCTTTCGCATAATGGCGTGACGACGATTGCGGAAGACGGACTTGGCAGGCTCTGGATTGGCACAGTCGAAGGAGGCATAAATCAATTTGATCGCCGGCACGATCGCTTCATCCGCTATCAACATCATCCCGATGACCCGCAGAGTCTCAGCGACAACCACGTGGAAGTTATTTTCGAGGATAACTTTGGAGTGCTCTGGATTGGCACACGGGGAGGAGGCTTGAATGCGTTTGACCGGAGAACGGAAAAATTCATCCACCACCGGCATGAGCCGGGCAATCCCAATAGTCTAAGCCACGACGCGATCAACGGCATCTATGAAGACAAAACCAAAACCCTGTGGATTTTCACGCGCGAGACGCTCAGCCGTTTTGATCGACAGACGGGAACTTTCAAACATCTTATGGTTGCCGCCAATCTTGATGAGGGCATCAGCACGGTTTATGAAGATCGTACCGGCGTATTTTGGATTGGCACTGTGCGCAGCGGGCTCAAAATTTTTGATCGCCAAAAGGGAGAATTTATACAAACGTACCGGCATGACCTCCGAGATTCGACGACGATCGGCAGTGATCGCGTGACCGTCATCGGTGAAGACCTCGCCGGCGCGTTGTGGGTTGCAACCGAGAACAGCGTGAATCGTTTTGATCGCGCGACGGGAAAGTTTTTGCGCCTCCGGCATGACCCGCAAAATCCTAGCAGCTTGAGCCGCGGCACCTGCACGCGCATGTATCGCGATCGCTCCGGCTTGCTCTGGATTGAAGCCGACGGCAGCGGTTTGAACAAGCTTGATCCGCGTCCGGCAAAATTCGCCCATATCAAACATGAGCCGGAGAATCCCAATAGCCTCAGCAATGATCTTCCCAAAGCCATTTGCGAAGATCGTTTCGGCGATCTGTGGATTGGCAACGTCTGGGGCAAGTTGGATCGTTTCAATCGGCGCACGGGAACATTCACGCATTATCAAGATGATCCCAACGATCCCCAATCGTTGAGCGCGGACGGCGTCTATGCGATTTACGAAGACCGTTCCGGCGATCTTTGGATTGGCGGCGGCAATGGCGGTTTGAATCGCTTCGATCGCGAGCGGGAAACCTTCGACAATTATCGCAACGCAGCCGGCAAGCGTCTCGGCCTGACTCACGATGGCGTTAATACGATTGGCGAAGATCTTGAGGGCTGCCTTTGGCTGGGCGGCGACAGTTTAAGGAAATATGATAAACGCACCGGCAAAACCCAAAATTTTTTCCACCAGGCTGATAATCCGAACAGCCTCAGCAACAACCAAATCACGGTTATTTATGCTGATCGCCAAGGAATGCTTTGGGTGGGCACGGCGAATGGCTTGAATAAATTTGATCGCGCCACCGAGACATTCACGCGCTATCTGTACGACTCCGCCGATTCCAATAGCCTCGGCCATAATTATATCAAAACGATCTTTGAAGATCAAGGCGGGAATCTTTGGATTGGAACCGCCGATGGCCTCAATCGACTCGATCCCGCCACGGAAATTTTCACGCGCTATCATGAGCAAAACGGCTTGCCCAACACGTTTATTTACGGCATTCTTGGCGACGATCGCGGCAATCTGTGGATGAGCACGAATCGCGGCCTGTCGAGACTTGATCCGGCCATGGGAAAATTCCGCAATTATGATTTGAAAGACGGTTTGCAATCTTACGAGTTCAACACCGGCGCGTATCATCGCAGTAAAATCAGTGGTGAAATGTTTTTCGGTGGCATCAACGGTCTCAATATCTTTCATCCGGATTCGGTCAAAGATGATCCGTTTCTGCCGTCGATGGTCTTAACGGATTTCAAAAAATTCGATCTTCCCGTGCGGCTCGGCGCTGATATCTCGGCTCTCGATGAAATCAGACTCGCCTATGAAGAAAATGTTTTTTCGTTTGAATTTGCCGCGCTCGACTTTACGCATCCGGAAAAGAATCAATATGCCTATATGCTGGAGGGGTTTGACCACGACTGGGTTTATTGCGGCGCGCGCCGGTTTGCGCGATATACCAATCTCGATCCGGGCGCTTACACTTTCACGGTGCAAGGCACGAATCACGACGGCGTGTGGAACGAGCAAGGCGCGTCGATCAAAATTACCATCGTACCGCCGGTTTGGATGACGTGGTGGTTCAGAACCGTTGGGGTGATGATCGTGCTCGCCGCCGTTGCCGGCACGGCCAAATATATTTCCGTGCGCAAATTCAAAAAGCGCGTCGAGGAGCTCGAGCGCCGGCACGCACTCGAGAACGAGCGCAAACGCATTTCCAAAGACATGCACGACGAGCTAGGCGCCAACTTGACCAGAATCGCCATCCTGAGCGAGGTTTCCAAAAACGACATGGGCGATTCCACGAAGCTGCAAACGAATCTCGAAAAAATCGCGGAGACGGCGCGGGCGACGATCGACGGCATGAGCGAGATTATCTGGGCGATCAATCCGCAAAACAACACGCTCGACAACCTCTCGGCGTACCTGCGCAAATGCGCCGCCGTCGTTTTTGAAATGACGCCGGTGCAGTGCCGTCTTGATTTTCCCGAGACGGTGCCGGAGCATCCGATCTCCGCCGAATTTCGCCGCCATATTTTCATGGTGGTGAAAGAGGCGATGCATAACGTCGTCAAACATGCGAAAGCCACGGAAGTGGAGATGAAGCTCATTTCCAACGATCATACGCTGGAGATTTTAATTAAAGACAATGGGCAAGGTTTCGTACCCGCAACAATTTCCGGCGCAGAAACTCCCAACGGGCGTGGCGTTCCGGGCGGCGGCAATGGCCTTCCGAATATGCACAAGCGCATGGCCGAAGTCGGCGGCCAATTTGAAATTCAGTCGCAGCCGCAGCGCGGGACGACGGTGAGGATTTTTACGAAGATCAACTGAAAATACAACTTTTGTGTGATTGTTTTACAGAAAGATTTTCTATACGTTTAACGTGTTTGCCGGGTAACGGTCTAACCGGCAAACCGACTAACCTCCAATCATTATGCCAATTAACGTTGCCATCGTCGAAGATCTCGACGATATTCGTGAGGGCCTGGCGTTTCTGATCAACGGCTCGGAAGGATTTCGTTGTGTCGCCATGTATGCCAGCGCCGAAGCCGCGCTGGAGGAATTGCCGGACCACGCGCCGGACGTGGTGCTCATGGATATTGGGTTGCCGGGCATGTCGGGGATCGACGGCATCCGCCTTCTTAAAGCGCAATATCCGGCGCTGCAAATCATGATGCTCACGGTTTGCGAGGATGATGACAAAATTTTCCACTCCATCCAGGCCGGCGCCAGCGGCTACATTTTGAAAAAAACGCCGCCCGCCAAATTGATGGAAGCGATCCAAGATTTGCACAACGGCGGCGCGCCGATGTCGAGCCAAATTGCGCGCAAAGTGGTGCAGACGTTTCAGCACGCACCGACGGCCTCGCTAGCCACCGCCGGTCTCTCCAAACGCGAGCAAGAAATTCTCTCCTATTTGGCCAAAGGCCATCTGTATAAAGAAATTGCGGCGACCCTGCACATCAGCGTCGAAACCGTCCGCACCCACCTGCACAACATTTACGAAAAGCTGCACGTCCACACGCGCACCGAAGCGGTGTTGAGGTATTTGCAGAAGTAAGGTTGTGAATGTTGTGAAGTCCGACTTGGGCATGAGGACTCCCAAACTTAGAAAAATCTTGCCGCCCCAGTCGGACTTCGCCCGTCTCCTTTCTTTAATCACCTCGCGGTTTGCCTTCCGCCCGTCTTTCAAAATACAACGTTTGTGTGAGTAAATTCTTTTCCGCTTGCCGGTATAGAACAGCAGATACTGTTTAGTAACAGCGCGGCGTGGTATGAATCTAACAGAATGCTAAAATGATCGCAAGCAAAAACCTGGCAGAAGGATTATGGGCGGAGGCGGCCGCGAGCTACCTCGAGTGGTCCGGCTCCGACTGGCCTGAAACCGAATGGGTTCGGCGGGCGAAAAGCACGCTCAATCTGTATAAAGAATATTTGAAATTATTCGCCGGGCAACCGGCAGAAATCAAATGCCGGGCCCAAATCGGGCGGGCGCTCTTTGAAGGCGCAACCCATTTGGGTGAAACGAAAAGAATCGTTCGAGAAGGCATTGATAAGCTGGTGAACGCCTCGCGAGCGTTAGTCGAATTGGAGAAAGCCGTGCTCCTGAACGCGGACAGAGGCGCTCGGTTTTTCGATGACCCCGACCAGCAAGAATTATATCTGCCCATTCTTGAAAATTTTTGGACACGGCAAGCGGAGTATCTGGAACATGCCAGGGGTATCGACGAAGCGATTTCTTATCTGAAAAAAAAGAGAGTATTGATTGAATACTTGGGCGAGTTCCAGATGGCAGATGCGTGCAATCAATTGGGTATTTTATATGCCAAAAAGAAACACGACGACCTTGCCGTTATTTGGTTTCAAAAAGCAATTCAAGCCGCTGAGGCATACCGGCCGGATAGCGCTGTTTATAAGTTTTATCAAGATATAAAAGTAAAAGCCCAAGCTCATATCGAAAGCATTGACACCTCCCCAGCGCCAGGTTCACACATCGCTTCCTCGAAAAGCAAGAGCACGGCTATTTTGCTGGCGCTGTTTCTGGGCAGTTTCGGCGCCGACCGGTTTTATTTGGGAGATGCCGGGCTTGGTTTTCTCAAGCTGATCACCGCCGGTGGATGCGGCCTGTGGAGTCTGATCGACCTGATCCAGCTCGTCACCGGATCGCGAAATATAGATTCAAGAGGCCACTATCTTATCAGTTCCGAGACTGTGCGCTTAATGAAGGGCGGCAACCTGAAAGACGAGTTTGGCAAACCGCTTTGAAGGCGATCCATGTCATACATAATGGACAAAATTGGATTTTCGACATTCTGCCTGTTTCAGAGCCTTACTGGCTTCCCTTGCCCGGGTTGCGGCATGACTCGCGCGTTTATCCAACTCAGTCAGGGGCATATTCGCGAGGCGATAGCCCTGAATCCCATGTCCATGCTGGCGGCTCTGCTACTGCTATATCAACTTACGCGGTTCTCTGTGCGCCAACTGACTGGATATGAGGTTGGCCTGCGGCTCAATAAAACTGTGCAAGCAATCGCCATGATGGGTTGTGCGATTGCCGTCTGGGGGCTTTGGTTAATTAGGCTGATCAGATGCGGATGAACGCCACTTCCTGAAGGATGAAGAAAATGACGACGACGGATTCACACATCGCTTCCTCGAAAAGCAAGAGCACGGCTATTTTGCTGGCGCTGTTCCTGGGCAGCTTCGGCGCCGACCGGTTTTATTTGGGAGATGCCGGGCTTGGTTTTCTCAAGCTGATTACCGCCGGTGGATGCGGCCTGTGGAGTCTGATCGACCTGATCCAGCTCGTCACCGAATCGCGAAATACAGATTCAAGAGGCCACTATCTCATCGATTCCGCGACCGTGCGTTTGATGAAGAGCGGCAACCTGCAAGATGAGTTTGGCAAACCGCTTTGAAGGCGAGCCATGCGCAACAGCAAAGCCATCCACAAGCTGTAGCGCTCCCTCAATTTTGTGGGTGCGCATGATGGTTTGAGTGGCGATCACAAGTTTCAGGAAAATAATTATGAAAAAACTACGGCTGGTTATCTTAGCGGCACTGACAATTTCTATCTTCCCCTTGACTGTATCAGCGCAGAGTGGTCTCGATCAGCGTGTGGCCGAGCTTAGCCAGCAAATTTCCAAGGAGATGGCGCTCTACCAAAAAACTGCGATCGCCGTGGTTGAATTTATGGACTTGCGCGGCACCGTCACCGATTTTGGCCACTTTCTGGCGGAAGAGCTTATCACTCGGCTCTTTCAATCTAAAAAATTCAAAGTGATCGAGCGTCAGTTGTTGAATAAAATTCTTGCGGAACAGGCGTTGAGCTTGACCGGCGTCATCGATCCGAACTCCGCCAAGCAAATCGGAAGAGTGCTGGGAGTTGATGCGATTGTTTCCGGCACGGTGACCGATCTCGCGCAAAGCTTGCGGGTGAATGCGAGGCTGATCAGCACCCAAAGCGGAGAAATTTTCGCGGTGGCTTCGACGGAGATTTTTAAAGATGAATCGGTCATGATTCTGCTCACAACAAAAACGCCCAATCCCGTACCCGGCGCCAAACCGTCTGCCCAACCGGCGATGCCAAGTAAAAATTCTACTCCAAGTTCTAACTCAAAAGTTGATGTGAAGAATTTTACCTTTGAGATTATACAGTGCAAGTTATCTGGAACAACTCTGACTTGTGACTTATTCATAACGAATAACGATCAAGACCGTGAATTGGTGTTAGGCGCTAAAGGTAATGACTTCAGTCGCAACGTAAAATCACGAATCTTTGATGATTCTGCCAATGAATATGGCGCAATTAAGTGCCATCTTGGAGAAAAGGCGAATGCAGGCGAAGTAACAAACTCGCTTGTTTCTGGGATTCCAATCAAAGCAAATCTTGTTTTTGATAACGTATCACCTGAGACACGACTTTTAACATTGCTCGAGATTGGGTTTTACGCGGGGGATCGCTTTAAAGCTCAACTTCGCAATATACCGATAATCAAGTGAAATTCTTCATACTTTAAAGAAGGAATATATCATGGAAAAAAGAACCTCAAACCGACAAATCACATTTGAAGGCGGTTTAGTGCCTTCTCCGGCCCTGTTCGAGGACGAGCGTTTGCTGGGAACTATTGAAGCAAAATTTTGGGATATTGGCTTGATCGGTTTTTTGCTCCGGCACAAAGAGCGTTTAGTTATCACCACGCATCGCATTTTTCAATTCTCGCGCCAGCTCACTTCGGGAAGTTTGCACTGTTTGGAGCTGGCGAAAGCCGAATCGGTTTATATCGGCGGCCGATTCAAGTGGCTGCAATTTCTCATTGGGCTGGCTTGCGTCATCGCGCCGATGTTGGCGTTTGAAAGATATTTTCTGGTTCTGAGCCTCGTCGGCGTTATCAACGGTCTCGCCATCGGTCTTGCGCTCATGTTTTTCGCCCGACAAAAAGAACTGCGGGTTACCGGCAGTGATGCGAAAAATGTAATCCGCCTGCCGCTGCGGCGCCTCAAAGTGGAAGAGTCAAAGGCCTTCATCGATTTGGTATGCGGAGCGATCAGAAACATGCAAAAAACGACAACGCCGGCAACGGTCGCAGCAAACCAAACACCTGCAGAGCCGGTGAATGATTCATTTGACACCGGCAAAGCGGAAGACTTGCATGATGAGATTCGGACAAATGATGACTGGGTATATCCTCCTCCTGTGTCACGCCAACCGGCACGGCAAGACGGACGACGGCGCGGCCATTTAATGAAGTCGAGAGAATATCTCGAGTAGGCCTCGGGGTTTTTTCAATTTGACCGTAAACAATCACCTAAAATTATGGAGAATCACTAAATGACTTCCAGGCATTCAGTTATTGTTTTGCTTTCTACATTTTTTACCTCTGCAATGGCGATCTCTGGTTGCGACACCAATTCATTGACGCGACGAGCGGCGGAAAAAATTATCACGGAACATTTTCATTATCCCAGGACAACATATTTTTATCTTCGCGAGGGTGAAGCTAAATCCGATTGGGGTTTCGACTCCATGTATATTATAACCGAGGGCACCGATGGAGAATTTCGAGATAGGGATGGATTTAATTTTGACGAGGCCATGAAAATTTTGTCGAAATTCGATTCACTGGGTTATATTCAGGCAAAAAAGACGGAATCGCTTCAGAAAAGTTATGCGACGATTTTCATAACACGTCAAGGCAAAACTCATTTTCAAAAAGCCGCTTGGAAAGAGCGCGAGCAAGAGAATTGGTGGAAAAAGCCTTTAATGAAATATGGCGTCGATCAAATAACCGGCATCGCCCTGGCAGGAGACAACGTCACCGCGACCGTGGAATTTACCATGCATGATTATGATTACGACAAGCCACTCGTCGTCTTAATCGCTCCAAGGTATTTGGTGTTGAATCATCGCGCCAGAAATGATGCCGTGCCAATGAGAAAGTATGATGACGGCTGGAGGATTGAGGAAAATAGGAAACGGCGATGATAGGTTCGCTACGGCTATTGAATGCCCCATGAGCAAAAATCGAGACGCTGCTGAGGTCATCGCAAAAATTGGGGGGTTAGCGGCGTTTCGGTTTTTAAAGTTGACGCGCCACGACTGGAAAGCAGTATTGATATTGATAAATCATCGAAAGGTAAGTTATGAACAACCGCGCCATTTTTTTATTGCTTTTCCTTGCGCTTGTTTGGCCGTCACGCGCATTGCTGCAAACACACATGACGATTCAGCAGGCCCAAAAAAGATTAAATGAATTAAAATCGCTGAAGATTTCCAAAGATGAATTTGAGACCACAGACGAGTTCAAAGCCAGAGAGGCCAGATTGTATGTCGAGCGCCGGAACCAGATCGATGCTTTGCTTGACCAATCGTATCCGGGGACCGCACAGGTTGTGATGGGGTTATATGACGCAGACAATGAAATCTATCCAGCTCAGTTGTGGCTGGCCGGATTTAGTGAAAAATTAATTTTTAAAGTTCCACGCGCGGAAGCGAAATTGGTCAAAGAAAATTCCTCACACATCATGGCGGCGGGGATATTCTGGCTGGAATATGAAGGCGACGTCTTCTTGATCGGCAAGCTTGTGATTAAAATAGCCGGCAAAGAATATTTTTCCGAACCGGGAAAAAATCGATTGGCCATTGTTAAAACAGGCGGCGTGGATACCTATGAACAGCACTATTCGGCGGCCTTCTCGCCGGACGGAAAATGGCTGGCAACTGCCGGCGTTGATGGAGTCAATCTTTGGGATACAAGAGGAAAGAAAGCGCATGTTTTGAGCGAGGGCAGAGGGGATTTCGTTGTCTTTTCACCAGACGGCAAATGGATCGCCGCGACTTTATGGAGCGAGAGCGGTTTGGAAATTGTCACCAAGCTTAAAATTTGGAATGCCGGCGATATGCAACTGATTCGAACCCTTTCGCTGGGAGGAATGCTTGACGGCGACGCCGCAGCTTTTTCAGCGGACGGCAAATGGCTTGCGATTGGCGCTGCCGTGCGTGATGCCGTTGCCGAGGCGTTTCTTAATAAAAGCGTAAAAAAAGGATTTCTCAAAATTTTGGCTGTTCCCAACGGCGAAGAGGTGATGTCGCTGCCATTGATGGCTGGCAATGAAGGCGTCTGCGCACTGGCATTTTCTCCGAATGGGAAATGGCTCAGCAGCGGGGAATATGGCTCGACACTGCGGCTTTGGGAAATTCCAACCGGAAAGGAAATTAACAGGTTTTCTCTTGAAGGTCGCGATTGCATTCGTGCCGTGGCGTTTTCGCCCAATGAAAATTGGCTTTGTGGCGCAGACAATAACGTGCCCACGCTTTGGGATGTGACGACCGGCCAGAAAGTGCGTCAAATCCAGGGTTATTCTTATTCACTTATTTTTTCGCCGGATGGAAAATGGCTCGCCAGCCGAACGCTTAATCACTTCATGATTTCGGACGTCGCCAGCGGCAGGGCGCTGCGAGAATTTAATTGGAACGTCTCCTCGCTGGCATTTTCACCCGACGGGCAATGGCTTGCAACCGCCCAATCCAGAGGAACCGCTTTATACAAAATAAAAGAGATGAAATAGAAATGAGGCCGATTACCACCTTTGTGCGATTGTTTTGCCTGTTTGTTTTGATTAAGTTATTGCTGAGGGACCGCATTTAACTTGCGACCGAGACGGTCAAGTGTTCATGGAAGATGACGAACTTCCGATTTGATTAGGAGTAAACCATGAAACCACTATTAGTATTTCTGACGCTATTAATGATTACGCCACCAGCATTATTGGCGCAAACTTCCAATGGGCGCTTGCAAGCGCCTTTGGTACAGGGAGAAATTTCTCCAAGCCCGCTCTTCCCCGCGAAATCAGCGGCAACGGATGGCGCTGCGATTTCGGCGGCGGAGGGCCAACAGCCCTTTTTCAGCTTTCCGCTGCGAAATCTGACGCCGTATAATGCGGCGATCACCAGCGTCTTTGATCATTCCATGAATGCTTCCTATCATCCTGATAACGTCGTGACGGCGTACACTGGCGAGGAAGGACGGTTAGAGTTCGGTAAATCCACTGCGGTCGATTTTGGATTTGGCGCCCTTTACGGCTTAAAAAATGCCGACGATACAGAGTTCTTAGTCAACGGCAATTTCAAAGGCGCGGGTTCTGGCCGCCGATATTTGGAATATGACGGCCATTCAGGCTTCGACTTTAGCACGAAATATGACGCCAATCAAAACGGCATTTTGGAGGCCGATGAAGCGGCGGGCGCCGTTGA
>Ga0247727_10011975_pt1 | contig 14987 bp, 22 predicted proteins | sample WisWelCaveWW1625_FD_202498 | JGI IMG/M metagenome (GOLD analysis project Ga0247727, IMG submission 202498) | Biofilm microbial communities from Wishing Well Cave, Virginia, United States - WW16-25 | ecosystem: Environmental > Aquatic > Deep subsurface > Groundwater > Cave microbial mat | place... | reverse complement strand
TGGATTATATATAAAATGGCTAATCAAATCGCTTTTAGCCGCGTTTCCCACTGCATAACCTGCCATAAACCCTGCTGCATAAACGCCATTCAAAAGAACCATGAACTTGGATATTTTTTTGGAATAGACAAACGGGTTTAGTTTGGCTCTCCTTATATAAAAGCCGGCGAGAGCTGCTATATCAATTGCAGCAATTGGTTTAAGCGCATCGATAATATTTTGATCTAGTGCATATTGCGTGCCATTTACAAATCCCACAAGGCCTATTGGCATTGCTCCAACAATTTCGATGATCGTTTCAAGAGTTTTGTTCATTTGACATAACAATTTTTAATAGATTGCCTAAGGAAGTTTGGAGAATGATATTATTATAAAAATGTTACTATCAAAAAGTAGAAAAACTTAATTACTCGACATCATCGATATCTGATTTCATCTCTTCAGTATCCCTTCTTATCACCTTGACAGCGTCAAGCTTTACGGTTATCGGGATCGGGACAGCTGCCTGCAAAAGCTCGACTACTACTTCTTCTTTTGTCTTGTCAAGCCTGACTATTTTTGCCTTCTCTCTTTTGAATGGGCCTGAGATTATTTCGACAATATCGTTTTTCTGTATGTTTATCTCTTTTTTGACCTGCTCAAGCATATGCTCTATCTCTTTATAGTCAACTGGCTTTGGCAAAATTCCTCTTGCATAAGGCACGTTAAATGCTGCCTGCTCAGCTTCAGTTTTTGTTGAAGCCTCAATAAAGATATAGCCTCTCATTCCGTGAGGTCTGACTATTGAATACACTTCAAGTTTTTTTCTCTGAGCATTGCTTGTAACAAAATCCATGACCTGGTCTTCCCTGTTAGCTGTTGTCCTCAGCGCAAATATCGTTGAATTCATAGTAACTTCTTCTGGCATATTGAAATCCTCCTAAAAAAGTGACTCCTTAAATAGGAATAACAAAAATCCTAATGCTCCTATTATCAGGATACCAAGGCCTGAAACCTTAACAGTGGTTGAATATTCCTGTTTGTCAGGTTTCTTAGTGACCATAAGGACTCGCTTGCATTCCGCAATAAAAGTGTTTAATTTCTGAATCATTTTACAAAGCTAAGCAAAAACCTTTAGTATTTAAAACTAACTGTGAGAATTGGAATTATGCACTTTTATTGTATCTTTTGTTTTTGTGTTTTTCTTATTACGGCAGACGGTCATTTACTATCGTAAATGCCCTATGCAGTGTCCCGTAGGGAGCGACCCGAGTAGTGGTTATTAATTCATTTTTCTTTATGTTAAAGGCGGCAGTCGCACTTTTTTTCAAAAAGTGCTCGTCTGACATCCCGCAGGGAGCGTCCCCTGTCAGACCTGCGCCATATCCTTTTCTTTATTTCTAACCATACTCGGGAACGACCCCTCTGCATCTGCGTCAGAAAAACATACTTAAAAAAAGAAATCTGAGCAACTCAAAATAATTTAGAAAAATTTTTAACTATCTCAAATTCCTCTTCTTATAGTGAAGAAGAGCGCAGTACTTGAGTTTATAAAGAAGTATCAAACTTTTTTGCTTATCTCAGCAATCGCTATGCTTGTATTCAGAGATTATATTCTTCTGATATCTGTAATTGTTTGCCTGGCCTTACTAGGGCTACTGAGCATAAAAGTTTCAATGATAGTTCCTCATATTTCAGTTGAAGCAGTAACTGCCTCATCAATTCTCCTGGGATATCTTTTCGACTGGAGAATAGGATTGGGTTTTGGCCTTGTCATCGGGATGTATGGATATGCCCTGAATGGTATGCTGAAACTGAAATCCATCATCAATGTATTACTTATGGGCCTTTGCGGTGTTATAGCCGCAATATTTGCAAGCTTTCATTATTCATTTGTTGTTGCCTATATGCTTACATTCGTCATAAAGCTCATACTAAATAATATAATATTCCCAATGGTAGAATCAGACATGTTCGAGAATATGATTCACAGCAACGGAGACCCGTTATTCAACATGCTGATAACCTACCAGATAATAAAACTGATATATACTCTTATCGGAATTATCTCATGAGGTGGAAAAAATGAAAAAAATATTTAATATATTCACGCAGATTGACAAGATAATAACTGAAACTCCTGTCGCAGAAATAATGGTCACTGACATAAAGACCGTCTATGAAAAAGACAATGTCCAAAAAGCGATTGACCTTATGGCCAGATATTCTATCTCCGGGCTTCTTGTAGTCAATGAAAAAAAATATCCGCAGGGAATCATCACAGAAGGCGACATCATAAAAAAAATATTCCACAAGAACAAAGATGCGCACAAGCAGATTGTAAAGGATATCATGACTCCGCATCTGTTCACAATAACACCTGACCAGAACATCGGCGAGACTGCAGAGCAGATGAACAGGCACAACATAAGCAAGTTGCCTGTTGTTGAGAATAACAAGCTAATAGGATATGTCACAAAATCAGACCTGCTTGAAAAACTAAATGAGATATATTATCAGAACACAAGGCTAAAATGGCTTCCTATATTTCTTGTTGTACAACTTATAGCTATTGCTGTCTTAATAGTTATGTATGTTGGGAAATAAACGAAATATTTTTAATATGCTAAGAAAAGGAAAATGAGGGGGAGTATGATTGGCAGCTGTAAACGAGAGAAAAAAAGAGCATTATAACAGGCTTGTCAAGAAATATTTAACAACAAAAAGGATCTTGATAGGGATAATCATCCTCCTTGTCGTCATGACTTTCTCTAAAGCCCTAAAAGGCGTATTTCTCCTCATCTTTTTTTTCCCTCTGGCAAAATACTCTGTAAAAATAACTGCATTTGTGCCCCATGTGACTCTTGAGCAATACACTTCAAGCACAATATTGATGGCATATCTTTACGGCCCTATTGTAGGCGCATTAAGCGGCCTCATACTTGGGCTTTACGGCTATCTCTCAAACAGCATCTCAAAGTTCCTTGCCCTGACAAATGTCTTTGTCGCTGCTTTTGTAGGCATCCTCGTAGGGCAATTTAAAGGCAATTTTCCCACATGGAGCTTCTCATCTGTTTTTATTGTGGCAATACTTATCTTCAATGCAATAGCTTACCTGGTCTTTCTATATATTGATCCTGACCAGCTCCAAAACGCAGCATACAGGTTATCCCATGTCTTCTTCAACTGCCTCATCTCAGTCCTTTTCTTCAATCTCCTCCACAAGCTATATCTGTTGTTTTGAAGAATAATCAAAAAGTTATAGCTATTTTTTCGTGTGCTGGTCTGACTGAAAATACGCCCTCCGGGCTGTCAGACGACGAACGAAGTGAGTACTGCACCAAACTATAAAAAGGCCTAAATAATATTTTTTTGATATTTTTCTCTAAATCCAAAAATAAAAATATAAATGAGATAGTTTTTCTTTGTACCTATGAAGATAATCAAGATCCCGTTGAGTGCAGGAGCCCTGACAAAAAAAAGAGGGGTTGAAAAAGGCCCTGATGCAATAACCAAGCATCTTAGTAGTTTCTACTTGAAGGAAAACGGGCTTTTGCCTTTTTTTGATATTGATGAGATAAAGATAGACAATTCTGATATTGAAACTAGCAACAAGAGCATATTTGATTCTGTAAAAGACCTTATGGCACCTGCAATATTATTGGGAGGAGACCATTCCATGACATATTCATCATTCAGGGCATTTGCCAAAAACAAGAAAAACCCAGGCATGATTGTCTTTGATAGCCATCTTGACTGCGAGAATGATTTTTCCCCTCCGACCCATGAAGATTATTTAAGAGCCTTGATTGATGAAGGCATATTAAAAAAAGAAAATGTAATAGTTGTGGGAGTAAGGAACATGCATTCAAACGAGCTTGAATTTGCAAAGAAAAACAATCTGAAGATATTCAGCATGAAAGAGATAGCAAACGATGGGAAATCAGATGTCTCTGATGCATTTATGTCAGTAGCAAGGAATTTTGATTCATTATATGTTTCAGTGGATATTGACGTATTGGACCCTGCGTTTGCTCCAGGAACCGGTTATATTGAACCTGGAGGTCTTACAACACGGGAATTATTATATTTCATCCAAAGGCTAAAGAACCTGAAAAACATAGGCATGTGGGATTTAGTTGAAGTGAACCCTGAGAAAGATGTGAATGAGATGACAGCGATTGTTGCTGCGAAACTGGTTGCTGAGATGGTTTAATATTATGATTTTTTAAGATTACATTATGTCTTCTAATGATAACAAATTGTCGAGAGAAAGCGTCAATTGTTCTGTAGTTAGATTACCGATTGGAGATGCAGGCAATAAACCTTTTCTATCCTGATAAGAAACACTATCCTTGTTATAATATATCAACCCGATAGCACAGAATCCTGCCTCTACAAGCCTTCTTTCTACCTTGAACGCAAGATCCTTGTTTGTCGGATCATATTGTTCGATTCTTTCTTCCTGTAATAAATCATGGAACAAATTGTATTTCCTGGTCTCTACTTCTAGCTTTAATCTTTTAGAATCTTGGACCTTACCTTCTTGAATACTTTTTGCTGTTTGAAACCTTTCAATTTCTTCTCCTAACTCTTTCAATTGTGTCTGCACGTCATCCCAATTGAAATTATTGACATCAACTGCATACAATTCATAATACTTGCCATCATGTTCAGTATTCCAGGTCACACAAGGAGATAAAACATCAACTATCGCAGTGCCGTTATGCATTATGCCTGAGATAAAATGTTCTTTCATGGCTTTCCTGTTGTTTGCGATAACCCTTGCAACATAAGTCGATTCAGGAATTGCTAAAGTCTCAAGAACAAAATCAATTGGCATTATATCCATAGCATCTGGCATGGCTCTACCTTTAAGGCCTTTGGCTGTTGATGGTGAAGGTTGTCCTTTTGTTAAACCATACACTTCATTGACCATCGGAATAACAAGTGTATTGACATTGTTTTGAATCAATCTTTTTAAATAAGGAAGGCCAATTGCTCCAAGGTCACCATCTCCGCCAGCAACTATGTTGACTAATCCTGGCTGGGTCATAGCCAAGCCAAACGCATGCGAAGTTGCATGCCCATGTATCACATGATATCTGTTCAAATTTAGAAGCTGTTCGAGGTATGTTACTGTTGTCAAGGATACTCCTGCATCCTTAAGTATTGCAGCAACGGCACCTTCATTCGGAATGGATGCTGCATAATTTTCAGGTAAAACAGCCTTGTATTGGCTCGATAACTTGCCTCCGCAACCTATTCCGGAAGACAGGGCAATCTGCCAGGGAGGAAGCTGCAATTCCTGAATTGCTTTGCCAAGACCTTCTGCTATTCCTATGTGGCCGCAGCTATGGCACATATTAGCTAAGTTTGCCGAATTTTCAAACAAATATGGATAAACGAAATTTTTAGCATCTGCAAATCCTTTATAATTTACTGTTAGCCCACCTAATTGAAATGTCTTTTCCACAAATTCTTCAAAAGGGATATTTGGAAGGCCATGAAGAGAATTAAGCCCGTAAAATGAGTCATGGTAGATAAATTTGGCTCCATTAAATTTTACTAAGTCCCCGTTATTGTATGCCTGACTCATTTTTAGCTGCTCACTCCCATATTTCTGATAATATAATCCGCAGTCATTTGCAATCCATCATACTTATGCACAAGCCCAACATTCGGGACGATGCTTCCTTGTTTCGCTAGTACAGATTCGCTCATCAAAATTTTCCTGAGTTGCCCTTCGAAATTTTGTTCAACAACAAAAACTTTCTTATTGCCATCTTGATAATGATCGACAAATTGCCTTATCATTTCACTATGTGACTCAACTATAGGATGGACTGTCTGGAGATGTAAAATCTCGACATTGATACCATATTTATGCCTCAATATTGCCTGCGCTTCTCTTGCAGGTTCAACAGAACTTGACCAGACAATAAGCCCATAATCGCCTTTTAAATTGGCGTTTGAATCATAAATCCCCCTTGTTCCATTAGCATCATATAGAACAGGTTTTGGAAGAGAATCTGCAACCAGTTCTATTCTCTTGGATAATTGCTCTTTTAATAATGCAAGACTTTCCGGAGCCTCTGTATAAGTTCCTGCTCCGCCAACCTGGAATATCTCTTGCACCATCTTAGCTAAAGCGCTTCTCTGCATAGTCGCTCCGGGTGAACCTGGAGCTCTAATCTCTGCAATCAAATCTATAAGATATCTGGCAAATTGAATAGGTGTTTTTTGTTGTGCAATTTCATCAGGAACCTTAAAATCGCCCCTGTCTATTGGATTAAACTCTGTCTTTGAAATTTTCGGAACAGTAAAATAATTCATGCCTGACCATAAGTTACTGAGGAGCATCACTTGCAGATGTGAATTATCAGACAAATTAAATCCTTTTACAGGAATTGTAGCAAGAGAATTTATGTCACCAGGTGATAAAATTATCCTTGGAAATTCGCCACCTCCGTAAATCATCGTCATTAAGTCTTCATCTGAAGTTCTAGTCGGCAATCCTGTAGAAGGCCCTGCTCGCTGGACATTTGTCCATAAGACACCAGGTGTCTGAGCCATAGCAGCCATTGCAATACTCTCCCATTGATTGTTTACTCCCGGCAATGCAGACGCAGTCAAGACTCTTGCTCCACCTCTAGCAGCACCAACAGCCATTTGCCCTGCTTCAAGTTCAGCGCCTGCCTGATGGAAAAGGTAATCCCCTGAATTCTTACCGAATAATTTGACGAACATGCTATACATTGCATCTCCGACACTTGTAGCAGGAGTGATCGGATATCCTAAATATACTCTAGCACCACCTTTAATTGCACCGGCGGCAAGCATATCATTCCCTGTTGTAAACAGATAATCTTCTTCCAATGATTTTTCAACTGATATCTGCCATCCTAATTTAGTTTCCTGTTCTGTATAAATCTCCCATCCTTTTTTTATCCATTCCAAATTCTGATCAACAAGTTTTTTTGCAGACGCCGTAGATTTCCCTTCTTTTTCAAAATTTTCCTGTAAGGCTTTTGTGATCGTGTTTTCATATGTCTCATTGATCCCAAGAGTGCCAAGAACAAATCCCAGAAGAATCGAATGCCTAGCAAAATTATGTTGCTTAGTTTCACCTTTTCCTGTGGTACTGTAGATATTAGCTAATTCTTTTAAATTTAAGGCATAAATAGTTGCATTTTTTACCCTTAGTTTCTCTAAATGCGGTTCAGATAATTCCTGTATTAAATTAGAATCATAAATAAAAATACCGCCATCCTGAACTTTTTCGATTAAATAATCCAACGGAGATTTATACATCGCAACCACGATTTGGCTTTTTTCTTTTGTCCCTTTAAATCCTGCCTTATTGCCTCTTATATCAAACCAATTAAGATAGGATTCATTTTCATCCTTAATATTAGAAGGAAATATTGCGTGGGTACTTGCAAAGTAACCACTATGAAAGAGAATTCTGCCAAGCATATGTGTCACAGTATTTAGACCGATTCCATTCCTCTGAGAAAAAGTTACCTGTACATCATGCCCGTCTATACCTTCTAAAATTCCATCTAATGATTGAGCCATTTTATTTTGTTTATAACTTATAAGTAAAAACAATTCACTCACAAATATTGACCCATAATATAAACCTTATGTTTAATTTTATTAAACCAAGGAGTTTAATAATAAAATCAAAGGAGAAAATGGAGAAAAAGAGTATATGGCCGATTGTCGCAATAATACTTAATCTGATTTTCGGAGTATTCAATTTATTGTTCACATGGTATTTCATTGATGTGTTTTTCTTAGGAGGGTGATTTAATTTATTTTTTATGATTTTTTCTTTAATTAATTCCATTAGAAAGACACAAATTTAAATATAAGATTTTTGTCCAACTTGAAATGCCAGATGAGACACTAGAAGATAAAGTATTAGAAATTGTCAAAAAAATAGCTGGTGATTTTAGTCCAATTATACAAGGTAACGTGGATGACCCTAATATAAAAAAAGTCAGTCTTGCTAATTATTATGGTAAAGATTTGAGGCTTATACCGCAAGCGTAGTTATTGGAGGAGAATTGTTAGGATCTATTTGTGCAGGTTTCGATGCAGAAAATACACTTGTTTCGTTATCTTATCAAGGAGCATTCATAAAATCAGTTAAACCAAACATAATAGATTATTATAGGATTGGACTTTGTGTTGAAAATCCAAATTTTGTTAAAAGATATTTAGAAATTGTTCATTCAAAACCTGAAGTTGCTAGTCAAAATATCGATTTTCACCTTGAAAAAGCCTTAATTAGAATTGATTCTCATTCAGTTGATTTATTTTATGATGAAACTGTTGTAGAATTTGATGACCCATTCAACAATACTAAAACTTATTCAAGTAGAACAACAACAGATGCACAGAAAAGGTTTTTTTCAGATAAAAAAAAGACATCCGGCACAAAATACGAATTTACAAAAGTTTTATGATAAGCCACCAGTATCTAAGTTTAAGAAAGTTCTAATAATATCCTGATTCCTAACTTCCGGATGGAACATTATCCCGTAAATCTCTTTTTTCTTGAGTTTTATCGCCTGAACAGACTTATCTGATTTTGCAAGTATTTCAAATTTATCTAACTTACTGAGGCCATTCCCGTGCAATTCATATGCATAAAATTCTCCTGAAATCAATCTGTTCTCTTTTGTTGTTTTAATCTTAAGCATACCGATATCCTTATTTTTTGTCAATTTTGCTCCGAAGGATAATGCAATGACCTGCATACCTGAACAAATTCCGAAAATAGGATTATTGTAATCTTTAATCCAGTCAAATTTTTCTAAATCATTAATATATTCATTGTCTTTGAGCGCAGTCCCGCAGATTAATATTTTTTCATATTTAGAATATTCGATGTTTTCACTATAATTTTTTATCTCATGCTTTTGTTGTATTATTTTTGAAATTGGCTTTACAAACTCCTCTTCGCTTAATTTTTCAGAGCACGTGCTTATCAAGAGAATCATTTCAGAACAGCCTCTTCAATTTTATATACGCCTGAATAATTGGAATAACTGACAGACGCTTTTTTTATCTCTATCTTTTTTTTGAAAAAAGGCGCGTATGTAACAAAAGATTCAAGTTCTCCTCCTTCGCCTGTCGGGTTAATCTTATACTTTTCTTTCAATGAAATAAGCTCTTTAATCATATCCTTGTCTAGCCTTCTGCCAAGCCAACTTTTATCAAACGGGTATGCAAAAACTCCTGCGATAATAACTTCAAACTTATTTTCCAGAAGCTCATTCAAGAGCTCTACCTGGTCCTTTTGCCATAATGGATTGAATACCCACAAACCTAATTCATCGCAGATTTTCTGTATCCTTGTTGCCTGATAGACAGATTCTATTGCGCCTGTCACAACACCCTTGATAGAAAACAGTTTTTTTGCATGTTTTAATGCGTTCTTCAGGTCAGTCAATTCTTTTTCTTTCTCTCCTTTTGTTTTGACTGTCAATAGAGGGATGCCAATTGATTCTGCCTGGATTTCTGTCAATCCGATGTTGGGCGTATGGAACATATAGCTTTCAGGATTTTGTGAAACAATAGCAATCAGGCAACTAATTTCATGATGGTTCATGGCTTTGTACATTGCATAGGCTGAATCTTTTCCGCCTGAAAACAATGCTGCCAGCTTCATAACAGACAAGTAAAGAACCTGTATTTTTAAATCCTAGGGCCTTAAGTATCCAACATACTGCAGGATAAGCGCAAAAGCCGCAATACCAATACCGACTATGAGTATTATAACTTCATCGAACATCTAAAACCTCTCAAATGATTTTTTTGCACACATTCTCTAATATGCATCCCCTGCACAAAGGCACTTTTTGGCAATATCTCTTTGCATGCTCTACAATCAAAGCATGGTATTCATTAAATAATTTTGCATCAGTTCCAAGTTTTTCCTGGAATATTTTTTGCATCTCATCGTAAGCAATATCTTTTTTGCATATCCCTATCCTTGAAAATATCCTTTTAGAATACGCGTCCACTACAAAAACCGGCTTATTAAGGGCATATAGAATAATTGAATCTGCAGTTTCTTTCCCAACACCATTAATTTTCAGCAATAATTCCTTTAACTCATCTGTTTCAAGCTTTTCTAATTCAGTTAGAGAATTTTCTTTCAGAAAATAGCACATATTCTTGATTTTTTTTGATTTTTGGTTGTAATACCCTGATGATCTTATTGTTTGAGCTAACTCTTCCTCTTTTATTTTTATTATTTTATCGATATCAATCATATCTTTCTTATTTAATTCAATAATTGCCTTCTCTGCATTTTTCCATGCAGTATTCTGCATGAGTATAGAGCCGAATATTACTTCAAGCTTTTGTTTTTCGTTGACAGGGCCGCCCTGATATTTAGGGATTATCTCTCCAGCAGAAGTTGTCGGCCACCAGAATTGAGGACCGTAGTTTTTCTTAAAACAAAGAAAAATTTTCTCCAAGTGGTTTATACCAGCCTCCATTCTGGAGCCTGCCGTTGATTTTGGCAATTTTGAATCCTCCGAAAGCATCATGACCCTGTGTTTTTTCTAATTGTATGGAATGATTATCTCTGCTTAATTCCTGCATAATTAAATAATTTACATCTTTATAAGGCTCTCCGTGGCCTCCTTTGTATAAGAAGCACTTTAGATCAGGGCAATTAGCAGGTCTTCTTTCTCCTGAACTCATTTGAGATATTATAAGTTGTGTCGGGAAGGCCATAGGTATTGTCTGAAAATAATCAGCCAATGGCTCACATGACAAACAATATCCGAGCTTTTGTACTGGCTCAATTTTTGCAATTGTGATGCCAGCATCAGTAAGATAAGGTATCCATGCTCCTGGAAACCCATAGATGTTTGGATGAGAATTTGTCAATAGGTGGTACAAAGAATCTTCAATCTTGCACATTGTGTTAAGTTTCCCGTTCCTTGACGGTCAAACTGGGCTTTCTGTATTTTAGCTACAGCTTCCCCTGAATCAATCACTTTAGAGAGTTTATCTTCAATTCTGTTTACCTGATCTTCGTCACAATCTTTGAGCGTATATGTTGAACTAGACCTTCCATCAAGAACAGGCAAAACATAGAACCCTGCATCGTTTAACGTCTTAATCCTCTCAAGAACTTTTTGCATTGTCTTTGCATGGCTAAGTGATCCGAATTCTTTTCCTTCATTGATTAATAATACACTTATCTTCGGATTATCTTTTTCAGGGAATACAATCAGATCCTCAAGAGATTTGTCATTAAATGACATCGGAAAATTCCCGTACGAAAAAGCAACTTGAGACAACGCTACTGGATGCATAACAAGAAGTAATACTAATCAATATTTAAATTTAATAAAAAGAAGAATGCTTTTCAAACCAAAACAGCATTGACAATCCCATCCTGGCCAGGTCTTGATGTCACTCTTGCGCTTCCCTTGTCAGTCTGGATTATTGTGCCTTTTGTGATAATGTTCCTTCTTACATAATGCCTGTTAGCAGGGTTTCCTGTAACAATCTTGATTTTTGCCTTCAAATGCTTTTTTGCCTTTGGATCATAGACATTGGCAATGTCTGTCCTTAGAACCCTTATCTTTAAATTGTGACCCCTTACCTTAATGTCTTTTGTTGCTTTTTCGCCGATTTTTGTGAGTGTCGGAGTCCTGCCCAATGCTTCTTTTTTCTTAGAATGCTGCCTTTTATACCTTGCTCCTGTCTCTTTCCTGACGCTCCTTTGCTGATCCAAAACCATACCGTGAAAGAAAAATAGGCTCTTTATAAAGTTTATGGCAGGGATAACTGGGTGATAAAAAGAAGGATGCCTAGAAATACAAATTTCAGAACTTTTCCTATAAAGCTAAAAAACATCGCTTTCCTAAAATCATATTTAATCATCCCTAACAGCACTGTAAGTATGTCGGCAGGCAAAGGTATCAGGTTAATAAGGATAATGAACATGCTGTCATATTTTTTCAGGGATTTTAGGAAATGCTTTTTATTCTCTTTTACATACTGCTCCAGAAGCTTTCTCTCAAGAAAAAAACCAAAGCCGTAATTAATTATCTGGGCTACCATACCGAAAAAAAGCATAATAAAGGCTACATAATAAAGATTATATCCTGCCCTGACATACGCAAGGAAAAGCAATTCTCCAGGGAAACCGATGATAAACAGACTTCCGAAAAAAGTAATAAGACTTAGTCCTAGGACTGACTTTTTCCCTATTTCAGTCATGACAAGATTATATAGGAAAGAAAACCACCCATAACCGAGAAGATAGTCTCTAATCGGCTGCCAGTAAATTATTCCGATAGTATAGAATAAGATAATCCCGAATAAGGCAATTCCTAGATTCCTCCAATAATGGTCAATCCCCCTCTGCATATCAATGTGATAAGCCTTCTTCTTTTAAATGTTGCCAAAAGCTTTTTATATACATGACTTCATTAGTATTAACGGGGGTTTAATTTGAGAGTAGTAATTATTTCTGACAGCCACACAAAAGAGAACATAGAAACAATCTTTGAATACATTAAATCTAAGGCTATTTCCTGGAGACCTGACCTTATCATCATAAACGGTGACGTCCTGGGAGAAAACGAAGCCAAAGAAGGATACGGATATAATTCCAAGGCACAGTTTAATGCCACTCTAGACAAAGAAAAGACCCTCAAAAGCATATTCCCTGAAAAATACATTGAACTGAAAAATCTCATTGACAAACACACAAATCGGGATGTGCGCGACGAAAAAACAGAACTAGAGCTTGCAAACCTCATAAAGGACTATGTTTGGGCAAGGTATGACTGGCTATTTGTTACCTTAAAAAAATTTTCGACCTTAGGGAAGACTTATTTTAATATCGGGACTTACGAGAGTCCTCTTCATTATAATGTTTTGAAAGAATTGGCTTTTTTGCTTGACGTAGATGAGCAGTACATCAGGAAAACCGCGCTGTTGTCAAACTACAGGGATGCATTTAAGGATTTCCAGGCAAAATTTAAAGATCCAGGCCTAAAAAAACTAGTTTATGTGGCAGGGATGGCAGGAATTGAAGGAGATTTAATGGTCGTCGGAATCCCCGGGTTTAACAGCAGCACTGTTCCGGGAGATAGTTTCTCTGATTTCCAGGAAAGGACAACATCTGAACTTTTGGCGACTGCAAGGAGGCAGATGAGCTATAGTACAAAGATGATAATACTTAACCAGACACAGGGAAAATTGAGAAAAGACCCATTTGCCTTCAGGCCGGCAAGCCAGGCACTGAGAGGATTTATTGAAGATATCAGCGGGAAGATGAAGCAAAAACTCTATGTCCAGTCATATCATCATTTCATGACAACGCATTTCTATAATGCATCAGATTTCCATTTTCTTTTAAATAATGCTGCTGTAAATAATTCTCTCTTCAACATGGTTGAATTCTCGAATAAGGTGAATTGCTTTGATATAGACCCAAAGCTTGACAAGATAAGAAAACTCAATCTATACAACTACAACATTGTCGAATATGACCGTCAGGAAGCAAGGGTCGCATTAAACTATGAGGACTCGGTAGATGTGATAAAAGAGAGAGATCTTGACGGCTGTTATTACATGTGACTGCCTGGATAAACACTAGATTAGCATATTGTAAAAAATTCTTCCCAAAACATAAAACAAAAATACATTGAAGCCTATGTTTATCATGTTAAATATTACCAGGGTTCTTATGTTCGGGTCAAAAAAAGAAGTGAGCAGGTAAGCGACGATATTGTAGGCTATTGTGATGATAATTCCTAAAAGCACGATATCATATGACCTGAAAAAATAAGCAAAATATCCTATCACCATGTATAGAGGCACGGTTACGAGGAAATATTTTGAAAATCTCCTCTCTGCAATATAATTCACTACCATCAGAAGAGCTCCCATGGTTGCCCCTATGAATGACCCAAAAGATACACTTGTAAGGACTGTGCAAAACATGATGAGTTCAATCCCGAAAAAGTATTTCCCAATGAATCTTGAAACTTTTTTCTTAGCTATTGCAAAAAAATAGTTCATGAAGATGAAGATAAAAAGTATCATGTATCTCATTATGGAACTGAAAGTTAGGAGAAGAAGCAGAATTATGAGAAGGATAAGCGAGGCTCTAAGTATCTTTTTTCTTTTTTTTAATCCTTCATTCATCTCTGACTTTTTCATCTTTTTCTTTTTTTTTGACTTCGTGCCAGATTTTTACAGCCTCTTCTTTGGTGACGGCCCTGTTCTCGAACAGATAAGGTTTTCTTCTCTTTATCTTTTCAGTTATGCCCTTCACAACTTCTTCCATCGTAAATATGCCGTCTCTTTCTGCAAGCATGCACGCATTTGCCCAGTCATAGAGGACATCGCCAAGCTCTTCTTTCAGGTTTACATTATCATTGTTCCTGCAGGCATTGGCAGCTTCTTTTGCCTCATTTATAATCTCTTCGGTGTAGCCATAGACTCCTTTATCTATGACCCACGGATCAAGCTCCATGCTCTTATGAATAAGTTTCAAAAACTCATCAAACATATTCTACCACCCCCTATTTTTGTTTATAATCTTTTTGACACAAAAAATACGTTTAAAGTACTTATTGCTAATGATATATACCATAAATACAATACTTTTATAAATCTATCAAAAGTCTAATGGAAAATAGAAAGAGATTTGCTATAAGCAGGCCTCTTTTTATGTATAAAAACACAAAGGTGAATATGTAATGGCATTCGGAGAAAGAAGGTCTTTTGGACCTAGAGAAATGCATAAAATAACATGTTCTGACTGTGGCAACGAGGCAGAAGTGCCTTTTAAGCCAATAGAAGGAAAACCTGTATACTGCAGGGATTGTTATTCAAAGCATAAAAAGTTCTAAACGTAAGAATAAAGATTTCACAATCCTTTCGTAACAAAAAAGGAATCAGGAACTTTAATATTCGGTTCGAACATCTATTTTTTTTATTTATTTTTTCAA
>Ga0247727_10011974_pt1 | contig 14987 bp, 15 predicted proteins | sample WisWelCaveWW1625_FD_202498 | JGI IMG/M metagenome (GOLD analysis project Ga0247727, IMG submission 202498) | Biofilm microbial communities from Wishing Well Cave, Virginia, United States - WW16-25 | ecosystem: Environmental > Aquatic > Deep subsurface > Groundwater > Cave microbial mat | place... | reverse complement strand
CTCCGATGTTTGTGCCGTTTTCCGGTGTAAGTTCAGTCGCCCTACGGGCTCCTTCACTTCCACCGGCTAAGGTAAGGCTGCTCACTCTGAAGAGCAAGCCATTGCCATTTGGCACAAACAAAGGGGTAGAATGTTGATAGAACGGAAACGCCCTCAGCTCGGAAACCCTGTAAGGGTGAAATGTGAATAAGGTGGTTCAACATGCCACCCCTGACGGGGTTCGGGCATTGTGGAACGTTCGAGTCTATAAACATATCACGCCTCCGGCGTTGGCGCTTTGCCGTGAATGGTGGTGTATGAGCAGGCTCGAAAAACTTCACTCTCGGTATTTACAGGATTCGATCCCAGTTCGGCTTGGCGGACTGGCGGCTAATCTGGCGCGTGTAGCCAGTTTCTCAAAACATGACGGCCATCGCCAGGCAGTCTCGGCTACTTTACAAGAAAGCAAATGGTTTATCGAATGGACCGCTGCTGAACTGGAAACAAAAGACACCGCCGAGCTGGCACGATTGCAGACACAAATGGCGCTATGGCAGTTGCAATCTCACAAAAGATGGAATGACAATAACTGGCGGTCGGAATTAGCCGGTCAAGCTCAAAGTTGGTCACAACGTATTCTTAAAATGTCGGATTTGCTTAGAACATGAGACGTCTGATTCTGAAACTTCGTGAACCGGTCAACGGCCTGACTCATTTTGGCGCTGCCATCGCTGCAGCCGTTGGTTTGATTGTGCTGCTCGTCGTGAGTCATGATGATGTGCGCAAACTGGTTTCGCTGCTCATTTACGGACTCAGCTTGCTTCTCATGTTTTCGGCCAGCGCAATCTATCATTCGGTCAAAGCCAACCCAAGAACGATTCAGGCGCTGCGTAAGCTCGATCATGCGGCGATTTATCTCTTGATCGCCGGAAGCTACACGCCTTTTTGTTTGAATCTCTTTACCGGCTTTTGGAAGTGGGGTTTGCTGGTAATCGTTTGGTCGCTCGCAATTATCGGCATTGTCGTCAAGCTGTTCACGATTAATGCGCCGCGCTGGGTGAGCGCCGCCGTGTATGTCGGGATGAGCTGGCTCTCATTGGCGGCGATCAATGAAATGCTCGCCGTAGTACCGGTAAGCGGTTTGGTGTGGTTGTTCGTGGGCGGGCTGATCTTCACGCTCGGCGCAATCGTCTATGCGACCAAAACCATGAACTTTGTTCCTGGCGTTTTTGGATTTCATGAGGTTTGGCATATCTTTGTCATACTGGGTTGTCTGTGTCATTATGTTGCGATATTGATTTCTGTTGCTTGAAAATTGGATATCATCGTAAAGCTGTTATACAAGAATTTTCGCGATTGGGATTTGATGATTGCTCAAAATTATGTTATCGTCATGAAGCCGACAGTGCTGCGTGGTGTGATGAAAACTATCCTTGAATATAAAAAAGTGGAACGCGGAGTGTGACGCGAATGGTAAGTTCTGAGCCCGGCCAGCGAATTAATCATGGCGTGTTTATACGAGTTATGGATAATAAATATTGACGAGCCCATTCTATGTTCGGATTACTAAAACATAAAAAACTAAACGAAGAAGAATATTCTGACTTCCGGTTAAACTATTGTGGTACTTGCAAGACCATTGGCAAATTATATGGACACAAAGAAAGAGTATTACTAAACTTTGACGTTGTTTTCTTGAGTGAATTATTAGCAGCAGTAAATAATCGTAAAGAGGACTTCAACTATATTAAGCCCTACACTTGTTTGACACTTCCCAAAAAGGATGAGCAGATTCCGCAATTTTTAAAATATGCTGCATCTGTAAACATTTTACTTGGGCATTACAAAATTATTGATAATGTACATGATTCAAAGCATAAATATAACATCTGGAGTTTGATGCAGTATTTTGGAAATTCAAATTTTAAGAAAGCCGAAAAATATTTAGCAAAACAAAATTTACCAATCGAATTTATTGACAATGAAATACAAGAACAATTTAAGCGAGAAAAGCAAAAAATTAGTTTTGCTAATTATCAAGACACGTTCAGATACTATTGTAATCAAACAGCAAAAATTACTGGTGTTGTTTTTGAACATGGTGTCGCAAGTTTTAATGACCAGCAATTATCAAAATCATTTTCTGAAATCGGGACAAATTTTGGAGAAATGGTTTATTTGATTGACGCCATTGATGATTATGAGAAAGACAAAAAGAATGGAAAGTTCAATTTTTTTCTACTTCATCATACAGTTGACAAAACGAAACTAATTGAAAAGGTTACAAAATATATTTACGAATGTCTTGAAAAAACAAAATCTTGTATTAACGCGCTACCGATTAAAGAATCTAAAAAAAGAGCATTCATCAATAGCCTTTATTTAAATGTAACCAGTAAAATATCTCCAGAGAAAAGTTGTTTGACTTTGAAACATTGTGCTCAAAAAAGTCTATCTGTAAAAGAACGGTATCAACTTGCAATATTGGCATCTAAAAAAATTGCGCTAAATAAAAAAGGAGTTGTCCTCCAATATTCTTCGTTTGCTTTTCTTGCAGTTTCTTTAATTCTGCTTTTTATATTTTTCCCTCATTTAGTTTATTCTGCAAGTGATTCCGCCCACAAAACTGATTGTTGCAATGATTGTGGAAAAATTAATTATGGTCCTTGTGGTAGTTGTTGTGGGTTCTTTTGTGATGGCTGTATTTCTAAATGTTGTGGTTCAGATGGTAGTGGTGGCGCGTGTTCAAGTGGACATTTTTGCAGAGACATGGCAGATGAAAATCCAGCTGCGGCTTTTTGTTTGACTATTCTATGTTGTGTCTGGTGTAAAGGCGGAGGCTTAGGCGATTGTTTAAGCAATTGTTCATGCAACTGTGAAAAAGGGAGTTGAGACTGATGACAAGAAGTTAACCGTCCGTAGCATTAAATTGTCGACAATATTTTTTTACCGTGCTGACGAATATATTAAAGACACAAAAATGAAGAACCCAAAATTGTAACTTGATACGGGCAGAAATTTGTAACGAAGGTCAAAGCTGGCCGATAAAATCATTGCTAGAGCGAACGGAAAGACCGTGTCATAAATTGCGTTGAGTGATAGCTTCAACGTCTTTCCTTTGATCAAACTTTATCGTATACCTTTCCGCAGCACATTGGTATTAATGGGAACCGTAACTGATGATTGCAATCAAAGTTAGTTCTCGCGATGAGTTGTTGAAAGTGCTCGTGCTTTTGAATGATGACATACAACCTGGAAAACTCACTGACAGGATAATACCCGATGAGTTTAGCCGAGTTGTAGAATTTCTTTCTGTCAAACCTATTATGATGCGCGACTTATAGAAAGGCATCGATACAACAATCGAGCACGAACCTGACCGCTTATGAAAAATTACATTCGTTAGTGAAACCACCAGAAAGACAAAAATGAGACTCCGTTCAACCACTATCCTCGGCGTTCGTCACAAGGGCAAAATTGCTCTTGCCGGCGACGGCCAAGTGACCTACGGCGAAGCCGTTCTGAAAATGAACGCCCGCAAGGTGCGCAAGCTGTACAAAGACACCGTTCTCGTCGGCTTTGCCGGCGCCAGCGCCGATGCGATCACCCTCTTTGAAAAATTCGAGCAGCGCCTCGAACAGTATCGCGGCAACTTCAGCCGCGCTTCCGTCGAGCTGGCCAAAGAGTGGCGCACCGATCGTTATCTGCGCCGTCTCGAAGCGCAAATCATCGTCATGGATAACGAGAAAACTTTTTTGATTTCGGGAACCGGCGATGTCGTTGAGCCGGATGACGGCATCATCGCCATCGGCTCCGGCGGCGGCTTTGCGATGGCTGCGGCGCGCGCGCTGGTGCAGCATTCAAATCTTACGTCGCGGCAAATCGTCGAAGAGTCGATGGCCATCGCCGCGGACATTTGCATTTATACTAACAAAAATCTTGTGATAGAGGAGCTTTAATTTCAATGATTGACTTGCAAAAACTTACGCCGCGACAAATCGTCGTTGAACTGGATAAACACATCATCGGCCAGAAGAAGGCCAAAAAATCCGTGGCGATTGCGCTGCGCAACCGCTGGCGCCGCCAGCAAGCGCCGCCGGAGCTGCGCGAAGAAATCATGCCGAACAACATTATTATGATCGGCCCGACCGGCGTCGGCAAAACTGAAATCGCTCGCCGCCTGTCGCGACTCGCGAACGCGCCGTTCATCAAGGTCGAAGCTTCGAAGTTCACCGAAGTTGGCTACGTTGGCCGCGACGTGGAATCGATCATCCGTGATCTCACCGATCTCTCCGTGTCGATGGTGCGCAGCGAAAAAACCGCGACCGTACAAAAGCAGGCGGAACAGAATGCCAACGAGCGGCTTCTCGATTTATTGTATCCGGCGCCGCATCGCAAGCGCCGCGGCGCTGCCGCCGGAGAAGCTGAAAACGGCGGCGACAACGAAGACGCCGAAGAACGCATGCGCCGAACCCGCGAGAAGCTGCGCGCGAAACTCGCCGAAGGACAGATGGAAGATAAACACGTCGAGCTGGATGTCAGCTCCGATCCGATTCCGATGATGCAAATCATTTCACCGGCCGGCATCGAAGAGCTGGGCGTCAACCTGCAAGACATGCTTGGCGGCATGCTGCCGAAAAAAATCAAGCGCCGCAAAATGACCGTGGCCGAGGCGCGCAAGCATATCGCGCAGGAAGAGGCGCATAAGTTGATCGACATGGATCACGTGATTCGCGAGGCGGTGAGCCGTGTGGAAAATTCCGGCATCGTTTTTCTCGATGAGATCGACAAAGTCGCCGGAGAGAAGAGCACCAGCGGCCCGGACGTTTCGCGCGAAGGGGTGCAGCGCGATCTGCTGCCGGTGGTGGAAGGAACCAACGTGCTCACCAAGTACGGCATGGTGAAAACCGATCACGTGTTGTTCATCGCCTCCGGCGCGTTTCACGTTTCCAAGCCTTCGGATTTGATTCCGGAGCTGCAAGGACGTTTTCCCATTCGCGTTGAATTGAACAGTTTGACCGCCGAAGATTTCGTGCGCATTCTCACCGAGCCGCAGAATGCTTTGATCAAGCAATATATCGCGCTGCTGGAGACCGAGGGCGTGCAGTTGGCTTTCAAAAAAGATGCGATCGAAGAAATCGCCCGCATCGCCTCGGAAGTCAACGAGCGCACCGAGAACATCGGCGCGCGGCGCTTGCACACGGTGATGACGGCGCTGCTCGAAGACATTCTCTTTGAAGCGCCGGACAGCAAAATCAAAAAAATCGAAATCACCGGCGTGCGCGTACGCGACACATTGAAAGACATTGTTGCGGACGAGGATTTGAGCAGGTACATTCTTTAAAACGTAATGCGTAAAACGTAAGCTTATAGTGCCAAGTTAAACACTTTTACGCTATCGCAACTCATCCCCCTGCCCCCTTCTCTTAGGAAGAGAAGGGGGGAGATAGTTCAAGGCTCTAACCTCGACACGCTCGGTCGCCGAAAGTCCCCTTCTCTTTTTAAGAGAGGGGATGAGTTGCTGTGAAATTGTGAACAAAATCTTATCGAAATTTCTTAGCTCGACACCTATGGACGTAAGCTGACTCGCACTTCTGATTTTTACGCATTACGAATTACGTTTTACTACACGAAAGGAACACGTAGTGAACAAAGACTTCCTCAGCATCACCGATCTGACAACCGAAGAAGTCTGGTTGCTTTTGGAATTAGCCAAGGAACTCAAAGCCAAACAAAAATGCCGCGAGCCGCATGAATTGCTCAAGGGAAAAACTTTGGGCATGGTGTTCATGAAGCCATCGACGCGGACGCGCATTTCTTTTGAAGTTGGCATGTATCAACTGGGCGGCCACGCGTTGTATCTCTCGCCCGCGGAAATCGGCTTGGGCACGCGCGAAACTGCCGCCGATGTCGCGCGTGTGTTGTCGCGCTATGTCGATGGCATCATGGCACGTTTGTTCGCGCATGATCTCATCGTCGAGCTGGCGAAGTATGCGAGCGTGCCGGTGATCAACGGCCTCACCGATTTGCTGCATCCCTGTCAGATTCTTGGCGACATGCTGACGATTCAAGAGCATCGTGGAAATTTTGATAAATTGATCGTCACCTACATCGGCGACGGCAACAATGTGGTGAATTCGTGGATCAACATGACGACGAAAATTCCGTTCACGTTTCGTATTGCATGCCCCGCGGGATATGAGCCTAACAAACAAATTACTGAGCGCGCGAAGAAGAGTGGCGTCGGCAAAGTTGAAATTCTTCACGATCCTAAAGAGGCTGCGGCTGGCGCGCACGTGCTTTACTCCGATGTGTGGGCGAGTATGGGGCAGGAGGCCGAGGCCGCCGAGCGCCGGAAAGTTTTTAAGGGCTATCAAATCAATGAAGCTCTGATGAAAGTGGCGGCGCCGGATGCGAAATTCATGCACTGCCTGCCGGCGCATCGCGATGAAGAAGTGACCGACGGCGTGATGGAATCGCCGGCGTCGATCATTTTCGATCAAGCGGAGAATCGTTTGCACATTCAAAAGGCCATCATGGTAAAGTTGATGGCGGGGCGCTGACGTGCCAGCGGCGGAAAAGAATCTCGAAGTTGTATCTTTCAATGACGAAAACGCGGAAGCCTGGGATGCTTTCGTGAGCACCACCACCAACGGCACGTTGTTTCACACCCGCGCCTTCCTGCGCTACCACCCCGCCGACCGTTTTCATGATGACTCGCTGCTGTTTTTGAAAGACGGCAAGCTGCTCGCAGTATTTCCGGCGGCGGTGCGTAGCGACGACAAAACGAACATCCTGCGCTCGCATCCCGGCGCATCCTATGGCGGATTGGTTGTGCGCTCCACGCTCTCTCTGCGTGATGCGATGCGTCTCGTGCAGCACCTCGTTGAGTATGCGAAGCAGCGCGGTTATGCTGGTGTCGAGATGATCCTGCCGCCTCAGGTTTATTACTTTCACCCAAGCAACTATCTTGATTTCGCGCTTTATCAAAACGGGTTTGTCTATCGCAAGCGCGAAGTGTCGAGCGTGATTCCATTAGATGTTCCGCCGCCGCTGATGATCGAGTTGTTCTCCGCGGAGTCGAGGCGGGCGGTGAGGCGCGCGGAAAAACTTGGCGTGCAAGTCGGCGAGAGTGATGATTATGCCGAGTTCTACAAAATTCTCAAAAGGAATCTGAGCCTGCGCCACAACGTGAAACCGGCGCACACGCTGGAAGAATTAGTCACGCTGAAAAAATTATTCCCCGAAAAAATCCGGCTGTTTGCTTCGTTCGTCGATGAGCAAATGATCGCCGGTATCGTGGTGTTCTCCTGTAACGATCGCGTTGCCCTTGCTTTTTATGTCAGCCACGATGAGGCATATCAAAAATACCGCGGCGTCAATTTAGTGTTCAATGAAGTCATTCGTTGGAGCGCCGAACAGCATTTTCGGTTTCTCGACTTCGGCATTTTCACAGTGAACATGGAACCAAACTGGGGCTTGTGCCGGTTCAAAGAAAGCTTCGGCGCTTCGGGCATTTTTCGTGATACTTTGATGCGTCAGTTTTGAATCAAGCTTTAAAGAATTCACGCAAAGACGCCAAGCCGCAAAGATAACGCAAAGAAAAAAAGCCTTACAAAAAATAAAGCTGTTATTAGCCCGCTCTTCTTGGTTTTTCTTTGCGATTCCTTTGCGCCTTGGCGTCTTTGCGTGAGGCTTTAAAAATGTCCGATAAGATTTGCCGCATTTTGCACGTCGCGCCGTTCAATATTGCTGACGTGCCGATGAGCTTCGTTCGCGCCGAGCGCGAGCTGGGATTTGAGAGCCGGTTGCTCACACTCGGCCGCAACTCGCGCGGTTATGAAGAAGACATTTGTCTCGATTTGCCGTTTCTTGATTTTGCCGTCACGCGCTGGGCGAAAAAATTATTCTCGAATCCGCAGCGATTGCAGATAACTAATCGTAAGCCGCAGCATAAAGAAATTCCGCCGGTGTGGTCGCCGCATTCGTTCTTTGAAGATGTTCTTGTCCGCAGCAGAGAATTTCTCTGGACGCCCAAGATTCGCGCGACGCTTGAAGAGATCGACTTCTGGAATTTTGATCTTTATCAATTCGACGGCGGCTTGGAATTTTATCGAGATGGCCGGATTGTTCAAGAGTTAAAAAAGCGCGGCAAAAAAATCGTCGTCTGTTACACCGGCTCGGATTTGCGAACGCGCGGCATCATCAAGCCGGTCGATGATGCGGCTGATGTGCGTGTGACCGTTGAATATGATCATCTGAAATTGCATCCGAGCATTCATCATGTGTTCTTTCCATTTGATGCGCGGAAGTTTCGCGCGCAGCCGGTGCGTGAGCGAAGAGATGGCGGGCTTGTCATCGGCCATGCGCCGACCAACCGCGCAGCGAAGGGCAGCGACATCATCATCGAAGTGGGCAATCGTCTCGTTTCCGAAATTGGCGGGCGATTATTGTTGATCGAAGGCATGTCGCACCAAGATGCGCTCAAAGCAAAGGCCGGGTGTGATATTTTTATCGATCAGATCGGTGATCTGGGATACGGGATTAATTCACTCGAATCTCTGGCAATGGGCATTCCGACGTGCACGTGTTTGGCGGAAGGATTTGCGCAGCAGTATCCCGATCATCCGTTCGTCGAAGTGACGGCGGAGAATTTGTTTGAGCGATTACGTGAGGTGTGTTTGAATTTTGAGTTGCGACGACGATTTGCCGAGCAAAGCAGAGAGTGGGTAGAAAAGCAGCATGATGCGATAAAAAGTGTGAAAATGATTCATCATGCTTTGTAGAAAGAATTAAGATTTGCATCTCTTGCGCATTGTTTTAAATTCAGCAATGCTATGATCGGCTGTTATGTGAATCAGCAAGCCACGATCTCAGCATAAGTTCGGAATCCCGTTCTGCAATGCCGTTCTTTTGCTGTTAAGTTGTACTGATATTCAATAGACGCAGAATCAAGAATCGACATGCGCATCCTCTTCATCAACAGCATCCAAATGTTCGCCGGCGGCGAGGTATGGATGTTGAACACGCTTCGAGCGTTGCAGCAGCGCGGCCATCATGTCTGGCTGTGCTGTCGTCCTGGTGTAGAGGTCGGTGACCGCGCCTCAGAGATGGGCATTCGGGTCAAACTCATTCCCTTTGGCAGCGACTTTGGCTTGTTCAATATTTTGCGGTTGTGGTTTTTTATGCGACGGCATCGAATCGACGTGGTGTTGACCAATATGGACAAGGAGCTGCGGATCGGCGGCGTGGCGGCGCGCTTGGCAAATGTGCCGGCAATCATTCCGCGCCGCGGCATCGATTATCCACTCAAGGATTTGTGGCGCTATCGTTTCGCTTATAATATTTTGGCAACTAACATTATTGCCAATTCGCAAGCAACCAAGCGCACACTGTTGCGCCGTGCGCCGTGGCTAAACCCGGATCGTGTTGAAGTAATTTACAACGGCATCGATCCGTCGCAATTTACCACGCCAACCGGGCGCGATTTGCGGCGCGAGTGGGGCATCGATGACGGCACGCCGCTGTTGGGTTTCGTCGGCCAACTCGACGAACGCAAAGGCATCGGTGTGCTGCTCACGGCGTTTCGCGGCATCATGCAAGCCATCCCAACGGCGCGCATGGTGATGGTTGGCCGCGGCCCGCTGGAGGAGATGATCGAGAGTGAAATTAAAATGTACGACTGGCAGGATTCGATTATCCTCACAGGTTTTGAGGATGACATCGCCAGTGTCATGCAAGCCATCGACGTGTTGCTCTTGCCTTCTTATTGGGAAGGTTTCGGAATCGTGTTGATCGAAGCGATGGCCGCCGGCAAACCGGCGATCAGCACACTGACCAGCAGCATGCCGGAAATCGTCGCCGACGGTGAGACCGGATTCTTGATCGAGCCGGGGGATGCCGAAGAGTTGGCGCGGCGCGCTGTAGAGTTGTTGAAGGATGGCAGGTTGCGGAACCGATTTGGCGCTGCGGCGCAGCAACGCGTCAAGGACATGTTCACGCTGGACAGCATGATTTCCCGCCTCGAAAATTTTTTTGCCGAGCAAATCGCCCGCCGACGCGGCGCGACGACAACGGAGACCATTGAATGATACTGACGCGCTGGGCGGAAAGGATGTTCAAAAGGAACGTGCTGCCGATTCTCGAAAAATTTTCAAAAAGGCCGCTCACCCATCCCTCGTTGATCAATTATAAAACCATCGAGCGTATTCTGGTTATTCGTTCGCACGATCATCTGTCAGACTACGTGCTTTCAACCCCGGTCTTGCGCGCCCTGCGGGAGTATTTTCCCGAGGCGCATATTGCGCTGGCGGTTCGTCCTCGCGCCGGCGAGGCGGCGCGCCATTGTGAATTCATCGACGAGCTGCTGGTTTATCCTGAACGAGGCGGGGAGGCGACACCGACGTGGAGAGCTTTTCTTCGCCAACTGCGCCAGGGTTTTGATTTGGCCGTCGTGCTCAATACGGTGTCCCATTCATTGACGAGCGATCTCCTGGCGCATTATTCGCGAAGCAAGCACGTGCTCGGCTCCGCGGCTTTTCGTTTTCCGCGCAGCTCGCGAAATTTTTTCTACGATTTGATTGCGCCGCATTGGGATGGCGTCAAGCATCACACCGATCGCAATCTCGACCTGACGCGCCATATCGGCGTCGATACGAAAAATCGCCGTTCGACAATAACCCTCTTGCCCGAAGAGCGCGCTGCCGGGAAAAAATTCCTCACCGATGCCGGCGTCACGGATGAAAATTTGGTGGTGGCAATGCATGTCGGCGCCGGCAAGATTCGCAACCGGTGGCATCCGGAGAATTTTGCAGCTGTAGCCAGTCATTTACAAAAAGAATTCGACGCCAGGGTGGTTGCCATTTGGAGCGCGCACGAGCAAAACCTCGGTTTTCATTTTTTGTCGTCTCTCGATTTTAGGCCGATCCTCGCCAAAGGATTGTCGGTGCGGCAAATCGCCGCCATTCTTGCGAATTGCCGGCTCTTTATCGGTAATGATTCTGGCACGATGCAGATTGCAGCGGCGGTCAATACGCCGCTCATTGCCGTTTTCGGCGCAAATGATCCGGAGGAATGGAAGCCGGTTGGCGATGAGTTTGTCGCGATTCGCGCCGCGAGCCGGCAATGCGCGGACGTCAGCGCCGAGCAGGTCATGGAGTTGTTGAAATCCATGCTGGCGAAGGACATGGCTGCGCGCCGCGTCGTCGATGACGGTTTTGATATCTCGGATAAAGTCTTTAAGCAATACGTCGAGGCGCTCAAGAAGCCGTAAGAATAGTCTTTGCGCTTCTGACAAATGCCCCAATATTTCCTGCAAAAAGCATGAACCCTTCGGATGCAAATATTCAATCCGGCAATTTCGAAACTTTTAAGGACAAACGGCTGTGGCGCCCGGCAGTTGCGGTTGGCCTCCTCGCGCTGACGCTGCTTTGGCTTTGGGTTTTGCAGAAGCACGATTCGCCTCCCAACAAATGGACAATGCCAATCCTAGGGCCTTATCGTTTTGAGTTTGCTTATGACGATACTCTCGCGTCGATCAAATCTGTAACGATGCGGGAAGAAGATTTATTATTGAACATAAAAGCGGATTCTGCCACTGTTTTTGCTTTGGTGAAATCTCCGTGGCGCGGACCAGTCGAAATAGTCGTTGATGATTTTCCCGAAAGAATATTCACAGGCAAGTTGAATTTTAATGAGCAAGTCGTAGCGACGGGAATCAATAAAAAGGATACGAGGATTCAGGCAGTCATCGAAGTCGTTAATCCGGAAAAGCTTTTGAAACCGGGAATGAAAGTGCGCAAGGCAGTTTTGTCGGATACATCTTTGCAGACATTTTTTTTACCTGACAGCGCAGTTTTTGAAATGAATGGCGAAGCGGTTGTGTTTCCACGATCAGTCTGGCCTGAACCCCGGGTGGTGCAGGTAGGTCCACGTAGTGAGATCGGCATCATGATCGCCGAAGGAATAAAAGCTGGAGACGAAGTTGCTCTTTTGCCGCCTCACAATTTTAAGCACGTGCAACGTTTAGGTAGCGACACATACGGAAAATTACTGTCAGCATCTCCTCAAAAGGCGATGCAATTTTTCGTCGAAAGACTCAATAGCGGCATGCCTCGTGATCTATCTGATTCTCTTGTTGTTGCAAGTGAAGGGGGAAGAGCGAACAACAAGAATGTTCAAGTGAATACAGCCATCGCCGATTGTACAGAGGTGATTGATCAAATGTTATCGGAAGATTCGAGTAGAGGAATTACAGGTGGTAGAGTGAGAATTGGTCCGGGAGAAGGCGGGAAGCTTGCGCCGGTGCCGCCGGAGATGCTCAAAGCGATGAAGCCCGGGGAAAAAATTTCTGTTTCTATTCCTGCACAGAGTGACACAAGCGCCGACACGCTGCACGCAAGGAGCGGGCAAATAGAGAACGACAGCTCGAAGGCATCTCAAGAACCGCCGAGCGAGCATTAAAGCTATGCCTTGTTAAGCAGGATTCGTGGCAAGATAAACTTTTGTCGCCCACAGCCAACGGCTTCCTTTTTTCTTCACTTCAATGATGCCCCGGCTCGTGAGATTTTCGATCAAATCAAGATGCGGCAGTAAATCTTCTCCAAGTGGATACCATTGTTCGGCGAGCAAATCGACTTTTGAAAAATGCTTTTGAGCGGTGTTCAAAATCTTTGTTTGATCGGATAAGGTAAGCACAGGCAAAAAAAACTGGCCATGTGGGGTAAGATATTCGCTCGCTTGCGAGAGAATGCGAACGATCCAACGCGTTCCGTCTTCTTCGGCGTCGCTGTGAATATGCGACGGATACCAGCGGGAATATCGCGCGAGTGGCTCCGCCATGCCCGCCACGTCGTCGACGATGACATCGAACTTTTTCCCGCTCCACGGCTGAAAGAGGCTTCCGCAGCGGCAGTCGATCTTGAGCTGGTTTTGCGCAGCATTATAGCCGGCTAATTTCACCGCTTCATCGCTGATGTCGGATGCGTGAATGGCCGCATGCGGCAGAATCAGTTTTGCCAACACCACGGCGACGATGCCGCAACCGCACCCCAAATCCAAAACACTGGTCGCGCCTGGATTGACAAATTTACGAACGCCGCTCAAGAGTAATGTAGTGGTTGTAGTAGGGTAAAAAACCGTCGGCCCGGTTGTAACGACGATGGGAGTCGCATCGCCGAAGCTTTTGTCTTTGTATTCAAAAGTTTCCGGTTGAGCGCTGTTCATCTCTCTGATCCTCCACTTCCTTTGAAAATTGTCAGAGGCAGTGCATCGATAATAGCAAGCGGAAAGAAAAAAGCCCCTGTGGGGGCTTGAGGTTTTGTGCGGTGTTCACTTAGATCGCGGCGACATGTTGCGTTGCTTCTGCCGGCATGCTCTCCTCAACCTGCACAACCGGCGCAATTTTCACTCTGATTCTCTCTTTGTGCGGCGCCTTGGCTACTTTGCCGGCCTTGATGCACTTGGTGCAAACCACGAGGTTTGCCACCCTTCCGCTCACCAGCGCTCGCACGTGACGCAAATTAGGCAACCATTTTCTTTTGGTCAAATTATGGGCGTGGCTGATGGCATTTCCAACCCCAGCCTTCTTACCGCAAATATCACAAACTCGTGCCATTTCTTTTCTCCGATAAAAATTTTAGCGGCCAAAGCGTTTTGGGCGCGGTTATTATACAAAAATATCCACCGAAATGCAAGAGAGTATTGCCATGCAGCCCAAGAATCTTTGATCAGACACATTGGAAAAAAAATGCCGTAACTTGCCGCAAATCGCGCCATCGTCGGCTATATATATCAGTACAGGATTCCAAGTCACGATCCGATGACAAATTAGGGAGTTTTCAGGACCTGAAGAGAATATGCCTAATTTGCTGGAGAAGAGGCATTTTATGGAAAGCTTCAAAGCGCCCATTGGCGAAACAGAAACGCTCGAAGGAATTGAATACACCCGGCTGATCATCACCTGCGAGTCGTGCGGCAGCGTCAGAAGATTCGGCGTTCATACGCAGGAGGAAAGCCAGCGACTCTTCAAGGAATTTGACTGCGAAAATAGCTGCGGACGAAATCTGTACAGTTTTATCACAGTAGGGACGCTCAAGCGGGAGCTTGTTTGAACTGCTTCTGAAGATGTTTTATTAGCCGCGCCTTTTGTTCTTCTCATGATGATGAAGCAGATTTGAAATTGTAGAGCGGCGCAGACGCTTTGAGAATCAGCGCAAATAAAAAGGCGATTCAATTATTCATGAATCGCCTTTTGAATTTTTTCTGGTGGAGCTGAGCGGGATCGAACCGCCGGCCTCTTGAATGCCATTCAAGCGCTCTCCCAAACTGAGCTACAGCCCCACTTTACTGGCAGCGGAATTTTAATTATTCAGCCGCTCAAAGTCAAGGAATATTCTGCGGCGGCGCATCGCCCAGCTTGCCAAGATTTTGCCGAAGCTCGTCGTGCAGCGCCTTGAGGCTGTCCTGCATGTCGATGTCCATTTGAATCCTGCCGAATTCTATTTTCAGATCTCGAAGTTCGCTTGAAAGTCCAGCCAAGGCCTTCGTGCGAGCAAGCATGTCTGTCGGCGGGACGACAACCTTGACGATTTCCGTGTCAGTGATCGGCGGAACCGGAATCACCGGTGTCTTGGCAAAGACAAAGCGCATGGTATCGATTTGAATGGTAAACTGCGGCGAGATTCGATAATGAGGGATCTGCATCGCGGAATCTGCCGGATGCGGCGCTGGCGGCGCAATGAGCTTGAGCCTGTGCTGAAACTCTTCATATTGATGCAACTGTGCGGCAAGCCGGTGCATGCGCTCCTGATCGAAATGCGCGGTCTTGCTTCTTCGCGCCTCGGCAATAAGCGCCGAAATCTTATTCGCCTCGAGCTTCTTCCCCTCGGCTTCGAGATTGAGGACGGTTACCGCGAAGCTTTGCAGCTCGCGGGGATCGACTTTGCCTTCCATCGCCTCTTGTTCCAGGAGCTTGAATTGTTCCTGAACCTGCTCGCCCCCCTCGTGGG
>Ga0247727_10011973_pt1 | contig 14987 bp, 15 predicted proteins | sample WisWelCaveWW1625_FD_202498 | JGI IMG/M metagenome (GOLD analysis project Ga0247727, IMG submission 202498) | Biofilm microbial communities from Wishing Well Cave, Virginia, United States - WW16-25 | ecosystem: Environmental > Aquatic > Deep subsurface > Groundwater > Cave microbial mat | place... | reverse complement strand
CGATCCACCCAGTAGTGATGCCGCCAGTTCGGATAACTGTTCTTCACGAAATCGGCCCAGTCCGGCTCCAGCTCCGGCTTCTCGTCGATGGCCTCCATCTCCTTGAGCAACTCCGCCTTCTGCTCCTCCTTGACCGGCTGCAAACTCTTCTTGCCGGTGGCGCAACCCGCCATCAACCCGGCCGCCAGAGTCGCGATGGAAATGGACAGAAAAAAACTCGATAAGTTCTTCATGGCTAACTGCGTCCTCCTCCTTGTGAAACCAGCGCAGGCTATAACACGCGCTCCCTCAAGCGTCAACGGCTTTTTGTAGTTTTTGCTTCCGCCCGAATCCCGACAGACTACAATGTCCCGCGCATGGATCTCCTCCTCCGTCACGCCCGCGTCCCGGGACACAACCAACCGGTCGACCTCGCCATCCACGAGGACGTCATAACCAAGATCGCGCCGAGACCAACCGGACGGACGGCCCGGACAGCCGAGTTTGACGAGACGCCGCTCGCTGTTCTTCCGCGGCAATCCGTCCCTACCAGAAGATGAATATGGACACATTCATGCAAGCGGCGATTGATGAAGCGAAGCAGGGGATCCGCGAGGGCGGCATACCGATCGGGTCGGTGCTGGTCAAGGATGGAAAGATCGTCGGACGCGGGCACAACAAGCGGGTGCAGGACGGCGACCCGGTGACGCACGCGGAAATTGACTGCCTGCGTAACGCGGGCCGAGTTGGCAGCTACAAAGGCACTGTGCTGTATTCGACGTTGATGCCTTGTTACTTGTGCGCCGGCGCTGTCGTGCAATTCGCCATCAAGAAGGTCATCGCGGGCGAGTCACAAACTTTTCCCGGTGCCCGCGAATTCATGGAATCACACGGCGTCGAGGTGATCGACCTGAACGTGCCGGAGTGTGTGCAGATGATGTGCGAGTTCATCCAGAAGAATCCGAAGCTGTGGAATGAGGACATTGGGGAACTCTAGCTTCGCGCCGCGCTTGCTCGTGATGCGTGCCGGTCAGATCGTGGCCAGAACGCCACCGAGCGAAACCGTGCTGTGCCCCAAAGGCTGGAAGAAGGAAGTGATTGATTTCAATGTGGTCGAATGAAAATCTCTTAGGTGCTGGCGTCGCTCTTACGCATTTGTCACGATGCTTTTGATTTCGTAAGTTGTCATTCCGAGCTTGTCGAGGAATCTCCACTAAGCGTATTCTGCTTCGCGAAGAGAAAAACCCGCGGCAATGGACATAAGTTTCAACTGCAGCGCTTGCGGCAAGCACCTTATCGTTGACGAAGCCGGCGCTGGGATGAAGGTCCAATGCCCAGAATGTGGTAACGGAACAATCATCCCTGGAACGGACTCGCAACCTTCTGAGGTGAAACCCGAGACCACTAAGTTCACGAAATGTCCCAAGTGCGGAAAGGACGTTTGGGTTACTGACAGGTCGTGCCTTCATTGCGGCGCGGCTTTGAATCTCGATGCAGGATCGAAGATAATCCTCACGCCTCCACTGGAATCGAAAGCCGCTTCGCCACACACCGAGCCGACCGAAGATCAAAAGGCTGACACGAAGAAGTGCCCGTTCTGCGCAGAGCTAATCAAAGCAGACGCCAAGCTCTGTCGGTACTGCCATATGAACTTAGAACCAGCCCCGCCTTTGTCTCCCCCTGTATCGTCCAAGGTCAGTCCCGGAGATAACAGGGTGACACAAGGACGAAAATCGATTTTCTTTGGCAGTGGCTCCCGAACAATAGCCACACTGATCGCTTGCTTCATTATCGGAGTTGTGGTCGCTGCGATCATCGGGAGGAATTATCCAGAGATCGCTGTGTTCGTTTACTCACTATCAGAGCTAACGTCCGGCAAGCAACGCTCACTCGATAGCCCCTTTACGGAACCGACTAACGAATCTCGCCAGAGCTTTGCATGGCAGCGAGGCTATCAAAGTGGCAAATGGCGAGGTACCGAAGATCGCAATAACGCGGCATATGATTACGCAACGCCGGACGAATCTGTCCGTCGAGGGTTTGCTAAAGCCGCCGGCTACGAAGAGGGCACCACTGAGTTTGGCGATTATTGGGCTGGCTTCCGGGAAGGTTATTGGGAGACAAGGCGACGATAGCCGCTTTCAGATTCTTGGCAGCACTGCATGATAGCGTGTGCACACACTAGCTCTCAGGTCGGTATGAACAAACAGAATGATGAAGGCATGCCTGAGATTGACACGAGAGATTTCGAGGAAGGGCTCCAGACGTTTCGATCAGAACAGGAAGTGATGTACTTCCCTCAACGGCGCCCAGAATTTATCAAACTTGTTCATCGTTTGATCCTTGAACTGGGGCTTCAAAACCAAATCGAGTATCTGGACGTGCGTTATCCGTTAGGGGACGGGCCAGAAGAACGCGCGGTGATGTACCGTGATGAGCGGACGAATCCCTGGCCATCAAAGCGAATGATCCTGGAAATCTACGGGGACAGATACATGGATGAACGACTCCTTCGTCATGAACTCGGGCACGAGGCGGACCGGCGAAATCCAGATATGCACTATGAGCCCGCTATCGAGAAGCGTTGGGCCGGGCGCTGGGAGTTGCATTTGGCGATGAACATCAGCCTTGATGCCCGGCTAGGAGAACAGGGCTTAGGTAAAGAGTTTCGCTGGGAAAGAGAATTCCTACCGCGAGTTGGTGCGCACTACCGGTCGCTCTTTGAGGAGATTTGGGCTAGCCCACCTAAGACATGGCCAGAGATGGAAGCACTGGCGACGTACTTTACACAGTTGAAAACAAATTGTCCGTCGTGAGATCTCAATGAACTCGCGGTGCCTCGACCACATTAATTCGAGAGCTAAACGTGATGAGGTGGCAGAGAAATTTTGCGCCGCGCCTTTGGTGGCGCTCGCCGTCATCTTCGCTTTGTGCCTCGTGGGATGCGGTAAGAAAGAAGCTGCGAGTCCGGTGGACACGAAACCGTTCGAAGCGGCCATCGTCGAATACTGCCAGAGCAAAGGCTACGGGATGAAGGTCGCGTCGGTTGACAGCGTAACCGTGAACGGCGACACCGCGACGGTTCTTTGCAAGATGCAAGAGGCGGAAGGAACGTACGGGCTCACGGTAAAGTGGGAGTTTATCTTTCACCGCGCCGGTACCGGCTGGCAGGTGGAGACGCACACCGCAAAGTAGACATCCGACCACGACGGCAGGCGAGCCGCCTGCCCTACAACCACACCAGAATTCCATTGTAGGGCAAGCGGCCCGCTTGCCATAATCCGCGCGCCATGAAATCTTGCCTAATCCTCGCGGCATTCGGGTTTACGTTCTCGGTCATGGCGGCTGACCGGATTACCGGCAAATCGTTTGCGACGTGCTCGGAAGTCATCGCGCAACACGGGATGGCGGCAACGAGTCAGCCGTTGGCGACGCAGGCGGCGCTCGACATTCTCAAAGCCGGTGGCTCGGCGGTGGACGCGGCGATTGCGGCGAACGCGGTGCAAGGCGTCGTCGAACCGGTATCGTGCGGCGTCGGCGGCGATCTGTTCGCCATCGTGTGGGACGCGAAGACGCAGAAACTTTACGGCCTGAACGCAAGCGGCCGGTCGCCCTACTCTCTCACGCTCGACGAATTCAAGAAACGTTTACCCCGCTCGGAGCGGGGCGAGCTGAAACATATCCCGGCCGACGGTCCGTTGCCGGTTTCCACGCCGGGATGCGTGGGCGGATGGTTCGAGCTGCACAAGAAGTTCGGCAAGCTACCGATGGCGATGAATCTCGCGCCGGCCATCGTTTACGCGCGCGAGGGATTTCCGGTGAGCGAACTCATCGCGTTCTACTGGGACCGGAGCGTGCCGCACTTCGAGAAGCGCACGAACTTCAAGGAAGCGTACACGATTGACGGTCGCGCTCCGCGCAAAGGCGAAGTGTTCCGGCGTCCGCTGCTGGCCGCGACGTTGGAGAAAATCGCGAAGGGCGGTCGCGACGAGTTTTACAAAGGCGACATCGCAAAGACAATTGATGCGTTTATGAAACGCGAAGGTGGTTACCTGTCGTACCGGGATCTCGCTGAGCACACGAGCGAATGGGTCGAGCCGGTCAGCACGAACTACCGGGGTTACGACGTGTGGGAGTTGCCGCCGAGCGGTCAGGGCATCGCCGCGCTGCAAATGCTGAACATTCTTGAGGCGGATCATTTCACGTTCGGCAGCGTCGAACACATCCACACGCTCATCGAAGCGAAGAAACTCGTCTACGAAGACCGCGCGAAGTATTACGCGGACGGAGTTGTGCCGGTAAAACAACTCATCTCGAAAGAATACGCCGCCGAGCGACGCAAGCTCATTGATCCTCGCCGGGCGGCAAAGATCGTCGAAGCCGGCAAGCCGAGCGAAACCGTTTACCTCACGACCGCCGACAAGGACGGCAACATGGTGTCGCTCATCCAGAGCAACTATCGCGGGATGGGTTCCGGCATGGTGCCGGACGGACTCGGTTTCATGCTGCAAGACCGGGGCGAGTCGTTTTCGCTGAACGAAGGCGAAGCGAACACGTACGCGCCGCACAAGCGACCGTTTCATACGATCATACCGGCGTTCATCACGAGAGACGGCAAACCGTTCATGAGTTTCGGCGTGATGGGCGGGGAGTTTCAACCGCTCGGTCACGTGCAGATCGTGATGAACATCGTGGACTTCGGCATGAACGTGCAGGAAGCCGGTGATGCTCCGCGTATCGCGCACACCGGTTCGAGCGAACCGACCGGCGAACGCGTGACCGACGGCGGTGTCGTAAGTTTGGAGTCGGGCTTCCCGGCTGAGACGAGACGCGAGTTGATGAAGATGGGGCACAAAATCAAAGACGATGTCGGTGGTTTCGGCGGTTATCAAGCGATCCGGTACGACGCGGAGCAGAAAGTTTACGTCGGCGCATCGGAATCACGAAGCGATGGACAAGCGGCCGGTTATTGACGACACTACCGGCATGAAGGCTATTTTACTTGCCGCGTTGATTCCGACCGGCGTGTTGGCTGCCGGCCCTGAGCCGGCTGTGCTCGGTCATCTCGAAACGCAGAATCGTGTCATCACGATTTTTGCCGGCGAGAAGCCGAGGTACACGGTGGCGACGAAGGACGGCAAAGTTTTGGCCGAGCGCATGACGCCGGACCAACTTCAGAAGGCGAGTCCCGAACTCGCGAAGTTTCTGCGCGACGCGCTGGCCCCTCGCGCCGGCATTGCGGATGCCCGGCTGTTGCGCTAGTCCGGTACGAGACGCCGAGCGGTGGACGGCGGCGCGGCGAGGCCGAGGAGGAAGAATTCCCGGACTTGGTCGGCGGTGAGGACAGGCGTCGCGCCTTGCGGTGGACGCGCCGGCAAGACGGTATCGACCGGCAACCCGAAATCCCGGAGCGCTTGCGTGTAGCTGACCGGGTCGCGGGGATTCTCGACGCGCAAACCGAGGGCGCGCGCCACGGCCACGCTGAGGTCATCGAGGGTCGCGCATTTGCCGGCCTGCCAACCACCGAGCGGTTCAATGGCCAGCTTGGTCAACTCGGCTACACTCTTCTCGGCGCTGAGATCGGCTTCATCGCTGAGTTCGATGGCCTGCATCAGCAACAACGCCAAGTCCGGCTGCCGCAGGCAATTCGTTTCGTGGTCGGACGACCGGCGCGGTTTGCGTTTGGGTTCGGGGGCCGGCGCGGGCGGTGTGGCGGCAGGATCGAAAGTGAGGGACGCCCGCCGTTTGCGGGCCGGCTTGGTGGTGTCGTCGTCGGGACTCTCTTCGGCTTCCCGGACGACTTGATCGGCCCGGGCGCAAGCGAGTTCGAGTTCGGCGGCGGCGATATCGGCGGTCTCGGGATCGGCGTCGCCGCGCTGAATTTGGCGGAACTGCTCCCGCAAGCCGGTCACGAGCTCGTGCAGGGCGTTGAGTTTGAGTGCCCGGCCGTGGATGAATTCGGCGCGGGCGATTTGGTTGGTGGCGCGGGCGGACTCTTCGAACGCCGTGATCCTGGCGATGAGTTCCGTCATGTGTTCGAGGCAGACATCGGCGCGGGCGATTTTGGCGAGATTGGTCGAGGCCGCCGTGGAAGTCACGTTCGTGGCGGGCGGCGCGCCGACCGTCGCCGCCCCGGCCAGGGCCGCTCCGAGGTTCATCGCTGCACAAAATAGGACAAGATGCCGGCCCCGCATGGCCGGCAGTGTAGCGGCGGGGCCTAAAACCGCAAGCGCGGGCTTTTTTCGTTGAAACGAATCGGTTGCGCTCTATACTGAATCCGATTCTGTATGAGGAGGCTTGTCGTCATTGCTGTCGTGTTGGGGTTGACCGTGTGCCGCGCGTGGGCAGACGGTGGCTCAGATGCTCCGTTTCGCGTCGGGGAGAAGCTGACCTACCAAATTTTCTGGGGACCCTTCGTGGTGGGACGCGCCACGCTGGAAGTGCGCGGGATCGAGGCGGTCGATGGGCACGACTGTTACCATCTCGTGGCGCAGGCGAAAACGAGCGGCTTGGCCGAGTCGTTGTTTCCCGTGGACAGTCGCAGCGAGAGTTGGCTCGATGTGAAGGATCTGTATGCGCGGCGCTTTCGCCAGAACCGGAAGGAAGGCCGCCACCGCCGCAACGATGAGACGCGGTATGACTACGACCACCAGCAAGCGATCGTGACGGATTTTCTCAAGGGCAAGGAACGTCGCCGGGAATTGAAGGAGCCGGTGCAGGACATCGTTTCGGTGCTGTACTATCTGCGCTCGCAGCCGCTCAAGCTGTACGCGAAGCAGAACTTCGTGATCAACGCCAGCGACCAGAACTACACCGTCACCATCAAGCCCGACCAGCGCAAGTCTCTTTGGGTCCGTCCGGTCGGCGAAGTGCAGGCGTTGCGCATCGAGCCGAATCCCACGCTGAAGATCGTCGCCGCCAACAAGGGCCGCATGTGGTTCTGGGTCAGCGACGATGCCCGGCGCCTGCCGTTAATCGTCGCGTCCGATCTGAAACTCGGCAGCACCAAGCTCGTGCTCTTCAAAATCGAATCCGCCAATCCCGAACTCGACAATCACACCCGCCCCAGCACGACGAACTTTCGCGCCGCGCTGCCGGGCGCGACGCTGGCGACCACTCACTAGCATGGAATTTCCGCCGCTCGACTTCGATCGCCTCCGCACCTACCCGTTGCGCGAGCGCGACAACAAGGTTCACCTCAACGAACTCGCTCGCGTGTGGAAACGCGGCGGCAGTTTCGCGGAGTTCATCGAATCGTTGCCAAAAATTCTCGTCGGAAATGATTTTCGCGCGGTCGTGGACGCCACGGTTGCCGCGGTCCGCGCGAAAAAGCCGGTCATCATCATGATGGGCGCCCACCCGATCAAGTGTGGGCTCAATCCGGTATTCGTCGACCTGATGAAACGCGGCGCCATCCACGCCGTCGCGTTCAACGGGGCCGGCGCGATTCATGATTTCGAAATCGCGTTGCAAGGCGAAACCAGCGAGGACGTGCAGGCCGGTCTGAACGATGGCAGCTTCGGCATGATCGATGAAACCGGTCGGCTCATGAACGCCGCGCTGGCCGCCGGCGCCCAACAAGGCATCGGCGCGGGCCGCGCCCTCGGCGACGCGATTGTGACCGGCAAGTTTGCCCACAAGGAACTCAGCATCCTGCACCAAGGCGCGACCGCCAACATCCCGGTCACCGTCCACATCGCCATCGGCACCGACATCATTCATCAGCATCCAACCACCGACGGCGCGGTTCTCGGCGAGGCGACGTACCTCGATTTCCAGAAATTCGCCTCCGTCGTCGCGCAACTCGAGGGCGGCGTCATCCTCAACATCGGTTCGGCGGTCATCATGCCGGAAGTGTTCCTCAAAGCATTGACCATCGCCCGCAACCTCGGTCACACCGTCGATCACTTCACCACCGCGACCTTCGACATGCTCCGGCATTACCGGCCCACCGAGAACGTCGTCCGCCGCCCGACCGCCAAAGGCGGCCACGGCTACTACATCACCGGCCACCACGAACTGCTCGTCCCGCTCTGGGCGGCCGCTGTCCTCGAGAAAGTAGCTGGTAGTTAGCAGTTGGTAGCTAGGGAACAACTGTGAAGATTGAGAAGTTTCAAGACTTGCTCGTGTGGCAGAAAGCTCACGAGTTCGTTCTGCTGACCTACCGGCACACGAAGGAGTTTCCGTCCGACGAGAAGTACGGACTGGTTTCGCAGATGCGACGCGCAGCCGTCTCCATTCCCGCCAACATTGCCGAAGGCTTCATCAAGCGCGGCCAGCCCGACAAGATCCGCTTCTACAACATCGCTCAAGGATCGCTCGAAGAATCCAAGTATTACCTTGTCCTCGCCCAAGACCTTGGCTATTTGAAGGATGTGTCTCAAGAGACCGCCATCGCCAATCAAATTGGCCGGCTGCTCAACGGTCTGATCAATTCCATTGAACGCAAACCCTAGCTACTAACTACCAGCTACGAACTACTCCACCATGCTTCGCTCCCGTCTCCACAAAATCATCCGGCAGTTCTCGCATCAACACATTCTCGTTGTCGGTGATGTAATGCTCGATCAATTTCTTTGGGGCAAAGTCTCACGCATCTCACCCGAGGCGCCGGTGCCGGTCGTCGAGATCAACCGGGAATCGTTCTTTCCCGGCGGCGCGGCCAACGTCGCCCGCAATCTCCGCGCGCTCGGCGCGCCCTGCCGGCTGCTCGGCGTGCTCGGCGACGACAACGCCGGCGAAGAATTGCGCGAGTTGCTCGACGACCAAGGCATCGAAACAACCGGCTTGCTCCTCGATGCCGGCCGACCGACGACGCTGAAGACGCGCATTGTCGCGCAACGCCAGCAGGTCGTCCGCTTCGACCGGGAACACACCGAGCCGCTCTCGCCGGCCATGGCGAACCGGCTACTGGAATCCTTCGACGCCGCGCTCGATCACGTTTCCGCCATCATTTTCGAAGACTACGCCAAAGGCGTGCTCACGCAATCGTTGCTCGACGCGATGCAGAAGCGCGCCCGCCGGGCCCGGAAGGTGACCGCCGCCGATCCGAACTCCCGGCATCCGCTGCATTTCGCCGGGCTGACCGCGATCACGCCCAACCGGGCCGAGGCCTTTGCGGCCGCCAAGGTGCCGGTCTCCGAACCGAACGACGACGTGCTCGCCGATGAGCCGCTGATGCGCGTCGGCAAGAAACTGCTCGCGCAATGGCGACCGGAGAATCTGCTCATCACGCTCGGCGAACACGGCATGTGCTTGTTCCGTCGCGGCCAGAAGCCGCACCACATTCCCACCGTCGCGCGCGAGGTGTTCGATGTTTCGGGCGCCGGCGACACGGCCATCGCGACGCTGGTGCTGGCGATGGCGGCCGGCGCCAAGCCGGTCGAGGCCGCGGAGATTTCCAACCACGCGTCGGGCGTCGTCGTCGGCAAACTCGGCACCGCGACGTGTTCGACCGATGAACTGCTCGCGAGCTTTGCGCGGAACCGGCGATGACCGAGAAGAAACAAACCCCGGCGTTGATGGAAAAGATCGTGTCGCTGTGCAAGCGGCGCGGGTTCGTTTTCCAGTCGAGCGAAATCTACGGCGGCATCAACGGCTTCTGGGATTACGGTCCAGCCGGCGCGGAGTTGAAGCGCAATATCAAAGACGCCTGGTGGAACGACATGGTGCGCGGCCGGACCGATGTCGTCGGCATTGACGGCACGATCATCACCCATCCGCGCGTCTGGGAGGCGTCCGGCCACACGACGGCGTTCACCGATCCGATGGTGGATTGCAAGAAATGCAAAGGCCGGTGGCGCGCCGACCAGTTGCCGGAAACCAAATGCCCCGAAGGCGGCCCGCACGATTATACCGAGGCCCGGCAGTTTAACTTGATGTTTGAATCGCACGCCGGCCCCATTAAGGACGATGCGAACAAAGTTTACCTTCGGCCGGAGACGGCACAGGTCATCTTCGCGCAGTTCAATAACGTGCTCAGCGTCTCGCGGCAAAAGGTTCCGTTTGGTATCGGTCAAATCGGCAAAGCATTTCGCAACGAGATCAATCCTCGCAATTTCACGTTCCGGTCACGCGAGTTCGAGCAGATGGAATTGGAGTTCTTCATCAAACCCGGTACGGATGCCGAGTGGCACAAGTATTGGGTCGAGGAGCGCCTGAAGTGGTACGAATCCATCGGCCTGCCGGCCGCGAAGCTCAGTTGCTACAATTACAAAAAGGAAGAACTCGCCCACTACGCCAGCGCGTGTGTGGACGTGATGTTCGAGTTCCCGTTCGGCGTGCAGGAACTCGAAGGCATCGCCGCCCGCGGCAGCTTCGACCTCAGCCAGCACCAGAAGTTTTCCGGCAAGAGCATGGAGTACTTCGACGACGAGACGAAGGAGAAGTTCATCCCGCACGTCGTCGAGCCGAGTGCCGGCGTGGACCGCATCGCCCTCGCGCTCATCTGCTCCGCGTACCACGAAGAGGAACTCGAAGGCGAAACGCGCATCGTCATGAAATTCGCCCCGCGTATCGCGCCGGTCAAGGTGGCGGTCTTCCCACTGCTCCGCAACAAGCCGCCGCTTGTCGAGAAGGCTCGGGAAATCTTCAAGCTCCTCCAACCCCACTTCAACACCGAGTGGGACGACCGCGGCAACGTCGGCAAGCGCTACCGGTATCAGGACGAACAAGGCACGCCGTGGTGCGTGACCGTGGACTTCGACACCCTGGGCGAAAAAGGCCCCGAACTCGCCGACACGGTCACACTGCGCGACCGCGACACGATGAAGCAAGACCGGGTGAAGATTTCGGAATTGGTTCCGCTGATCACCGGCAAGCTGCGCGGTTGACATGAGAATCACCGGGCGTTGCTACTGCGGCAAGGTGCGTTACCGGGGGGGGGGCCGGTGAAGTTTTCCGGTAATTGTCATTGCCAGAATTGCCGGCGGGCGGCGGGCGCTCAAGCGGTGGCATTCATCGCCGTGCCCAAGGAAACTTTTGTGTGGACTCGCGGCAAGCCGAAGCGGTACCGGACACCGACGAAGGCGTGGCGGACTTTCTGCCCGGCCTGCGGAACTTCGTTGACGTACGAGTCGGTGAAGCGCACGAAGGACATGGACATCATCACCGGCACCCTGCTCCACCCGGAGCGGTTCCCGCCAAATCGTGATTACTTCGTCGAAGAACGATTGCCGTGGGTGTCCAAAGTGAACCGATAAAAAGCCTTGCCGGTCGTTCTCGGTTTGGCTATTGTTCGCGGCTCTCAGAGGGAACACACCATGTCTCGACGATGTGAAATTTGCGGCAAAGGCGACGTGCGCGGCAACAAAATCCTGCGGCGCGGTCAGGCGAAGAAGACCGGTGGCATCGGCCAGCATATTACCGCCGTGACGCCCCGGCTGTTCAAGCCGAACCTGCAGGTCGTGCGCGCCATCGATCCCAAGACCGGCCGGCACGCCCGCATCAAAGCCTGCACGAAGTGCATCAAGAGCGGCCGCGTCCTCAAGGCGGCGTGACCGACGGGCCCGGCGCCGTGGCCGGATTCCTCTCGGTTGCCCGCGCAGCCACCTGCGTCGCAAACTCGATTCCGACAATGCACACGTCGTCGGAGAAATCGCCACGCGCGGCGAACGTCCGCACATCCGTCAGCACCGCATCGAGCAGGGCCGGTCGCGACAAGCGCGCGTGGCGTTGAACGGCGGACTGTAGGCGTTCGCGTCCAAACTCATCGCCGTCCCGGTTCTCCACTTCGTACAAGCCGTCGGTGTACAACAGCACGGCGTCGCCTTCCTCCAAAGTCTCAGATCCCGTCGCGTACCGGCCGTCCGCGGTCAATGCCAGCGCCGTGCCGCGCACCGTTTCGGCCACGACCAAGCGCTCGACGGGCCCGCCGTTGGCGCGAAGGCGAAACGGCGTGGGGTGACCGGCGTTGGCGCACTGCATCCGCCCGGTCGCGGCATCCACCACGACATAACAGGCCGACGCGAAAATCGGCGTGCCGACGCCGCGCAACGCCTTGAGCAACGCGAGGTTGATCTCGGTCATGAACTGGCCGGGGTCGGCGGCAAACATGCGCAACTCATTCGTCAGCCCACGAATGACCGCCGTGAGCAACGCCGCGCGCATCCCGTGGCCCATCACGTCGCAGATGAAGATGCCGGCTTCGGTATCGGACAACGGAAACACATCGAAGAAATCGCCGCCGAGCGTGGAGGTCAGCAGAAACCGGTGATGAAACCGCAGGGCGCTGGCCTCAGGCGTCGCCGCGCGCGGGAACGTCGGATAGCGTTGGGGCACGAACGCCTGTTGAATCTCGCGGGCCATCTTGAGTTCTTCGGCCATCTCGAGGTTCTTTTGGTTCAGCGCGTCGGTGAAGCGCGTCAACAGTTCCTGCGCGCGTTTCCGCTCGGTCACATCGCGGGCGACCGCCAGAATGATTTGCTCATCGGGCATCGGCTGCGCCGTCCATTGCAGCCACCGGTACGAGCCATCCCGCGTGCGATAACGATTCTCGAAGTGCAACGTCCGCCCTCCGCCGAGGATCCGTTCGAACTCGGATTGCGTCGCCACGCGATCGTCGGGATGCACAAACTCCATGAACGGTTTGGCCTGCAAATCCGCGATCGTGTACCCCAGCACCTGCTCCCACGCCGGGTTGAGTCGCTTGAAGAAACCCCGGTAGTCCGCGATGCAGAATAAATCCAGCGACAACGTGAAGTACCGATCCAACTCCTGTTCCGCGCGCTTGAGGTCCGTCACGTCCTCCGAGATGCCGAGCAAATACTCGGGCTTCCCGTCCCGGCCCAGCAACGGCACCTTCTTCGTGTGCAGAATCCGGATGCCTTTGTGCTTCGTCTGGATCGGCTCATCCCGGATGTCGAGGGGCCGGCCGCTCGCCAACACCTCGCGATCCTTCGTCGTGAAGAAATCCGCTTCGTCTTTCGGGAAGAAGTCGTAATCGTTCTTGCCAATCATCTCGTCGCGCTGGCAGCCGATGAGTTCTTCGCCGGCTTTGTTGAAGCGCACGAATCGCAGGTCTTTCGCATCCTTCATGAAAATCATGTCCGGGATGTTTTCGATCAGCGAGTTCAACAATTCGTGGGCGCGCAGCCGCTCGGCCACCTCGTCGCGCAACGTGTCGTTCACGCGCAACAATTCGGCCGTCCGTTCCTTCACCCGGTCCTCGAGAATCGCGTAGGAATGCGACAACTCGTGCGTCATCCGATTGAACGCCTCGCCGAGCCGGCCAATCTCGTCGCTCCCTTCCACCACCACCCGGGCATCGCGCAAGCCGCCCGTTGCAATCGATTCCGCCATTTTGCCCATCCGCACGATCGGGTGCGTGAACCGCCGCGCCAACAGGTACGACCCCAGCAACCCCAACAGCAGCGCCGCCGCCTCGACCGCCATGAACAACCGCCGCAGCCACTCAATCGGCGCGTACGCTTCCGCCACGTCCATCTTCGTCTCCAACCCCCAGTTGCGGTAGCCCACGGGCCGGTAGGCCGTCAACACCGGCACGCCCTGCCAATCCTGCGTCTGCCGGAAACCGCGTTGCCCCTCCGTCGCCGCCGTCATCGCCGGCGAATGCGACTGCAACACCTCGAGGCTGAGTGTCCCCGCACCCGGCACCATCAAGTACCGGATCTTGTCGTCCATCCGTTCGCCCAACATCACCAACCCGGTCTCCCCCAGGCCGGTTCGATCGGCGAGCAATTGCACGATCGGCTCCGCATCCGTCTCCATCATCACGACCCCGACCCAACGACCGTCCGCCGTGGTGACCGGCCCCGCCAACCGCGCCCGGTCCTGCCCCTGCTCGTCGTGCGCCAGCCGCAAGGTCACGGCCTCTCGTCCCTCCGCAAATTCCGGCGCCGCAGAAAAATCCTTACCGACCAAATCGTCCGCCGTCGCCGTGATCGCCCGCCCGGCCAGATCCGTGACCCAAATCGCCAGTAGTCCCCGGCCACTGCTCTGCGCGTCGCGAAGAATGCGGCGGGATTCTTCCTGGAATTGTTCGGGCGCCACGCGACCGGCGGCGAAATCATCGAGAAGCTGTCGCAACCGCGTCCGGCTCGCCACGAGCGCCACCCGTTCTTCCTGCTGTTGCACGTAACTCAACAACAGCTTCTGACGGTCATTCGCGATGACCGAAAGCCGGTCGTGGATTTGCATGCGGAGGACGTTCCGCGCGAAGAGATAACTGACGACACTGAGCGCGCCGGCGGCGACCATCACCACGAGCGCGACCAATACCGTCAGCTTCAGCCGAATCGAAGTTTGGATGCGCCAACTCATCGTGCCGCCCCTGACGCCGAAAAGATAAATCATCCGAAAAAAGAAAACAAACTTCTTACGCGACCAGCACGTCCCGCGCTTTCAACTGCACCGTGATCGCCCCACGAAACTCGTTCAGATCGGCCGTAAACGCCATGTCGAACGTGGCGCGCGGCAACTCGAAGTCTCCCCGGCCCCACCAGATCGCGTCCACCGTCGTCACGCCATCCGTCACGCTGAATTTGAGGTGATTCTTACCGACCACGCGCGGCGTGCCGCGCAGCCGGACGCCGCGCGCCGCGAATACCGGCGTCGGATTCTCCACGCCGCACGGCTCCAGCCGGTCGAGCGCCGCGAAAAACTCGCCCTCCAACTCGTCCAGCCGCACCTCGGCGTCGATCGCCATCTTGCGGGCTGGGATGTCGCCGGCCAGTTCGTTGAGCCGGCGGCGGAGTTTCTCCACGTTGCCGGCTTTCACCGTCAACCCGGCGGCCATCTCGTGCCCGCCGAACCTTTCCAGCAGCGACGCACATTCCCGCAACGCAGCCACGATGGAAAACCCGTGCACGCTCCGGCACGACCCCTTCCCTTCCGCGCCGATCACCACCGTGGGTCGGTAGAACTCGTGCAACACGCGCGAGGCGACGATGCCGATCACGCCGGGATGCCACGCGTCATCCGCAACCACGAGCACGCGGTCGTCCCGGTATTTCTCCGCTTGCGCCAATGCCTCCTCGACGATGCGTTCT
>Ga0247727_10011972_pt1 | contig 14988 bp, 14 predicted proteins | sample WisWelCaveWW1625_FD_202498 | JGI IMG/M metagenome (GOLD analysis project Ga0247727, IMG submission 202498) | Biofilm microbial communities from Wishing Well Cave, Virginia, United States - WW16-25 | ecosystem: Environmental > Aquatic > Deep subsurface > Groundwater > Cave microbial mat | place... | reverse complement strand
CTGTCTTCTTCATTTCAACGGCATAGAACCCGAATTTGCGCTTCTCGAAATGCGACTGAAAGCGATCGACCAGCCGCGCATTTTCCTCTTCGGTCAGGCGGCGCGGAAAAAATTCCATGATCATCGGGTCGTTGTTCATCCGCGCGAACGGAACTTTATCTTCTTCTTTCCATTCGCGGAGGATCAGGCGTTCGGTTTCGATGTGTTTTGTCATACGGGGAATATAGTAGCCTGATTGAATATAACGGCAATCCCTTTATACCCCGAAAGGCAGGTTAACCCCCGCCATGATGGAGCCACACAGCCCCTCGCCCGGGTTCTTCCATTCGGTTTTAAAAATCTTCAGCCCCGGGAAGGATGATTTTAATTTTTCCACCATCCCTTCATGCCGTCCGGCGCGCAGCATCGGGACCCAGACAAGAATGCAAGCTTCCGGCCATTTCTGCGCCAGCTTCACAACGAAAGCTGGAATCGTTTCATATTCGTCTTTCAGTTCATAGCTGGGATCGACCAGAACGATTCCCTTGCGCGGCTCCGGCGGCGACAACGCCATGACACCTTCCAGCCCGTCGCGCTTGTGAATATGCACACGATCATCCTGTGCAAAAACCTTCTCCAGCGCCGCGTGCTCCTGCGGGTGCAGCTCCATCAGGTGCAGTTGGTCCTGTTTGCGCAGAATATATGCGGCGACGCAGGGCGAACCGGGATAAAGCGGCGACAAGCCGCCGCCGTTTAAATTCTTCACCGCCTCCACATATTTTGCCGGAAGTTTTTCAATCGCGGTTTTGTCGAGACTCAGCCATCCCTCCTCCGCTTCGCCTGTTTTCTGCGCCTGGGGCGAAGTGAGATCATAAACCCCGCGCCCCGCATGCGTCTCCATGTAGGTCAGCGGGCGTTCCTTGCGCGTCAGGATTTCAAGGACGGAACAGAGAAGGCTGTGCTTCTGGATATCGGCGCGGTTCCCGGCATGATAGGCGTGCTGATAGGAAAGCATGGGGCGCGCCTGTAACGGTCAATCGCCGTATTTGTGGTAGACATACATCATGGCGGGGAAACCGGCGAAAAAGGTCAGCGCCGACCAGCCGACGAAATAATTGATGGCGACCGGTCGCCCCAGCACAACATACAAAGCCTCAGGTATGAACTGCGCGCTCCAGGCAAAGCCCGTGACCATGACAATAGTGATGAAAAGAACGCGGCGGCGCAGATCTTTCCACGCGGTGCCGGAAATAAACGCGGTGCCGAGGCAGATCAACCCCGGCAGAACCGGCTTGATGCTGTCATGCCGGTCCGCGAGGTTCAGAAGGCCGATACCGGCAATCACGAACGCAATCACGAAATACCATCTGACGCATTTTAGAAGAAGATCTTGCATATTGCTCCCCTGAACTCTGGAGCCATTTTACACATCCCTGCCCGTATAATCCATGGGCCATAAAATGGACTCACACCTGATTTTAGGTCTTTACGCACCCAAGGGCCCGCCCTAGGTTAGGTCTCTGCTGAATCCAAGGAGGAATTGCCATGAAATTGACTGCTAAATTCATCATTTTTTTGCTGAGCGCTGCGTTCATTCTTGCCCCTTTCTCCGCCCAGGCCGGGGAACCCAAAATTTATAAGGACGGCGATGTGGAGTTGGAGGGCTACTGGTCGCCGAGCACCTGCGAAAATTCCGCGACCGCACCGCTCGTGTTGGTGGTCCACCAGTGGAAGGGCATCACCGATCACGAAAAAACCCGCGCCGGCATACTGGCCGCGGAATGCTACAACGCCTTCGTTGTCGATATGTACGGCAAGGGCATCCGCCCGACCAGCAACGACGATGCCGGGAAGGAAGCCACAAAATACAAAAGCGATTCCGCCCTCGCCCGCAAACGCATTGCGGCGGGGCTCGATTTCGCCAAAACGCTTCCGAATGTCGATACATCAAAAATCGCCGCGATGGGTTTTTGCTTCGGCGGCACGATGTCACTTGAGCTCGCCCGGTCGGGCGCTGATGTCGATGGCGTCGTCAGTTTCCATGGCGGCCTTTCAACCCCGGCCCCGGTGAAGGAACCCGGCGTGATCAAGGCGTCGATCCAGGTCCATCACGGCGCCGACGACCCGATGGTTCCGCCCGAGGAAGTGCGCGGCTTCATCGATGAAATGAACGCCGCAGATGCCGACTGGATGGCGACGAAATACGCGCACGCCGTACATGCTTTCACGCAGAAAGAAGCAGGCAACGATCCGTCCAAGGGCGCGGCCTACAATCAAAAGGCCGACGTTCGCTCCTGGGCGGCGACGCTGGATTTTCTGAAAGAGATTTTTGCCGAATAGATTTGGTTAGAACAATTTGTCCAGCGCATCTTCGGCGTCATCGCCGATTTTCTCAAGCTGGTTCCAGATGGTATTTTCTTTGCGCTTGAACAGTTCGTTATAGCCGGACCCGGCCATACCCTGCCACGCGGACTCATAGCGGCATTTTTCCTTGCGTGTCTTTTGGGGCTGGAGCTTCAGCTTGTATTCAAATTTAACCGCCTCGATTTCCTGGCTGGAAAGGCTCAGACCGTCAACGTCGAGCGAAATGCGGTTATCGCCCCATTGATAGGCGACAACCGCGCCCCGGTCGAAACGGTCCTGGATGCGGCAGCCCTTGCCGCTCTCGCCCTCGGCTTTCAGCGCGGTGCGCTGGGCGTATGTCGTGCCACCCGGCTGCGTCAGGCCGGGATCGCTTAGCGGAATATGCGAGGGAAAAGGAATGGGCTGGCCGGTGAACGCCATCAGGCGCGTCGGCTGGGCGGGCTCATACGGCGCGCTCGGATCAAAAGCCGGTGGTGCGGGGGCCATAGAAAACTGGGGTTCTGAAGGGTGTGAACATCCTGCCATGGCCAGCGCAATCGCTGCGAGCAAAACGGGGTTTATGCGTTTCTGGCCTGGCGCGATGAAATATCCTGTTTTCACCACACTCTCTCTCATAATTCCATGGTACCACGAAAACCACGGCCACAGCCAATTTCAGCGATTTTTCTATGTCGCGACGCAGCAGCTTGCTACAAAAATCAGCTGAATATGCATGGATTCCAAGTGCCTAGAAAATACCCGTACAGGTTTTAACGGCAACCAATTTTTTGGGCCACCGGCAGCGCAAAGCTGAGGCGCAGCATCATTTCCGCAGAATCATGACTGGAATGCGCCCGGGAAAAACTGAGATCGCTGTCATAATGGAGAATATCGCGACCGGCAAAACTAAGGCGGCTTTCCTGCGGCGTGAGTCCTGTCCGCGCACGGCAACCCGCTGAGGGTTCTTCTGATGGCATTTCATCGCCTGCTGCAGGCTCAATATTGCTTATGCCTTGCAACAAAGCCATGCGCAGCGCCATTTCCACTGGCACCGCAGGGCCAAACATTTCCTGTCCCCCGCCTGAGACCACCATAAAAGGCGGCGGTGGCGCCAAATCCGCGCGCAGCGAATCCACGGACGAACCGCAGCCTGTCACCAGCAAAAGAATGGCAAACAACAGCACAGTAAAACATTCGCGCGAAAAATCCAGCGTATCCTGAATAATCGTTCCCGATTTCATGGCAACCCCCAACATCAAATTCGTTTATTTTTTGTGTCCCGAAAAAAGCGACGCAGTTCTACGCTGACATTTATACGCCGCGATATTTAAAATTTGATTAAAAGCCTGTGGATTTTTTTAAAACAGCAAAAAAGCCCGGGAAACATAGAAAATCCCGCGCTTTCCCGTTACTGTTTTTTCGGGCGCAGGGACTGGGGCTCGTAGGGTTTCCAGTCTTCGGGGAGGTGCCCGGGCTTTGTCGGCGCGGGGTTGTGCGTCTCGACATAAGCGCTCAGCAGGATTTTCCCGCTGGCAGAATCAACGAGAACATCATAGGGGCCATCTTCGGTTTTGAACGTCACGACAAACGCATCCGCACCCTGGTAGGATTTACGCGAAACCGTGTAACCGCTGCTCGGCGGCGCGGAATCCATCGCGATCGACGCAGCAAGGCTCTCATTGATCACGGTCCCCGGCGGGATCGAATATTCATAGGCCCCCGCTTCCTTGTTCACGGGCTTCTTCTTTTTGGCGGCCTCTTTTGTCTTGGCCTGTTTTTTTCTTTTGATTTTGTCGTGGGTTTCTCTTCCGGCGCAGCTTCTTCTCTCACGGGCGGCGCGACAATTTCATCGACATAAGGTTTCGGCGCGGGAATGATGTCTTTTACAGGCGCGGGACGTGCCTCGACGGGCGCGGGCTGCTCCAGCGGCTGCGGACCGGGCAGAACGGGCTCGACCGGGTCCAGTTCAATCGTGACTTTCGTCCCATCCTCCTGGATGACAGTGATGCTGTTCTCACTTGCGCCCCATGTGGGCACAGCGGCAAACAGGACCGCAGAAAAAATCAGGAAAGAAGGACAGCGGGACATGAGAACTCCGGAATGAACAAAACCGGGGACCAGTATAGCAAAGCCGGGCGAGTACATCACCGGGGGTAAATGCGGGAGAAAAAATACGGGCTGACCGCCTCTTAATTATTATGCTCCAGTGCTTCCGCGCCCACGGTAATCACACGGCTTGGTCCCTGCCGTTCGCTTCTTGTCGCGTGAGCAGGGCTGAGCTGGATTTCCGTCTGGCTGGCGGCCTCTTCACTGTGAAAACGCGGCATTACGCTTTCTGCAAATGTGATATGAACTTCGCCATCGGGCGTTTCAGGCGGCAGCGATTCGATGTTGATTTTAACCATAGTATCCTCGCTGTTCTTATATTTTATATTTCTTATATGAAATAAAATGACACAAAACGGCCTTTCCTGCCAGAAAAGCAGCTTAGTCTCCTGATTCAAAACGATTTATCGGCTTGAAAGTTCCAGCATTTCGAGACGTTTGATGCGATCACGCAGGTTTGCAGCGGATTCGAATTCAAGGTTCGCGGCAGCAGCGAGCATCTCTTTCTTGAGCTTATCGAGATGTTTTTTGAGACGCGCCGGGTTTTCGAGGAATTCATCCTCGGCGTCATCATGCAGCGTCAGGATTTCATCGAGATGGTCGCCCTGCTCATACACCGTGTCGAGAATGGCCGAGATATTCTTGCGCACGCTTTCGGGCGTGATGCCGTGCTCCTTATTATAGATGAGCTGTTTTTCGCGGCGGCGCGAGGTTTCGTCGATGGCGGCCTGCATGGAATCCGTGATGCGGTCGGCATATAAAATCGCCTTGCCATCGATGTTCCGCGCGGCGCGGCCAATGGTCTGGATGAGCGACGTGCGCGAGCGCAGGAACCCCTCTTTATCCGCATCGAGGATGCACACGCGCATGCATTCGGGGATATCGAGGCCTTCGCGCAGCAAATTGATCCCCACAAGCACGTCAAATTCGCCCCTGCGCAGTTGCTGCAGAATTTCAATACGCTCCAGTGTTTCGACATCGGAATGGAGATAGCGGACTTTGACACCGTTCTCGGACAGATATTCCGTGAGATCCTCGGCCATTTTCTTGGTGAGGGTCGTCACCAGAACCCGGCCCTTTTGTTTCACCGCCTCGCGGCATTCATGCATGAGATCGTCGACCTGGTGTGCAGTCGGGCGAATTTCGACGGGTGGATCGATCAAACCGGTGGGGCGCACGACCTGCTCGGCGGAGATGCCCCCGGCCCGCTCGATCTCCCACGGCGCAGGCGTGGCGGAAACGAATACAGTCTGGCCACGCATCGCATTCCATTCATCGAATTTCAGCGGGCGGTTATCAATGGCTGCAGGCAGGCGGAAGCCGTGTTCCACCAATGTCGATTTGCGCTGGAAGTCGCCGTTATACATGGCGCGGAGTTGGCCGACCATGACATGGCTTTCATCGAGAAACAGCAGCGCGTCCGGCGGCAGGTATTCGATGAGCGTCGGCGGCGGCTCGCCGGGGCCGCGGCCCGTCATGTAGCGGGAATAGTTTTCGATCCCGGCGCAGGTGCCGGTGGCTTCCATCATCTCGATATCGAACTGCGTGCGCTGGGCAAGGCGCTGGGCCTCCAGCAGCTTGTTCTGCGACTCGAAGAAGGCAAGCTGGTCCTTGAGGTCGCGCTTGATGCTGTGAATGGCCTGCTGCATCGTCGGGCCGGGGGTGATGTAGTGCGAGTTGGCGTAAATCCGCACGCCCTCCAGCTCGGCGAATTTCTCGCCCGTCAGGGGATCGAATTCCGTGATGGTCTCCAGCTCATCCCCGAACAGCGAGAACCGCCACGCCCGGTCTTCCATGTGGGTGGGGAACAATTCCACCGTGTCGCCCCGCACCCGGAACGTCCCCCGCTCGAAGGCGATGTCGTTACGCTTGTATTGCAGGGTGATGAGACGCTGGATTAATTGCTGGCGGTCGATGCGCTCGCCCTTGTGCAGATCGAACCGCATGGCGAGATAATCTTCCTTCGACCCGATGCCATAGATGCAGGAAACCGAGGCGACGATGATGCAGTCTCGCCGCTCGAACACCGCCCGCGTGGCGGCGTGGCGCATCCGGTCGATCTGCTCGTTGATGGAGGAATCCTTCTCGATGAAGGTATCGGACCGGGGGATATAGGCCTCGGGCTGGTAATAATCGTAGTACGAGACAAAATATTCGACGGCGTTATCCGGGAAAAACGACTTCATCTCGCCATAGAGCTGCGCCGCCAGCGTTTTGTTGGGGGCGAGGATGAGGGTCGGCTTCTGCAGCGTCTCGATGATATGGGCCATGGTGAAGGTCTTGCCCGACCCGGTTACACCCAGGAGCACCTGGTCGACCAGGCCGTTTTTGATCCCCTCGACCAGTTTGGCAATGGCCTGGGGCTGATCCCCGGCGGGCTGGAAATCGGATTGAATGCGGAAAGGCTTCGTTTCATCGAAGCCTTTGGGGGTGGGTTCGGTATGCTGTGTCTGGAGTTCGACCATAGGCACTTATATAGAGAAGATCAGACCCAAAAACAAACACCGCTCCCTGATTAAGGGTGCGGTGCTTTTAAGGGTTGAATGAGGTTCTTCCCCAAGCAACTACGTTAATAGTTACTTCGACTGGCTATGGCGGAAAGTGCTCTCGCCATTGGAGCTGTCTGTCTGGGCGTTTGCAGCGCAACCGGCAAGAGCCAGTGCGAGGCAGGAAGCCAGGATCGCGGTTTTAACGTTTTTCATTTGTTTTTCCTTTCCCAAAATGAAGTGCCATAGCTCTAGCAGAAAATGGCTCCCTGTCCAGACCCCAATATAAATAAAAACAACGCGGAGCCATAAGCTGCCGCGTTGTTAAAGTGACCGTTGCCGGTCAGAAAAAAAAGATAACTACTTCTTCTTCTTTTTCTTTGTTGTTTTTTTCTTTGCAGTTTTTTTCTTAGCTTTCGCTTTTGCTTTCTTCTTTGCCATTGGAGTCTCCCAAAAAAGATGTGACCTGAAGCGATCACGGCACGGCATCAGACATCCGATACCTAGATACAGGATAATATTGATTCGGAAATTTACACACAGGAATCAACAAAAGAGAAAAATAATCCCTGAAATTTTTGTGGATGATAAAAACACCCCTTTTGTCCTTGCGAGGCGAAAAACGACGACACAATCCATTTTTAAATTTCCGGATGGCCTCGCACCGCTGGCGAGGACGAAACGGCGCACAATAAAAAACGCCGCCCGTGAAGGCGGCGCTTTTGAAATTTTGAAAGAAGAAGAACTACTTCTTCTTCTTTTTCTTCGCTTTTTTCGAAGGAGCGCGTTTCGCTTTCGCGGGCTTACGCTTCTTTGCTTTTTTAGCTGTCTTTTTGGCAGCCATTTTCACTGTTTTCTTTTTCTTCTTAGCCATAGTTTTTCTCCAATGTGTTGGTTCGTTTGAAAGATAATTTTGACCAGAACGGTCAGGAAGGAAGTGACTCAACTTCGGGTAATATACAACGATTTGACCTAATGACCTAATAAAATTTCATATGAAAGTTAATTTTTCAAAGAAGTGACTTTTCGATCCGAAGACGAATTCCGATTTACTGATCCGTTACTCGACAAATCATCCGCAAATTCCTCTTTGAATATTGTCCGGGAGTTTGTTATCTCTACAGCATGCACGATACAGACACACAGATCGCCCTGGCTTGCCGCACATGGGCTTTTGAAGAAGCAAAAGCGGTGGTTAAACGTTTGGGCGGCAAGACTCCCGCCAAGGGATACGTGCTGTTTGAAACAGGTTACGGCCCGTCAGGACTGCCGCATATCGGCACGTTCGGCGAAAACTGCCGGACCACGATGGTGATGCGCGCCTTCCGCCGGATATCGGACATCCCTGCAAAGATCCTCTGCTTTTCCGACGATATGGATGGGCTGCGCAAGGTGCCGGAGAACGTCCCGAACAAGGAAATGCTGACGGCCAATCTGGGCCAGCCTCTGACCAAGGTGCCCGACCCCTTCGGCACGCATGACTCATTCGGGCAGCACAATAATGCCCGCCTGCAGGCGTTTCTTGACCAGTTCGGGTTCGAATATGAATTCATCTCCTCGACCGACTATTATAAATCCGGCAAATTCGATGAGACGTTGTTAAAGATGCTAGCCAAGCATGAAGAGATTAAAAAGGCCGTCATTCCCATTCTCGGCGAGGAACGCGCCGCGACCTACAGCCCCTTCCTGCCCGTATCGCCCAAAACCGGCAAAGTGCTACAGGTAGAAATTACCGGCATCGATGTCACCAAGGGCACCGTCAAGTTCATCGATGAAGACGGCACCCCGACCGAGGTTCCGGTCACAGGCGGAAATGTGAAAGCGCAATGGCGTGCCGACTGGGCGCTCCGATGGTACGCTCTGGATGTCGATTACGAAATGTCGGGAGTCGATTTGCGCAGCTCGGCGGAAATTTCAGAAAAAATTCTTAAGATCCTCGGCAAGCCGAAACCTGCTGGCTTCCATTACGAACTTTTCCTCGATGAAAACGGCGAGAAGATTTCTAAATCGAAAGGCAACGGCCTGACGATTGAACAATGGCTGACCTATGCCCCGCACGAGAGTCTTGCCTATTATATGTTCATCCGCCCGACCTCTGCGAAGAAGCTGCACTTCGATGTTATTCCGAAGGCCGTCGATGAATATATTCAGTTCATTGATAAATTGCCATCGCAGGACGACAAGGCAAAACTCGAAAATCCTGCCTGGTATATTCACAACGGTACGTTGCCGAACGGTCAGCATTCGCCGATTTCATTTGCACTGCTGCTGAATCTGGCCAGCGCCGCGAACGCGCAGGACAAGGAAACGCTGTGGGCCTATATCAGGATGCACAGGCCGGATGTTTTGCCCGAGAGCGCGCCGTTCCTCGACCGCCTCGCCGGTCATGCCGTCAAATATTATGAAGATTTTGTCCTGCCGAATAAGAAATACCGCTTGCCGGACGACCGCGAACGCAAGGCGATGGAAGACCTCGCTAATCGTTTGGAGAAATTGCCGGACGGCGCGGACTTAGAGACCCTGCAAACCGAGGTTTTTGCCGCCGGCAAGGAAAACGGCTATCCGAAGGAAGAACTTCGCAACTGGTTCCAGGCTTTGTATCAAGTACTGCTCGGCCAGAGCGAAGGACCCAGATTCGGGTCGTTTATCCAGCTTTACGGTCGGAAAGAGACTTTGGCGCTTATTAGAAAAGCCTTAACGGGCGACCTGGCAAAAGCCGCGTAATTTCAATCACTTAAAAAGCATAAAACCCGCTTAAAATTTATCTAAAATTTTAGATAAATTGATTTCATCCTGTTTTTCATATTACAATTAGAGATAAGGGTGTTTCATAAGAATAACGGTGGGTGGTACAGGCATGATTGGCCTTCATTCTTTCGAACTCGACAAAACACAGATTTTATCCCGCATCGAGGATTTCGAGCAGTTTTGCCTGGGCAAAAGGCATATGACGCCGGAAGAGATCCGCGCCCTGAACGAGGAAATCAGCATCGGCGCCCTTATCGTGGTCGGTAAATACCGCTTCCAGAAGATTGAAAACGAGGTGCATTTGTTCTGGGTTTCGCCGGACAAATACGAACACAGCCTCGGCCCCGTCAACAAATTGAATGTCATGCGCGACTGCCCGGGCTTTCACCGCACGCGCTCCCTCGCCCTAGGCCATGAATATGTCGAGACCAGCAGCCAGATGCATGTGGCCAACACGCAAAGCAATATCAGCGTCGTCAAAATGAAAGACGGCAGCATGGGATACGGCCCGAATTATAAAGTGGCGCTTCGGAATGCGGCGCTGAAAATGCATATCCGCAACGCCCTCGAAAGCGTCAATCCGTTCGGCTTCCTGAAGATGTTCAGCCCGGCCTGAGGCTTTTCCCGGGCTAGAATTTCACCTGACAACCTGTACATCGGCGTTTTCCGGCACTATGTTGTTCCGGATGGAAAAGACGCAGGCAAAAATCGAGGAATGGTTCGAGATCCTGCCCTTCTGGACGCAGGTCAAGGAGGTCTGGAACCACGGCCTGTTCGGCGTCGATATCGGCAGCATCATCGTCGCCCTCTTGATCCTCGGCGCGTTCCTGATCCTGCGCGAGATGCTCGCGAAATTTATCATGAAGCGCCTGCAGAACTGGGCCAAACGCTCCGCCAATAAAATCGACGACCGCATCCTGCCTGTGCTGGTGCCGCCGGCGGAATTCATCCCCATCATTCTCGGCGTATTTTTCGCGGGGCAATACCTGGATCTGGGCGACAAGGGCGAGATCTTTTTCGACCGCACAATCCGCACCATGATCGCCTTCACGATTTTCTGGGTGATTTACCTCGCCGCCGAACCGATCGGCCACAGCCTGAAACGCGTCGAACGGCTTTTAACACCCCTGATGATGCAATGGATCTTCAAGGTGCTGAGGATGCTGGTGCTGTTCATCGGCTTCGCCGTGGTGCTGGAAATCTGGGGCATCAAGGTAGCGCCGCTGCTTGCGGGTCTGGGCCTGTTCGGCGCCGCCATCGCGCTCGGCGCACAGGATTTCTTCAAGAACCTCATCGCCGGCATGTCGCTGATCTCGGAAAAGCGTTTTCTCGAAGGCGACTGGATTTTGGTGGAAAACGTGATGGAGGGAACGGTCGAGGAAATCGGCTTTCGCTCAACGAAAATCCGCCGCTTCGACAAGGCGCCGATATACGTGCCCAATTCAAAGCTGGCCGATGCCGTGGTGACGAATTTCAGCCGCATGACGCACCGGCGCATCAAATGGATGATCGGTATTAATTACAATGCCACGGCGCATCAGCTGAAAACCATCCGCGATGGGATCCTGAACTATCTCGAAGAACACAAAGCGCTGTTCGCCCCGAAGGAGGAAATCGAGCCGACGGTACGGGTGGATTCCTTCAACGCCTCCTCCATCGATTTCATGGTCACATGCTTCACGCGCACCATCGATTACGGCGAATGGATGGAGATCAAGGAAAACCTGGCCTTCGCCATCAAGGACATCGTGGAGAAGGCAAAAACAACTTTCGCCTTCCCGTCGCAATCGATTTATATCGAAAACTTACCGGCTGAGGGCGCAGAAATTTTTACGCCACCGCAAAAAATTGCTGAAAAAAGATAAATTAAACCGGGCCGTCTTTTTGATCGAGTTCCGGATGATACGCGCGCAAGAGAGCCGCGTCCGTATCACTCATCGTGCCCGGGTAAATTCCGGCAATCGATTTTGCCGGTTTGGGTTCCGATGCAGGATGTTCGTGTTGAACAACAGTTGAAACCGCGTTCAGTTTCCCTTTGAAATGCTCCATCAAAATTGCGCCAGCTTCGTCGCTTACAACAAAAGGCGCAGAACCGGGAATATGCAGGATGCGGAATTTTTCCGGCAAGGGCTGAACCGTCTCACCGCTGGTAGGCTCCTCGCCGGACAGAGCAGCCTGATTGGCATAGTCCGCAGCATTCCTGACCACACTCAGATTGGCGAGCGCCAGCGCAAGAGCCGTTGTTGCCGGCGTGCTGAAATGCGAAAACTGTTCGTGGGGTCGTGATTTCTTCATCATTTTTTCTTCCGGTTCTAGGCCATTGAATGCATAAGATTTAGCATATAAGTTTATGTAAAGTCAAACATTTTAGTTTCCTAATGAACCAAGGCGTCTCATATACTCCTGTAAAACCAACGTTTTATTGCCGTTGCGGAACAGGAAACATAACTTTGATACCACAGTGAATAAACTAGGTAAAGTTATACTTATTTCCTGCAGATAAGCGTCCACCCTTATTTATCCACGCTTTGGGAATCATGCTATGCACTTTCAATGAGCGCGGAAATCTCCCCGAAAACCAAAACAGGCATCATGTTGCCCGATATCCCGGCGCTGGCGGTGAATGCCTCGCGCGCGTGCCTGCTGACCAGCGACGGTGAACTGAAGACCATTAGTCATGACCAGGCACAGCTTCTCGTACATAAAAACCCGGTTCTCGTCTGCCATGCGCCCTATGTGCGCGAGCGGCTGGGGACGAGTGAATTTCTGGCGTTCGATATTCTCGAACTCTTCGCCTTCGTCCACCCGGTGAAATTCTGCGTGCCGACGCCGCACGGCCTCGCCCGCACGCTGAACATCCCCGCACCGGAGAAACTCGACGATCAGCCCCTCGCCCTCATCGATATCGTCCGCACATTGCTGCGCGATTTGCAAAACGATCCTTACGCCGCGAAAGCCGACCCCCTGAAAACCGCCGCCGTGATGGGGCTGAACGGCAAGGGCTGGCCATGGACACCCTTTGTGTTCGCGGCGCTGGGGCAAAATTACGACACGAATGAAATCACCCATTCCAAGACCTCGCTGAATGTCTGGCGGCACCTGCCCGAATGGGCCGAGGAAGCGCCCGAGCCACCGCCCGCGCATCATGCCGTGACCGAAGAAGAAAGCCGGGAGAGACTGACACAGCTTTTGGGCGTCGGCGCGGAACATCGCAAGGAACAGTTTGAATATACGGCGCATGTCACCGCTGCGTTTGCACCGCGCCATGACGAGAACGAGCCGCATGTGCTGTTGGCGGAGGCTGGTACCGGCATCGGCAAAACTTTGGGTTATCTGGCACCTGCCAGCGTCTGGGCGGAGAAAAACGCAGGCACCGTGTGGATTTCCACTTACACAAAAAATTTGCAGCAGCAGATTGATAGAGAACTCGACAGGCTTTACCCGACGCCGGAAGTGAAAGAGGCGCATGTCGCCATACGCAAGGGCCGGGAAAATTATTTGTGCCTGCTGAATCTGGATGAAAGCAATGCGGGGGCATCGCTGGCACGCAACCCGCAACAGGCCGTGGCCGCGGGATTGATGACGCGCTGGACAGCGGCAACGAAAGACGGCGATTTGACCGGCGCGGATTTTCCCGGATGGATGGCGGGGTTGCTCGGATACCGCCACACGACGGATTTGGCCGACAAGCGCGGCGAATGTATTTATTCCGCCTGCGACCATTACCACAAATGTTTTGTCGAACGCAGCATGCGCAAATCCAAACGCGCACGCATCGTCGTCGCCAATCATGCGCTGGTGATGATTCAATCGGCGCTGTCATCGCCCGGCGAGGATATGCCGGGCCGTTATGTGTTCGACGAAGGGCACCATCTGTTTGAAGCCGCCGACAGCGCGTTTTCCGCGCACCTGACGGCGCTGGAAACACGGGATCTGCGGCGCTGGATTTTGGGCGCGGAAGGCGGAAGACGTTCACGGGCGCGCGGATTGCAAAAACGCATCGAAGGATTGGCTGAGGGCGATACCGAGGCTGAACGCGCCCTGCAGGATATCGTCCACGAGGCGGCGTGCCTCACCGGCGAAGGCTGGCAGAAAAGACTGAAAGACGGCAACACATCCGGCCCGGCGGAACAATTCCTCGCCCTCGTCTACAAGCAGGTCTATGCCCGCGCCGAAGGGCGCAACGGCCCCTATTCGCTGGAAACGCCGACATGGCCGCTGGAAGATGATATTCCCACCAAGGCAAAGGCACTGAAAAACGCGCTGCGCAAATTACAAAAGCCGATGCATGAGCTGGTGGCGCTGTTCCGCAAGAAACTAGCGAATGATGACGGCATGCTGGACCCGGATACACGCCGCAGGCTGGATGCCGTCAGTTCATCGCTGGAGCGCCGCTCCATGATGATTTTGCAGGCGTGGATTAACATGCTGGAGGCGCCGGAAAACACACAGGCCCCGCAGAATGAATTTGTCGACTGGATGGAAGTCGAGCGTTTCGAAGGAAAAGCTGTAGATGTCGGGCTGTACCGCCACTGGGTCGACCCGATGAAACCATTCGCGGCCTCTGTGCGCCCCCATCTGCATGGCATGGTGGTGACGTCGGCAACATTACGCGACAGCTCCGAAGACGAAGCCCAAAGCTGGATGCGCGCACGGGCAAGAACCGGCGCGGATTACCTGACGCCACACCCGCAGCAGGTTTCGATTGAATCGCCGTTCGATTACGGCAGGCAGACCAAAGTGTTTATTATCAACGATGTGCGCAAGGATGACCTCGACCAGGTCGGCGGCGCGTACCGGACATTGTTCGAGGCGTCTAGCGGCGGCGCGCTGGGACTGTTCACCGCGATTTCAAGGTTGCGCGCGGTGCATGAGAAAATCGCCTTGCCGCTGGAGAAAAAAGACCTCACGCTTTATGCCCAACATGTCGATGCAATCGACACGGGAACACTGGTCGATATTTTCCGCGACGATATTCACGCCTGTTTGCTGGGCACCGATGCGACGCGCGATGGCGTCGATGTGCCGGGTGAGTCTTTGAGATTGATCGTCTTCGACCGCGTGCCGTGGCCGCGCCCGACCATTCTCCACAAGGCCCGCCGCGAACAATTCGGCAAAAAAGAATATGACGAGATGATTACAAGGTTGAAGCTGAAGCAGGCTTTTGGCCGACTCATCCGCCGGGTCGACGACCGGGGCGTGTTCGTTATGCTGGACCCGATGCTGCCCTCGCGGCTGCAGACGGCTTTCCCCAAAGACGCGGAAATCGTGAAATGCGGGCTGGCGGAAGCGGCGCAGAAGATTCGCGAATTCCTCGGCTCTTATA
>Ga0247727_10011971_pt1 | contig 14989 bp, 12 predicted proteins | sample WisWelCaveWW1625_FD_202498 | JGI IMG/M metagenome (GOLD analysis project Ga0247727, IMG submission 202498) | Biofilm microbial communities from Wishing Well Cave, Virginia, United States - WW16-25 | ecosystem: Environmental > Aquatic > Deep subsurface > Groundwater > Cave microbial mat | place... | reverse complement strand
CTCAGTGAAGCGGTCTTCAACCTATTTGAACTTAAAATTCGCCCGGTGGTAAGTCCCATCATTCAACTTGATGACCAGTTGACGGCACGTGCCTGCCCAGTTCGCATTTGTCTTCCAATGATAAATATAATGGTCCGTCAAAGAATCATAGGTGAGGCCGCTGGAACCCATCGTCTCTGTCTGTTCAATGTCATCAAGGGGCGCGCTTGTGTCGCACGTAATCTGCTGTGATATCGGATAACCTATTGTGAAGATGATGAGGCTCTGATTGCCGTGCAGGCTGAACTTCACCGCGACGCCGCGCCCTGCCTTAATCACGTTCAGCACCGGCAGGTTGTCCACGGGCTGGAAGAAGCCAGTGAAGTTGTAGATAACATTTACCGTCGCTTGGTCAATTGCCGTAAGGCCGCTGTTATCGGTGACTTGCACCGTGATCGTATGGCTGCTCGGAGCGCTGAGCACCGCCGCAGAGAAAGTCACGCTCTGGCCAGTTGTCTCGAAACTTCCATTGTCGTCTAGATCCCACTCGTAGGTGAGCGGCCCGCCTTCGGGATCATTGCCCGAAGCGGTCACGATGACGAAACCGCCCTCCTCCACGAGATACTGCCCACCTGCATCAACCACAGGTGGTTGGTTATAGACCGTCGTGTTGAGAAGCACGCTCAATATCCCGTCTGCGAAGGTCAAGTCGGGCTTGTTGTCACTATTGAAGTCGCCCACGGCCACAAATTTAGGGACGTTGCCAGGAGCGTAAAAGAGCGGTGCTTGAAAAGTACCGTCGCCCTCGTTGATAAGCACGCTGGAGAATGTACTTCGACCATTCGCGATTGTCAGGTCAGACGCCCCATCGCCATTGAAGTCACCGACGGCCACATAAAATGGCCGATGACCGGCCGGAAAGAGGTCGACGGCACTAAACGTACCGTCCCCGTTTCCGATCATTACGCCGGCAGCTTCACTGTCTTGACTTGCTGTTGCCAGATCAAGGAATCCATCATTGTTGAGATCGCAAATTGCTATTGCACGCGGGTGCCCACCGGCTGAAAAGGTCACCGCTACTTGGAAGCTACCATCCCCGTTGCCCAGTAGCACACTTAGATTGTTATCAGAGACATAGTTGGCAACCGCCAAATCCGAATGGTCGTCACGATTGAAGTCTCCGACGGCCACAAAGATGGGGTTGTCACCAGCAGGGTAACTGAGAGGTGCTTGGAAGCTACCGTCCCCGTTGCCCAGCAGGATGTTGACCTCGTCACTCAAGTCGTTCGTCACAACAAGGTCATTCGAACCATCATGGTTGAAGTCACCAACTGCCAACGATCCAGGCCGCTCGCCTGCCGAATAAGTGGCAGCGGCCTGAAACGTACCGTCCCCATTGCCCAGCAGAATGTTTACGGTGTCATTCGAAATATCCGCCATTGCGAGGTCCGGGTGGGAATCGCCGTTGAGGTCGTGCGCCTCGATCACGCGGCCTTCTGTTGCGTAGCTCGTCGTGGTTTGAAAAGTGCCATCTCCATTTCCCAAAAGCACATACACACGACTCGCGCCGTTCAGGACACCAATGGCGGCAAGGTCAAGCCTGCCATCATGGTTTAGATCGCTCACCGCCAATTCCCCGGCGCTGGTGACACTGAGAGACCGAGCACCTTGCAGGGTACCGTCCCCGTTGCCCACAAACAGGCTCACAGTTGTGTTGCTGCCAGTCGTGGCCACTACCACGTCGGACTGGCCATCCCCATTAAAATCGCCCTCAACCAGCGATAAGGGAGTGTTGGCTGCGATGTAGTTACTCGCTATCTGAAATGTGCCATCTCCGTTACCGAGCACGAGGCTGATGTCACTGCCACCGGTATTCGCCACAGCCAGATCGGGTCGTCCGTCGTCATTGAAGTCGCTGACGAGCACCGAACGGGGAGACCAGCCTACAATGACGGCAACTGGCGACTGAAAAGTTCCGTCCCCGTTGCCAATCCGGACACTCACGTAATTACTGGCAGCGTGGGTGACTACTAGATCCGCGCGATTGTCGTCGTTGAAGTCGCTCGTGGTCACCGAGAACGGCTCATCGCTCAAGGCATAGCTTACAGCCGCTTGAAATGTGCCATCACCATTGCCGAGGAGTAGCCCCACGTCATTGCTAATTGCGTTTGCCACACCCAGATCAATGTGACCGTCGCCATTGAAATCGCTCGCGGTCACGGACTGAGGGCTATCACCCGAGGCATAGCTTACAGCCGCTTGAAATGTGCCATCGCCGATGCCAAGCAACACCGTAAGATCACCACTCGATTGATTCGTGACAGCCAAGTCAAGCACGTTGTCGTGGTTAAATTCACTAATTTCAATTGCGGTAGGGCCCGTGCCGACGCTATAGCTCACAGCCGCTTGAAATGTGCCATCGCCTTGACCCAGTAAGATATGTACGGCGTTACCAGAGATGTCTACGACAACTAGGTCGAGTTGGTGATCCGCATCAAAATCATTGGCGGCCACGGAAAAGAGCTCGCTGCCTACATTAGAGTTCGTGGCGGTCTGAAAAGTTCCGTCTCCGTTGCCTAACACGATGCCCAAATTGCCGTCAGTGAGATGCGCTACGGCCAAGTCAGTTCGTCCATCCCCATTGAAGTCGCCTGCCGCTACGTGGGTGGGGTTGAAGCCCCCTGTAGCAATATTAAGTGCTGTCAAGAATGAAACAGGGCCAGGCTGACCGACAACAAGAGAGGCCGGCAGAAGTGCAACCAGGAAAAGGCTCACAACCAAAGCGGTTCTTGGGAATAGTTTCCTCAGACGCGTCATGTGTTTTCTCCCTTTCGCAAAGTCGAAACAAACGTTGCCGTACTAGCGGTAAAGACCAAGCTGCATCCGTTGCCCCGTGACACAAACTTAACTTGAATATCTGTCTAACCTTGGTTCGCCTCAAATCTCAGGGGCAAGCGGCCATTATTCTCAGCGGTGTTTGCCTGACTAATCTGGCCCGAAGTTCATGTCTGCCGAGCCGGTCGGCTGTATGCATGTTCGGGGGCAATCCAATAGCAAACCAATCTATCTAGTCAGGAAAATAAAACCGCCACCAGGCACGACGTAAAGGCCCAGTAGGCGGTCGGAAGGAATCAGTAAATAGTAACCGGAACATTCGCCCTTCCCTCGATGTCCAAAACTAGTCCAGCTGTATGAATTCGTCTCTGATAACGTTACTTCCCCAGTGGTTAGGTGTCCGTAGTCAGCGCATTTTGCGCAAGCAAGTGTAGTCAGCGCATGGTGCACACCGACCGATGAACTGTAGTCAGCGCATCGCGCACATCTGGCATGATGATCTCTCGAAAGGAGATCGATCATGCCGCCCGACACCCAATCCACTGAAGCCGAAGCCCAACAGCGCCACGAGGCTGTGAAGATGTTCCGCGCCGGTTACTCTGCCCCCGCCATTGCTACCACGTTTCACCGCAGTCGTCGGTGGGTCTACGATTGGGTAGCCTACCAACGGCAACATCCGCATACCCACTTTCGGTCAGCGTCGCGGGCCTCCCACCGTCACCCCAATCGAATTTCACGCCAAACGACGTATCGCATTGTCCAACTCCGGCAAACCCTGGCCCACCAACGGAATGCACGCTTGCGATATGCCCCGGTCGGGGCCCGCACGATCCGCCGCGAGTTGGAGAAACGCCGGGTCAAGCCCTGTCCGAGCTTGAGTACCATCCAACGGATCTTACAGCGGCGCGGCTTGACCCAGCCCGCGCCTGCCGAAGCGCGGAGCTATCGCCCGCATCCGCGGGCCACCTACCCCAATGCGGTGCAAGCGACCGACATTGTGACCCGCTGGCTCATGGGTGGGGAGGTAGTGCAGACCTTTACCACGGTGGATCACTTTACCAATACCGCCTATGCCACCCCTCAGCCGCACAAACGGGCCGCCGCGGCCCACGAACACCTGCTGAAAACATGGCAAAAAATGGGTCTGCCCGACCTGGCCCAATTCGACAACGAAAGTGCCTTCAGCGGTGGTCGCCAGCCGCATCGCCTGAGCCCCATCGTGCGGTTGTGTCTCTATGTCGGCAGCGACGTTCTCTTTACTCCAGAGTACGAGGCTGACTACAATTGGGAGGTCGAGACCTTCAACAATTTCTGGGCGCATCAATGTTGGGCTAGACATCGCTTTAGCTCGCGCGGACGGATCCCGCCCGTCTATCGGCGTTTCTTAGCTTGGTATGATAGCGACTATGTGGCCCCGCGTCAGGCGAACACCCCACAGCAGTTGCGGAAGGGGCATCGGCTCTATCGCTTACCCCAACGGTTAGCCCAACACATCCCCGCTTTGCGCGATTTGCCGCTCTGCCGCGGGCGGGTGCATGCGATCCGGTGTGTCTCAGTAGAGGGCAACGTCAAGTTCCTCCAGGAAACGTTTCGGGTCGGGAAACGCTATGCCCACAAATACATGTGGTTGACCTTGAACACCGCCAAGCAAACTTTGACGGTCTGCTATCAAGCCGAGGCCGACGCCGATTGGCAAACGCTCAAAGTTTTCCTATATCCGCTCGACGAACCGGTCGTGCCGGTCTTGAAGCCGTTTGCCCACTTACATCATGCCCATCGGTCGGTGTGCACGATGCGCTGACTACAGTTCATCGGTCGGCTAACCTTCAATTTTTGCGCAAAATGCGCTGACTACGGACAGTTAGGTGATAGTATACAGCTATTTTAGCGTATGAGACAGGCCTTGCACTGAAAACAGTACAAATGCCCATATCAAGTTATTTTGGCCGCAGATACGAAAGCAAACCGGATGTGAGGTTTCAGTTGAGGGGTTCTTTTGTGTCATAAGGTAGGGGTCTAATATTCGCGATGGCAGTTGTACGACGGGTAGACCCAAAAATCCCTTCAGGCTATCCAGACACGAAGATGTCCACTACCAATAGTGCAAGTGACTAATCATTCGCTGACCCAATAAAGATTAGCGATTTCAGATAATATGGGTTGGGATAGAACCTGCTAGCCAGCTAGCGCAATCTCGAATTGGGTTTAGAATATCATTAAGGAATGTGGCCTTTTACCAAACGAGAGGGGAGCGTATGAGGCGGATACCGTGCCCGTTCAGTTCCACGCTACCAAAGCTTCAGGGACAGTAGCGGCACATGCCAATACTGTGCTCGCTTCGCTCCGCGCCCAATTTCATCTCTAGGTTCATAAAGGGCACAATGATTCGACGGCTATTTGTCCCCACGTTTACCGGCACAGGCTTGGCGGTACTTTTCCTAACACTCCTTAGCCAGATGGGGCTATCGTCGGCCGCCTCCAGCACGGCGCTTATTAATGCCGTGTATTACGATACCTATTTATCGGGCGAGCCCGATGAGGCGTTACGCTTGGCCAATGTCTCCTCAAGCCCCCTTGCCCTCACCGATTGGACCATCTCGGATGGCGAGGGTGTCATTACCCTTACCGGCACGATTGATCCGGGTACCAGTCTGTGGGTTTCCCAGGCCGCCTTCAGTTTTACAATTGAATTTGGCTTCTCGCCTGCCTATGAATACGGCACGGACTCCGATGCCAGCGTGCCAAATCTGGCCACGACGGGCACGGTATCACTGGTGAATAGTGGCGATGAGTTGGTGCTCAGAGACAATACTGGCACAATCGTCGACTCGGTGGTCTGGGAAGGCGGTGACCCCACGGGAACCGGGTGGAGTGGCCCGGCGATTAACCCCTATGACCAAGGTTCATTTGGGATTGAAGGTCAAATCCTGTATCGCAAACTCAACCAACAGACGGGACGCCCAGTCAGTGACACGGATACCGCCAACGATTGGGCGCAAACTAAGGACGACAATATCAACGGCAAGAAGGTCTTATATCCTGGCTGGGATCTCGACCGCTACTTCCACACGGCCCAATTCACGCAAACAGCTGTCATTACCTATTTGGTGGCACCCGATAATATCTTCCCCTATGTGCAACAGTCGATCAATGCGGCTAGTACCAGTATTCGGTATGAGGGGTATACCTTCGACAACGCCGAACTGGGGCAGGCGATAGCGGCACGAGCATCAGCAGGTGTGAGTGTCACGGTACTTCTGGAGGGTGCGCCAGTGGGCGGCATTGGAGACCAAGACAAATGGGTGTGCCAGCAAATTGAAAACGCCGAGGGTGCTTGCTGGTTCATTGTCAATGACACTGCCGCTGTCCCGCCCATTCATGACCGGTACGCGTACCAGCATGCCAAGTTTCTCGTCATTGACAACCGCTGGCTGTTGACGGGGAGTGAGAACCTCAACTACTCGTCTATGCCATCAGACAACAAGAATGATGGCACATCGGGGAATAGGGGAGTGTGGCTCTGGACCGATGCCAGCGGGCCGATTGGTCATGCCCTGGATGTGTTTCAGCATGACCTTGATCCAGTGCATCACCCTGATATCAGACGGTGGAACGCATTGGACCCCAACTACGGGGCACCGCCTCCTGGATTTACACCCAGCTTTGCATCCGGTGGCACTGCCTATCCGGTGAAATATGCCCAACCCTTTGTGGGGAGCGGCATGTATCACTTTGAAATCGTCCAGTCACCGGACAACTCGCTCCGTGACACCGACGCCCTCCTGGGCATGGTGGCACGGGCAGGAAATGGCGACCGCGTACTTCTTGAGCAACTGTATGAGTATACGTACTGGGGGCCAACCAATAGCAACCCCACGGCTGACCCTAATCCTCGACTTGAGGCCTACATCGCTGCAGCGCGGCGAGGGGCCAAGGTTCGAATACTCCTGGACTCGGTATACAACAGCCCGGCTGATCCACGGGGGAATACCGCCACCTGCACCTACGTCAACAGTCTCGCGGCGAATGAAGGACTTGACCTAGCCTGCTTGTTGGGAAATCCTAGTGGCACAGGTATTCACAATAAAATGGTCTTGGTGTCCGCCGGAGGGCAAGGCTGGGTGCATACAGGCAGTGTCAACGGTTCGGAAAACTCCTCAAAGCAGAACCGGGAGATGGCGGTCCAAGTGCGCTCAACCAACGCGTACCAGTATCTCGCCACTATCTTCTGGTCTGACTGGGCAACCAGTGGTGGCCAGGTGCCATTGGACTTAGTCTATTTGCCGCTCATCACAAAGAATTATCCGCCAACGCCAACTCCCACGCCACTACCCACCGGTATTCCGACTGCAACGCCGACCAAAACACCGGTGCCGACCGCTGACCTCCGAATAACAGCCCTGAGTGGCACAAGCACGCCCGAATTCGTCACGGTACAAAATATCGGTACGGCCGGCCAAGATATGACAGGTTGGACCCTCGTGAGCGTGATTGGCCCTCAAACTTTCAATTTCCCTGCGGGCTATGTGCTTGGGTCGGGCGCGAGTGTACAAATCCAGAGCTTCGCTGGAGCCGTCAGCAATCCACCTGCTATCTTGCTGTGGTCGACGGCTGCCATCTGGAATAATGGTGGTGACAAAGCAGAATTGCGTAATCCAGCCAGCGTCGTCATCAGCAGTCAATGCTACAGCACCGGATGCCCATAGCATGTACAAGCATCGCTGGTTTATAAGCCTGATAGTAGGCATAGTCGCTGGTATGGTGTCCGGCTTGATGGTTGTTCCGGGCCTACTGGATCGGTTTGAGGCAAAGCCAAGCACCGCGCCACCCTATGCACGGCTCGAGTTTACAATCATGGATGCCGTGTCTCAAACACCGATTGAAGCAGACATTACTATTCGTCGAGAGAACGAGAATGGGGAACTCACGGAGCCGGAGAGATTTTTCACCGGCGGGCGCATAACACTGGAACTACCCGTGGATGGCACATCCATTTCTATCCTTGTGGAAGAGGAAGGCTACCGGGATTGGGAACTTCGAGTGCGGCCAACGACGCCAAAGTCCCTGAATGACCTCATAAAGCTAGCCCCCATCGGTACCCCAACGGTGCCGCCGAAAGATGATGTACAGGGATAACCCATAACGACCAATTACGACTACGTTATGGGGCGGGGAAGAGCATACGCGCGTTTGATTGAGGCAGCGGAATTCCTGATTTCCGATATGACAGACCCGGTCAGCGCGGAGACCTTACGTCAGGCAATGCGAATCAGCAAAGAAAAACTTCGTTTACTTGTTGCAAATCTTCCGCCTGAAGTCATGGCGCAAATCTTAGCTGCCAGCGAAAAAATTGTGGGAACTATCCGTGAGGTCTCACACAACTAGAGATAGGCCCTAACTCTCAATAATCACGACATCGTGTGCGATTTTTTGGTGATGCCTAGCCGGGCAAGCAATCACGACATCGTGTGTGATTTCGACGAAATTCGGGCAACCGCGTATGCACTGGTTCTTCCAAACGAAAGCACCGCGTTTTGAGCAATTGCCATTCGGCCTCGGCGTCGGCCTGCTGCCAAAAGGTAATGGTCTGGTCGCGGGTATGAATGGTGGCCCGGACATAGTGGCCGCGCCACTTCAGGCCGATGAGCCAGGTCTCGTTCAACAATTCGATTTGGCCGTCCGGGTCGACGTAGCGCATGAAATGCAGGCGACCCGCGGTAAGCGGCAACCGGCCCTCGGGGATAACTTGACGCAAGGCACAGGTCAGCAATCGCGGGCTGGCCCCTCGGCGAATTTGCGCTGGGGTTTGACCCTCCAAGGCCGGGGGATAATCGTGATACATATACCAGTGCCGGAACAACGGCGTTTCGGTGATTACCTGGGCGCGGTTGGTGAACTGTTGCCGCGTCCAACATCCAGCGGTCCAGACGCTGTGAAACGTTTCGATCTGGTAATTGCGTTTGGGATCGTAGTAGGGCGTGAACAGGGGTTCGATGCCACACCACAAACACAGCCGCACGACCTGACCGAGCACGCGCGGATGGGTATGCCCGCCGCAGAACGCGCTTTCGTTGTCGAACTGATGGATGAATGGCAGCCCCAAATGGGCCCAAGTTTGCCGCAAATGGGCGCAGGCGGTCGCGCTGGTTTTGTCGCCGTGTTGCGTCAGCCAGACCGCATAACTGGAGTGGTCGATGGAGTGAAAATTCTGGATGGCTTCGCCACCGTGAATATGTTTGGTGATAATGTCGGTGGCTTGAATCGCATTCACCTCCCAGGCCACCGGCCAGGGATAATAGGCGGGGAGCGCACCGGCTCCCACGGCGTGGGTCAACTGATGGCGGGCCAGAATGCGCTGAATGGTCGGTTCGCTCGGCAACGGGCACACGCGCAACTCTTTCAGATGTCCCCAAATCGCGCGCGCCCCAATCAGTCCGTACCGCGTCGTGGGCGTCGCGGCGTGTTCCAGGACCTGCCGCGCTGTCAGCACCGCTTGCACGACCGGCGCGGGTGTTTGCTGGGGCGAAGTATGCGGCACGCGCGACCGGTCGGCAAAGTCGGTCTGGGGCGCGCGGCGATACTCGCTCCACCACTTGTCGAACCAACTGGTCGAGCGCTCCAACGCACGACAAATCGCGCGGCGGGTTTCGCCTTGCACATGGCGACGAATCGCTTCGCGGCGCAAGGCTTGTTCGGATGAGTTCGTGTCCATAGGATTTCCTCCAGCGAGGAAGTATGGCCGAACCGCACACGATGTCCTGATTACATCTGACCATTAGAGTGCTTCCCATGTCGTGATTGCTTTTCACCACACGATGTCGTGATTATTGAGACCTAACGCTTACAGCGTTATATGACCAGCCACGCTCCTCACAACCAGTGAAAATTGCTAATAAACCATGTATAGAGTATTAGCAGCATCGCTGGCGTTTGGCGTATTGGCAGGAATGGGTTGCGTCCTCTCGACTATCTGGTTTTACACAAATCTTCCCGGTCTTGAGGTATGGCGTGTCATGGCGGGGATTGATCAGGCCCCACTTCTTGAGGAGTTGATGGCATGGCCTATAGATGACGGTGCGTTGCTAATGAGTACGATATCGCTCGGCGTCACATCTGCGCTACTATTGGCGGCGCTTGTGCCCGCCTCAATGAGGAAGCGAGAGGAAAGTGGAAAGACGTGGAATTTCAGTCTTAACCGGCTTCCACTGTCCGTATTGGGCCTCATCATTGCGTGGGCGAGCCTCCTACTTGTCGCTCTTGGCATAACTATAGAAGTTTCAAAAATTAATGTCCGCCTACGGCTTCGCAAAATGCTTGAAAACAGGGTGTTTCTGATGATCAAAAGCGGACATTATTAATTGAAAACCCTATAGTAAGCATGTCACCTTTTTGAACGCCGGCGTGTTTCTTCCCACCAGCCTTATTATTTGTCTTAGTGTTTACTTTCGCGGTCTCGGCTTCATAGGGTCCGAGCAAATCCAAGACCGCATTCACGCCAGTATCCGTATTGGTAATCTGCTAGCAATAATAGTTACATCAGGCGTCATCTGGTTATATTTCAGACCTGCACCGCGACCAGAGCCTCTCACCGTTGTGATTGTTCGCTTGAAGCAAACGGCGACCGCAAATGCACAGATAGCAAAAGCAACCGCCATCATCTCCGCGCAACAAACGCAGGTTGCTCATTTGCAGACATTAGCTGTCTCTACACCGTTACCAGCATCACCACAACCGATGGAGACATCTCCTGCGCAGGCGACTGTAATCACAAGTGCCACGCCAGATACAGTGTCAACGCAAATAGCGGCTCTCAATCTGACCGCGACCGCTCAAATCCCTGCAGATACGGGTACCTCAAGTTTCTTAAGTGCTCCGGAATGGACTGGGGTACAGGGGATTGGCACCATTATTGGATTAGTGCTTGCCTTGGTAGCGATATACATCACTTACTTGCAGTTGCGGCAAGGGTCAAACCAAAAAAAGTGAGGCATATCTAAAAGTGGGAGGCGCGACCAGCCATGTCGTACAAGCAAACAGCGTGTTGAAAAAGTCGATTCGGTGGCGACATGAATCGGCCTTCCTGCTCAGGAAGCCAGAAAAGAAGTAGCGGGTGAGGCTATCCGCTCAACTCTTTCTCAGGAAGTATTTGCCATCTTAGTCTCCAGATACCTGAGCAATCGTTTGAGATTCTGTCCGGCGGCGATCAACACGCCTTCGATGTTCACCTTGAACAACCCCCGTAGCCGAAATCGGCTCAGGCGATGGTATTGTTTAGCCTCCCCGAATAAGGGTTCCGTCCACAACGCCCGTTTGCGCATGGCCTTTTGGTAAGCTTCGGTCTCGTGGTAGGCCTTTACCCGGTCGAGATACTCCTGAAAGAACGACCGGAAAATGTGGCGCCCGCTCTGACTATCGGTGCACTCAGCTTTCGCCGGACAAGCATTGCACACGGCGGGCTCGGCAGCATACACGATGACCTGCTCGCTCTGGCGCCGAGAATATACACCCAGCGGTTGGCCTTGAGGACAGACATAGTGATCTGGCTCGGCCTGGTACTGAAACCGCTCCGCAGGATAAAACTTCGTCCGGTGGCTGAGGTCGGTGATCGGGACGTAAGCCCTGATGCCCATCTGTTCCAGGCCGACAATGTTGGGCACCGTGCCATATTTGGTATCGCCGGTGGCCTGCTTGGGATGCACCGGCCAGCGGGCACAGACCCACCGCACCAAGTCCAAGAGGGGGGTGTTATCCATGATCGAAGCCGGGGTCACGAGCGCGCTCAGGATAATGCGATGTTGGCCGCCATCCACGACGTAATGGTCGCTGTAACCCATGACGGCCGCGCCCCCACCTGACGGTTTCATCGGTGCAGCATCCGGGTCGGTCGGGCACACTTGCTGATCAGTCAGGCGCTCAGAAGCAGGCTTGCGCACCCCCGTGAGGCGGGCGCCGTTGTATTTCGTGACCAGGTCGTAGGCGTTCTGAGGAACCGGACTGTCTGTTGCCGGTTCGATGGGCTGCTGTAGGGATGGACTTTCAGTCAGTGGCGCCTCTGGTTCGGCAACCTTCGCAGCTGTATTGGCTTGGGCTTCAAACAACACCTGAAGATGCTGCTGGGCTTCCCATTCGACCCGGGGTATCAAGCCGTCAATGGCGGCGTTGGCCTGGACTTTGGTGCTGTCGAAATAGAGCTCCTCGCCCCAGACCAATCCAGCTTGAATACACCGTTCGACGATCTGTTCAAAGAACCGCTGAAACGTCGCCAGACCGTAGCGCTCGCGGATTTTACTCAAACTACTATGATCCGGGACCGACTCGGTTAGGTCGTAGCCAATGAACCAGCGATGCGCGAGGTTCACATTGACGGTCGCCATCAACTGCCGCTCTGAGCGGATGCCTTCAAAGAAGGCAATCAACTGCAACTTGAAAAAGACAATGGGATCAATCGAAGGTCGGCCCCGAGCGGCATAACAGCCACACACCAGGTCACGCACGAAGCGGAGATCAAGACATTGCTCGACGTGTCGATAGAAGTTGTCGGCAGGCACTAGATCTTCTAAGCGGAAGGTGTGGAGCGTAAAGACCTTGGCTTTGTGGCCGAGCATGCGGCACCTCCGCTGTTACGCTTGGAGAAGCGCAATGAAGTCGTCATCAATGAGAGCATCCGCGAAGCGCTCCACGACTACTTGACTGCCTACCCCACGATTGGCCAAGACCCCCAGCACTTCGTCTTCTTCAGTTCAGTGCAACCGGGTTATCAACGCCCGATGAAGCGGGGCCAAGCCTGGAAGTTTATCACTGGGATCTGCCGCCAAGTGGGGCTGCGGGGCAACTTCGGAACCCATAGTTTGCGCAAAACCTGGGGCTACCAGGCCTGGATGCAAGGCGTGGATTTGGCCCTCATCATGTATAAGCTCAATCACGCCAGTCTGGTCTATACCAAACGCTATTGGGGCATCACGGATGATGAATTGCAGGCCGTTGTCCAGCGCTTGAATCTGTAACGAAGGTTGGTAAGGTTTACACGCCTTGAGTTGACAAATCTCCTGGTGTATTAGACTCCCCCTGTTCATATTGCAGATGGATGACTAAGACGGGGAACGTTCCGCTACAGGGTTACATATCTTTTCAACAACTGACGTCACGGCGCATCTCACTGGCTTACGTTCTGAACAGAGTTAGTAGCACCGGCATGCCTCTGTAGATGCGCTTGTGACAGGTTGTTCTAAATCCCGTCAGAACATAGCCGGCAGGCAGTCAAAATTTTGATTGACTCAAGGCCCGGATAGGCTTATCCTGAAAAGGATTACACTCCAACAGCTAATACGACGCGCGAGAAGCCCGGTGCTCATGGCTCAACATCTGCCGCCCGACTTCTAGAAAAGTCGGGCGGCATGCTTTAATGCCCACATGAAGTGAATTGATAGAGTTGGCCAACACTACATATGGAAACGTACCAGCAAGGCAGCAACACCTTGTTCGCTGCGAGTTCGAATTGCTTCAGCTGCCACACGGGCAATACGGTTAGTGTCAGCCATATCTTTGGACCGTTGAAGCCGCTGTCTCCGTAATTGCTGTTAATGGCTAGGCGTAATGTGGCGAGCCAATGGCTCATCCGGAGCAGCCTGACGAATTCAGATAATGGTTAGGGTGTTTGTCAAGTCTTGTATGCAAGAGCGGTCGAAAAACGGAAAGAAACGTCCAAGTTAGCTATCTTTAAGGGAGGACCTAGAATGGCACAATTAGATTCGCTTGACCCTTTGGACAGAAGGGCCGCTCGCTTTCCCGAAAATCCCAATCGCAACGAGGATCCAATGATTCGGGTACCGCGAATGCGCGATGATCGGGATCTCCCATTGGACAGGGATCAGCCAGGAACGAATTTCCCCAACGCAATCACCCCAGATATTGCCTTTCAGCTTGTCGGTGATGGTGCTCCGTTCGACATGGACCCAAATTCTCCCTCGATGGTAGCTCTAAACGGCACACTTCGCCGTCAGTTCGGGCCAACCACGGCGGCTCGTGGCGAGCTGCGTCAGGAAGTGCTTGATCCACTCGGATTGAAGTACATCACGACAGTCGGAATTTGGTTGCAGCCTCGACCCCTTACGACTGCATTGACCGATGCGATGGATCGTGGTTTGAAAGGCTTGCAACTTCGTGGTGGACGACGAACCCTTGGGTTCTATGTCAATGCGACGTTCGTACAACGTACCGTGGCTACTGCGTTCTTCAGGCTGGGACCGACGCTGGATGACCTGGGTCAGTCTTCCTGGAACGGCCACATACACTTGCTTGGTCATCGCGTCTCGTTCCAAGCTCCGGATGTGGTTGTCATGACAATAAACGGGTTCGATTCGCGTTTGATTGTCAGCGTAGATTTCGAAGTGCGGATCACCGATACGTTCAACATAGATGCCACACGACGCGTACGGGTAGTCTCAAACACCACTACCACCGCAGTCTCGCCAGAACTTGCGAATGCCCTTGGGTCACTCATACTCGGTCCGCTCGGTACGATATTAAGCACGATTTTTCATGAGATCAATGTACCTGTCGACGCATCAAAGATAGTCTCGCCGGGAATGACAATTGCCAATGCCTTTCGTCCAAGGATTTTCCTGGGGCCGCTCCGGCTTGACCTCCTTTATACCAAGGTCGGTGTGAATAGTGGAGGCGTTACAGCTGAGGGTGCATGGGGCCTCGCCATACGCCAACCCGCTGTGATTATCAACGGCCCTAATCAGATCGCAATTGAGGAAACCGATTTCTTCTGGGAAAAGTATATTCTCGTCTTAACAGACATCGACACGACACCCTCCGGCAATTTCGGACAGGTATGGACAAACGTGGGATACCTAACGAAACCCTTGGTTCCCCCCATAATTGTGGAGGTCAACTTTGACGTCCGAGGGGCTATCGCTGGTCAGGTTGTGCAACGGGAGCTAAGTGTGACGGTCTTTGGCGTAGATGGCGTGGCTGCGGTCGGGACGCTCCAGGTCAACATACACATCAACGCGCCTGTCACCGATGAAAATGTAGACAAAGTGGATGCGAAGTGTTTTAAAAAACCGTGGAATTGTGAGTAACAAGAGAGTAGTTACCCTGTCGAACCAATGACCTCTTGAGTCTCTGTGTGCCTCGCTCCTGCCTCGCTCGTCTAAGCTTTTGCGCC
>Ga0247727_10011970_pt1 | contig 14989 bp, 11 predicted proteins | sample WisWelCaveWW1625_FD_202498 | JGI IMG/M metagenome (GOLD analysis project Ga0247727, IMG submission 202498) | Biofilm microbial communities from Wishing Well Cave, Virginia, United States - WW16-25 | ecosystem: Environmental > Aquatic > Deep subsurface > Groundwater > Cave microbial mat | place... | reverse complement strand
ACCTGTACTTGATTGCGTTGCTGATAAGATTATACAGGATGCTGTTTAATAAAGGACGGATCGTGTACACAAAAGGTGCGGCATGGAAGTCAACGATAAAATTCACCTGATCATCAATGATGCCTTCCAGGCTTTTTTTAATTTTTTCGTATTCCTTTACAAACGTTACTTTCTCTTTGATTTTGTAAATATCGTTGCGGATGTCAATGATTTTGTTTAAGTCCTTTATTACGGTGTCTAATTCCTCTGATGAACTTTTTCACAGCCTCAAGATGTTTACTTGTTCCTCAGTCAGGGCTTTATCATCAAGCCTAAGTAGAGCTGTAAGTCCTAACAATCGCGCTACAGGCCCTCTTAAATTATGAGAAACGGTATACGAGAACTGGCGTAATTCACTGTTGTATTTGATGAGTTCCGCATTCGTACGAATCAAGTCTGCGCTTTTTTCGCTTACAAGTTCTTCCAGGTGTTCGTTATGGTTTATTAATTCATCTTGCTGATGTTGAATAACGGCATTAGCCTCTTCCAGTTTTTCATGATTGGTTCTCAATGCTTCCGCCTGAGAGACCATTTCCTCGTTTTGGGTTTCTATTTCTATGACGGCTTGCTGGAGTTGCTCATTCTTCTGGTGCAGTTGCTGGTTAATCTTTTCCTTTTCCTGAAGCAGAATTTCATTGTTCAATTCTGTTTTTTCGGTAATTGTTTTAAGTGTTAACCCGCCTGCTGAAATACCGAGGAATGCAGTTATTGAAATGTAGTTTATATAATAGTACGATGTACCACTAAACCCTTTTTGATAATATCCCTGCCCCGGCCATTCATGCAGCGGATCAACATAACAAGGCAAAGCAGGCAAAAGCCAAGTAGTCCGTAAAGTTTAAACTTTTTGCTGGTGTGAAATACCAGGCAAGGGACAGCGCCAAAAACAAGTAAGAGTATTCTACTATCATAGTAGAGTATATCGGTATGGTCGGATGAACTTTTTAGAATATAGGTAGTATACAATACGGCTATGGGTGAAGTGGCACATAATAGTATTCTCTGAAATTGTGCAGTCCGAAACGGTTGATGACAATAACCGATATGTACACCGCGGCCTTTAAAGAGAAATAGGTGTGGATACCGATACACCAAATAAGGACACTGTAATTGATAAAAGAACAAGCGTAAGAATGGCAAAAATAAAAGCGATGCGATTCGTGATTTTCAAACTTTGCTTCAAGCTTGACAACCGGCTGACCGGGGGAAAGAGTCGAGAAAATGGATGAGAAGAGTTCATTACTGGAGTTAGCACTCAATTATAACCAATAGGCCTTAATTTCTTTTGAAATAATTTCTTTAATTTTCGTTTGCCTAAGTTGATATTTAATCTAAGGGTTCGAAAATGGAGAAATATGATCTGATTGTAATTGGTGCCGGCCCTTCCGGTTACGCGGCTGCCATGCGTGCAATCGACTTTAAGAAGAAAGTTTTACTGATTGAAAAAAGCAGGGTAGGAGGCGCTGGAGTTACAAATGGAGCACTTTCTTCGAAAACATGGTGGGAGCTATCCCGTGAAGCAGCAGGGTTTCGTAAAAACCTGAAACGATATAATATTAAAGCACCCAGTATAGCGTATAAAGAAATCCAGGGCGAGGTTCGTAAAGCTGTTGACGAAAGGATGACCATGCTAGGTGAACACATGGATGTTTTACGAGGCTCTACGCTTCTCAGTTATAAAACAGGGACGGCCAAGCTTATCAGTCAACATGAAGTAGAGATCAGTAATGGTTGTGATCGTGAAATAGTAGTTACAGATTACATTATTCTTGCTACAGGCAGCAGACCTCGCCCCTTACCTGAAATCCCCATTGATGAAAAAATTATCATGACGAGTGACGGTATCGAAAGCATGGATGATTTCCCGGAAAGCATGGTGATTGTTGGGGCAGGGGTAATTGGCTGTGAGTTTGCCACCATTTTTTCAGGCTTTGGTAAAACAAAGGTTCACCTGATTGATAAAGGCGACCGGATTCTTCCTTTTGAAGATGAAGACGTAGTGAAAGTAATTGAGCGGAATATGGAAAACAATGGTGTACTCATTCACCGGAGCTCCAGGTTAGTACGCATGGAAGTGAAAAATAACAGGGTAGAGTATGAATTAGAGTATAATGATGGAGCCAAGCAAATTTTTAATGTTGAGAAAGCGTTGGTTTCAGTAGGCCGCACGCCCAATTATGAAGATTTGTGGGAGGATAGTGAAGTGGAGATTCATATATCCAAACGTGGAATTGAAGACAATGACACTCAGACGAATGTCTCGAACATTTTTGCAGTAGGAGATATTACCGCTGACATTTCATTGGTAAATGTAGGCGAATTGGAAGGTCGCTATGCTGTTGAAAAGATTTTCGGAAACCCCGAACGTAAACTCGTATATGAAAATATTAGCACCATTATGTTTCTTAACCCCGAAGTAGCCGGTGTTGGATTGAATGAAACACATGCGTGTGAAAAAGGGATTGACTATAAAGTGGTAACACTGGATTACAGTTGTATTCCGCGTGCCATTGCCAAGCGAAATACGCAAGGGTTTATCAAACTATTGGTGACAAACGATGATCACATGAAAATATTGGGCTTGAAGATAGTGGGTAACCACGCTTCCAGCGCCATTCAGGCAGTTGCTTTGCTAATATCGATGGACAAGGGCATTGAAGAATTAGCGGAGTGTGTGCATCCGCATCCTTCCATTACAGAGGGTATTCAAGAATGCGTACGGATGCTGCTGGGAAAATCACTCTTTAAGCCGTATGCCCTAAAGGGAAAACTATCGTGCCGTACCCGTGCAAAAGGAGAATACTCCGATATTACTTTTTAACGTGTATAAATACGTGATGTTAAGTAAAACAAAAGTAGAACCGTCATTTCGAGGGAAGAATGACCGAGAAATCCCCTCATCAATTGTTCTATCAGGGGATGTCTCTCCGCCCGTTGGGCGTATCGACATGACGGCCAGGTGTTGTGTAAGATCACTGAAAAAATTGAAATGGTATCTTTTAATACTGCTGTTTGTTTCCTCTTCCTGTTCTATGGAAAAACTTTACAGGATGAGACAAAAGCAAAAAGTCAGCCCCTATGAGCAGATTGACTTTGGATCAATGGTCAATCGGTATTTTAATAAAGATAAGTCAAGTGTTGGAACGATTGAAGGTATCTACTCTGTATCAAGTTTAATTACCAAGAAAGGGAAAGGACTCCTGTCATCTACAGAGAAGGAAAAGGTGGTAGAACGGAAAGAGAATTATTCGAAAGTTGCCATCATCCGCGATTCAGGAAATCCGAACCGGGAATACCTGGAAGTACCGGTAGATAAAGATTTTCTTCCTACGTACTCAATTCGTGGAGAATTTACCAATGTGGCCGATGGGAATATTATGGTATACAAACATTTTGAACCACGAGGCAAAATTCTTTCATATACGTTTGCATATGATAAAGAGAAAGATATTCTGGAAGGCGTTCGTACCGAGAATGACGGTTCTTTTACGATAACGTATAAACTTACCTATCTCAAACTTTTTCCTAAAACAGGACAGGAAAGCAAGTAGATATATTACTCTAATAATATATGGCTATCTCATTCAATGGCTTCCGCTCAAGTTTAGGAATAAAGGTGTCTTCTGCAGCATACCCAACCGGAATTAACAAGAATGGCCGCTCATTTGCGGGTCGCTTCAGAATTTTAGTAAGAAAATTCATAGGACTTGGCGTGTGAGTTAGTGCCACCAGCCCCGCATGATGGATAGCAGCAAGTAAAAAGCCACACGCAATTCCCACCGATTCACTGACATAGTAATTGGTTCCTTTCTCGCCATCCGACTTCATATCATAGGCTTTTTTGAAAACGACAACCAGGTAGGGTGCAATCTCCAGAAAGGGTTTTTTCCAATCAGTCTGTAACGGACTTAAATCTTTTACCCACTCCTCACTCATCCTGCCGTGGTAGCTTTCATACTCTTCTTTCTCAGCCTCAACCCGAATAACTGATTTCAGATTGGGATCAGAAACAACGCAAAAAGTCCAGGGTTGCTTATTTGCACCGGAGGGCGCGGTCGAGGCGGACAATATAATATTATCAATTACTTCTTTTGGAATTGGCTTGTTGGAAAAGTCCCTGACCGTTCTTCGTTTGTTAACCCACTCTAAAAATTCCCTACTGCGTGTTAGCACTTCCACGGAGGTATACGTTTCACGCACATACCTGATAAATGGGTATCCATTTATTATTTTGGTTTCATCAGTATCCATACAAGTAAGATAGAGGTTGCTATACCTTTTTACAAGTAATTGAAAAGACGAACATATCAACTTGTAAGCCAACTGACAATTAGTGTTGTAACATGATGATAGTGATGATTGGTTATGTTTGCGGTTCCTTTCATTATTTGTATGACTCAGGGAAAAGAAATAATTTTAGAGTATCAAAACTTTTTTAAACTTATGCGCTGGGTACTGCTTTCGGTATGTTTGTTGACTGCCTGCGGAGAGAATGAAAATACACGAAAACACCGGTTCTTGTTAAAAGGAAATGCGGCTTTGGAAGATCAAAACGAAGATGTGGCTATCCGCTATTTCAAGGAAGCACTAAAAATAGACTCATGTTTTGCAGATGCACACAATAATCTGGGTACGGCTCTGTTCCGACAAAAGTTATTCGAGGAAGCGTTGGATTCTTACAATCAGGCAATCAGCTGCAGGCCAATTTTTTTTGGTACCTATTTTAATCGATCAAGCACGTTGTATGAGTTAAACCGAACTTCGGATGCATTGGTTGATGTTGAAAAAATCCTTTTAGTGAAACCGGATACAATACCTGCGCTCTTCTTGCGCGGACTCATTTTCACTAAAATGAGAGAATTTAGAAAAGCAGAAGACTCATTTTCGAAAATTTTGGTCAATGATTCATTGAATACGGAGGTATATGTTAACCTGGGAACGTTGAGTTATTATCAGAAAAGGTATCCCCAAGCGCGTGACTACCTGAGTAAAGCAATAACTATTAACCCCTCGGAAGCGAATGCCTACAATACTTTGGCTTTAATAGAAATAGCCAATGCTGATTTAATGTCTGCAATGGGATTTGTTAATAAGGCCCTTATGTTGCAACCCGGAAATGCTTTTTACAGGAACAACCGGGGCTACATCTATTTGTCAAGTAATGAATTAGCGTTAGCATTAGAAGATATTGATTATAGCATTGCCACTGACCCCTATAATGGTTGGGCCTATCGAAACAAAGGAATTTACTATTTGAAAATTGGTGATGCAACTTCTGCAGTCAGGCTACTCACACAGGCAATTGAGTTGGAGTCATTTGTTGAGATGGGGTATTACTTTTTAGCAGAAGCTCATTCTAAATTAGGCGACAAAGAAAAAGCTTGCGAGGCTTGGATTGAAGCTGTGAAAAGGGGAGAAGTAGATGAACAATCTAATGTGAATCCATGTAAATAAAAAAGGGGCCGAGGCCCCTTTTAACAAACCCAACTTTACTTACCCTCCCTGTACTCCAATTTCATTGAAAGGCCTTGGCATTTCAATAATTATGGAATCACCAACGCGATCAATAGTTATAAATAATATCAACCAAGTCAGATATTCGATGATCTATGTTGGCCCTTATTGATTGGCGCTTAAATCCAGTGTTTTTTATGATACCTCCTTCATCTCTATTACTGGCAGCTAGAAAAAACTTCGTTTTATCACCTCCGCCTGATACAGTAATCCTTGAGTTCAACAGAGTTCCCGTTTCACCATACATTTCATCTTCGTAGTCATATAACTTCCCGGCAGCTTTTGCTGCATCGTATTGTGTTTGTGCGCCTGCTCCAAAATCTGCAAGAACACTTGCCGATGTAAACGGCCTAACTCCAAGTGGGTTTAGTATTTTAGCTACACCAATATCTTGCCCGAATGTAATATTGGTTCTTCCTGCACTACCTCTTTTTGTTGTTATCAGGACTACACCGGCATTTGCTCTTGATCCATAAATTGCGGATGCAGAAGCCCCCTTTAAAATCTCGATATTTGCGATATCGGATGGGTCTAAATCACCAATTCTGTTTGCTCCATTATCTTGATTGGTTGAAGCGGCTCCACCAACAACAGCTTGTGTTATCGTATTGGTAGCAGGTTGATTGACTGAGTTGTCAACATAAACCCCATCAACTATATAGAGTGGTTCGGAAGAGCCCGTTATGGTTGTAATTCCCCGAAGTTTCATGGATATGCCACCACCAGGTGCACCCGAGTTAGATAAAATTTGTGCACCCACAACTTTTCCCTGAAGTCCGCCATCTAAAGTTTGAATTGTTGTGCGACCTGTTAATTCTTCACCTGACACGGTACTTACAGCATTCGCTAAATTTGAACGTTTAACAGTGCTTGCTAAACCGGAGACTACAACTTCATCCAGTTGCGTGACATCAAGTGCAAGGCTCACATCAATTACGGTGAGGTCACCAATAGGCACTTCTTGCCCGCGCAAACCAATAAACGAAAATACAAGGCTTCCACCCGATGACGGAATGTTTAGTGAAAAATTTCCGTCAGCGTCACTAACAGTCGCTGTTGTGGTGCCCTTCAGGATAATGTTTACACCCGGTACGGATGATCCATCATCGGCCGAGGTCACCTTGCCTGTAACGGTTCGGTCCTGTGCCGATGCACAAAACACAAAAGCCATCGATAAGCAGAAAAGTAGAATTTTTTTCATACGATATACAAAATGCCAAAATAATCTTTCAAAATTCAACTGAAAAGCATGCATTAATTTTTGGTTTAATTAATTTTATAGAACTGTTAAAAGGTATCGGAATAGTATGTTGTAACCCGCATTACGTTACGTTTAGGTATGATAGGATTAACTGAGTTAGCTGAACGAATGAAAATACGCTTGAGAGCTAACTTGCCGGGGTCAAAAGTGCATGAACCATTACGTGCAAGACCAATCGGTAAACTCCTTCCGAGGTTCGAGCACAAGACTCCCCCAAAACAGGGGAGTGTATTGATTCTGCTGTATCAGGATAATGGTGTGATAAAATTTCCATTAATCAAGCGGCCTATATATACAGGTATGCACAGCGGTCAAGTGAGTCTGCCGGGAGGAAAGGCTGAACCAGGTGAAGAAATTTTCCAGGCAGCACTTCGTGAAGGAGAGGAAGAGATTGGCGTCAATAAAAGTGATATTCAAGTAATTGGCAAGCTTAGTGACTTTAATGTTATCCCGAGTAATTTTTTAGTGACCCCTGTTATAGCTACTATTGATTACATTCCCGAATTCGTTCCAGATCAGCATGAAGTAGAAAAGGTTATTCATGCAGATTTAGCCGAACTGCTCAGAGAAGATGCTATTCAGGAAAAAGAAATTTTAGCCGCAGGGCAGTATGCTATGATGGCACCGCATTTTCTTATTGAGAATGAAATCGTATGGGGAGCAACAGCTATGATGCTAAATGAGTTGAGGATGATTGTGAGGGAAATTCTTGATTCTTGATTCTTGTGGCCTCACGTGCCTTTGAAGGGTCTTCCGGAGATTTTGGCTGCGTACATTTCAACCTTTCCAATCTCCTGATCAATCGTCCATAAACCAATACCTTCTTCGCCAATCAAATTGAATAACTCAACTGCTCTTCGTGCTATTGTTTCTTCTTCCCGTTGTTCTATAACATACCATTGTAAGAAGTTAAACGTGGCAAAGTCTTTCATCCTGAAGCAATGATCAACAATGCTATTGATGGATTTTGTTACTTCCAGTTCGTGGTCCAGCACGGTCTTAAAAACTTCACGTAAACTTTTAAAAACATGTTTAATCTTGCTGATCTCCGGTTGCAAAGCATGCCCGCCTGCTGCATTTACGTATCGAAAAAGTTTTAGCATATGCATGCGTTCCTCTTCCGAATGCTTATATAAAAACTGTGCTGAAACTTCAAAGCCTTGGGTTTCGCACCAGGAGCCCATCGACAAATAAGCAGCCGATGATTTTCCTTCCATTACGATCTGCTTGTTTAATAACCCTTCAGTTTCTGTGGTTATCGATCGTTTTGAGGTTACTGTTTGCTGTTTCATAGTACCGGACTTTAATTCTATAGAAAGATAAAGCCCTCACAAGTAATAAGGTTCATTAATGATGACAAAAATCATCCACCATTATTTGTATTAATTCTAAACAAGCTTTACCATTGTGCGTTGTTTAAAATAATTCTAAATAAGCATGCGGCTGTTTATATTAACATTTCTATTTTATCTATCTGCTACTCACCTCTTTGCACAAACTAAGGCCTTTATTGACGGGTATGTAAAGGATCAATCCGGGCAAAGTATAGTGGGCGTGAATGTGTTTACTGAGGCCATACGGAAAGGTGCGGTAACAAATGCTCATGGGTATTTCAATATTCCAGACCTGAGCCCCGGCCATTACGACCTAAAAATTTCATCAGTAGGGTACGAGACTATCATTCAGGCTGTTGATGCAACAAATCAGGGTTCGTTGAATATTGAAATAAGGCTCAAAGAAAGTTTATATCAACTCTCTGAACTTGTTGTGCAAAGAGAAACCTTAACAGGGGGAAGTCAGCTCATTCATGATATCCCTGGTTCTGCACATTATATCGGAGCCCGCGAATTAGCAAAATTTAATTATAGCGATGTAAACCGCATACTCAGAAATATTCCTGGTGTAAACATCCAGGAAGAGGAGGGTTTTGGATTGCGGCCAAATATTGGATTGAGGGGAACAGGTGTGGAACGCAGCAGCAAAATTACATTAATGGAAGATGGCATTCTTATGGCGCCTGCACCGTATGCAGCTTCCGCTGCATATTATTTCCCTACGGCCGGTCGAATGCAGGGTGTGGAAGTCCGTAAGGGATCAAGCCAGGTAAAATACGGACCCTATACAACCGGAGGAGCTATTAACTTTATTTCAACTTCAATACCTAAGGAGCTTGGAGCGAAGATTAATTTATGGGGTGGTAATTACGGTCGAAGAATAGCGCAAGCCTCTATCGGGCAATCATTTGAGTATGGAGGATTTTTGCTAGAGACATACCAAAACACTTCAACAGGTTTTAAAGTGTTAGATAACGGAGGGCCAACCGGATTCGACAATCAGGATTATGTGGCCAAGTTTCAACTCAATACTCCCACTTCAGCAAAAATATTTCAATCAATCAGTGTTAAAGCCGGCCAGGCGTTGGGCAACTCGGACGAAACCTACCTAGGTTTGACCGAAGACGATTTTAGTGAAACCCCTTATCGTAGATATGCAGCCTCTCAACTCGATCATATGGCCACAGAACAACAGCAGTATTCAATCAAGTACGTAATTATACCTGTTAAATTTATCGATGTTTCTATAACGGCTTACCAAAATAACTTCAAGCGCAATTGGTATAAACTTGATAATGTAAAAACCGGAGCTTCATCTGTTTCTATTTCGGATGTATTGAGCGACCCTGTTACCTATCAAAATGAGTATAACGTAATTACCGGAACAACCAGTGCTAATGATGATGCTTTACGTGTACGAAACAATAATCGTGAGTACTATGCAAAGGGGGTTCAGGGTATGATCGGTTTCAATTTTGATGAAGGTGTGGCGAAGCACGATATTGAAATTGGTTTCCGATTCCATCGCGATGAAGAAGACCGTTACCAATGGGATGACCAGTATAAAATGGAAAGTGGTGTAATGGAATTAACACTTTCGGGTACACCCGGTACAGAGAGTAATCGCATTAGTGATGCGAAGGCAATTGCAAGCTACTTGCAGTATAGTTTGAGTTACGGAAATTTACGTGTGCTTCCGGGGCTCCGATACGAAAAGATTGAATTAACGAGAAATGATTTTGGAAAAGCAGACCCTGGCCGTACCGGTGCTAACCTGACAAAGACATTGAATAATGTCGATGTTTGGATTCCCGGTATCGGAGCAGCGTATTCATTTACTAAGATTGTTCAGGGTTTTATTGGAATTCACCGGGGGTTCGCCCCGCAAGGTTTTGACACTCAGGACAAGCCCGAAGAAAGCATTAACTATGAGGTAGGTACAAGGATCATTAAATCAAACTTCAATGCCCAGGCCGTCATTTTCTTTAATGATTATGAAAACCTTTTGGGTTCTGATCTGGCAGCAGCCGGTGGAGGAGGAACAGGTGATTTGTTTAATGCTGGTAAGGCAGAAACGTTAGGGTCGGAAATTGAAATGAGTTACATCATTGCTCCCTCAGGCCCCAAAGGTGTTGGCATTCCGCTTTCAGTAGCATACACCTATACGGATGGGAAATTTGAAAGTTCCTTCAAGGCCGATAATGAAGATTGGGGCACAGTCGAGGAGGGTGATAACATGCCGTACCTTGCCAGGCACCAACTTATATTCAATACCGGTGTACAACATAGTTTGTTTACTGTAAACCTGAGTTCGAAGTATGTAGGGCAAATGCGTACTTCACCCGGCAAAGGAGAAATACCTGAAGTGCAGCGAATAGACGCTAATTTCATTATAGACCTATCCGCTAACTTTCGTGTAAGCCGTTTTATTTCAGCTTTTGGAAGCGTAAACAATATCACAGACGAAGAGTATGCCGTGGCCCGAAGACCCGCGGGAGTAAGACCAGGCATGCCAAGGAGTTTCTTAATCGGAATTAAAGCATCCTTTTGAAATGCGGCCAAAACAGAGATGCCCTTAATACTACATGAACTATAATTAAAGATATGAACACAACAGAAAAATCAATTGATCTACGCACTGTCTGGAAGGAATTGCAACAGGAAAAGCCTGCCTTGCGCATCCGTGAATGTGCTGAGCAACTGGGTGTAAGTGAAGCGGGATTACTCGTTACAACAGTTGGAGAATATTCTGTTCGTTTGGAAGGAGACTGGACAGAATTATTGAAAAGACTGCCAGAACTCGGAAGAGTAATGTCCCTAACCAGAAACGACAGTTGCGTTCTTGAGCACAAAGGATCTTTTCAGAAAGTTGACATCATGGGTTCCCTGCCCAAAGCCATGGCGACTGTTATTGGCCCGATTGAGACGCGTGTATTTTTTAACGCCTGGAAATTTGGCTTTGCTGTTCGCCAGCAAACGCCTCGCGGATTGCAACAAAGCATCCAGATTTTTGACGAGGCAGGTACGGCTGTAACGAAAGTATTTTTACAAGTACCAATAGGTAATAAATCTGGAAGTAATCAGGAGGCATTTGATAAGCTTGTACTTGATTTTACATCACCTGATCAAAGTCAAAATATTGAAGTAATTGCTGTTAATGATCCTATAACAAAACTCAAAAGTGAAGTTGATGCAAAAGCGCTTGTTCAGGATTGGGGGAACATGAAAGGCACGCATGATTTTTATGGTATACTTCGCAAGCATGGGGTAAATCGTTTAGATACCTTGTATTTAGCAGGGGAGCAATATGCATATCTGTTGGATAAAAGCGCGATCGTGAACATGTTGGAAGCAGCGGCTGATCAGAAACTTCCCATTATGGTCTTCGCAGGCAATCGCGGTAATCTTCAAATCCATCAGGGCAAAGTACAAACTATTCGTACCATGGAAAATTGGATCAACGTGTTGGATCCTGATTTCAATATGCATTTACGCGAAGACCATATTGATACTGTGTGGGTTGTTAAGAAGCCAACAACCGATGGTATTGTAACCGGCATTGAAGTATTCGACAACGGAAAAAATATGATTGTGCAGTTCTTCGGGCTGCGGAAACCAGGTATACCCGAGTTGAACGGATGGAGAGAATTGGTTAGTACCTTACAAAAGAAAATCTGTTAGACATAATTACCCAATTCCAGAAGTTGATTTACAATTGCAGAACAAAGATTTCTTTTGCCTAATTTTATAGCTGTCAACTCACCCCCGATCTCACTTTGTTCGATCACCCCCTCTCTACTTTGTAGAGAGGGGGAAGGGGGTGGGTTGTATGAGCGTAAATCAATTTTTTACATGTTGAATCAAATACTTCTTCGGTGTAATACCAAATTTTTTCTTAAAAGCAGCAATGTAATGACTGGGGTTTGTGTAGCCCACTTGCGTAGCAACCTCGTTCACTTTAAATTTTCCGGTATCAAGTTGTATGCGTGAGTAGTCAAGCTTGTGGTCAAGCAGGTATCCGTAAACCGTATTTCCATAAATTTCTTTAAAACCTACTTTCAACTGAAACTCATTTAGTCCTGCTAATTTGGCAAGGGCTTTCAAACCTGGAGGATTATCCAGGTGTTTCAGAAGATACTCTTTAGCGTTTTTAATTTTTCTTACAGTTTCTTCATTGTTAAGGAACGGGCAACTTTCTGTATTGGCCTTTTTTTCGGAAAAATAGAGACTCAGTAATTCAAAGATTTTCCCATGCAGGTAAAGTTGCTTTGCGTTTTCGCTGAGTTGAATGTTAAACAACTGACTAAGAGTTACCACGAGCACAGATGGAATTTCACGCTCATCGTAAAATTTATAGTTGATATTTTCAGCTTTCAGAAAGGGAAGAGGCTCGTGTGTGAAAAGTTTGTGAAGATTTTCAAGCGATATGAACAAGAAAACCATCCTGGATTTGGGCGATAGTATTAATGAAAATGGCAGGTCACTCTCGGGGTTATACATGAAATAGTTTCGCTGCTTCTGAATTTCCCGGCTATAATGTGGGCCGAATTCGAAGCGGGCGCTTCCCTCCAGGCAGAAATAAAAATGAACATGCTTTTTGTTCAATTCGCTTTTCAATGTCGATTCTTCAGGTGAAGAATTCTCAACGGTAATCAGGCGAATTTCACCCTGATCAAATAATATTTGTTCCAGACTTTTATGGGTATTTTTGGTTGCCACTTCCACTTTATTTCAAATGCGATTCTACCTCAAAAATGGTAAAAATTACTTACAAAATAACCATATTCTGATAGTTTAGTGTAAAAAATACCCCGATCGGTACTATCTTATTTACCTGTTACTAATCTTACTTTTGCAGGTATTTTATTGAATTGAAGTTGGATATTCTTGTATTCATTCTTTTCAGTCTTGTCTGAAGAATAGTTGAATGCAAAGGTTAGTTACTTTCATTATTTTATACGTGATCTCTTTGTCGGCATTTGCCCAGGTTCGCATCACGCTGATCGATAAATTTTCCGGTAAAGGTCTTGAAGGGGTTGGACTATACGCAAAGAGTGTTGAACAAGGAAACCAAGCGTTGGGTACTTCGAATGCAGATGGAATAATTGATTTCGCGCTTGATAAATTTCCGGCAATACTCGTCACTTCTCACATTGGTTATGCTAAACAAGAATTTGAAATCACTTTACCAGGAGAACTTGTTGTTGCGTTAGAGCCCGGTGTTACTCAGCTTGACGGAATCGTAGTTACAGGTCAGTATGAACCAATCTCTGTCAGGGAGTCAGTATATAAAGTTCGGGTATTGAATGAAGAACGAATTAAAGCGCAAGGTTCCACCAAACTCCAGGATGTTTTAAGCTCCGAGCTAAATATCCGTTTCTCTCAAGATCCGGCCTTAGGCGTATCCACCATTTCCATGCAAGGTTTATCGGGGCAAAATGTAAAAGTGCTGCTGGATGGTGTACCGGTAGTAGGAAGGCAAGGCACTACGAATGCTGTAGATCTAAATCAAATTAATGTTAATACGATAGAGCGTATTGAAATTGTGGAGGGACCGATGTCTACAATTTACGGGGCAGATGCATTGGCCGGTGTTATCAACATTATTACCAAGAAACCGCTTGAAGAGAAACTCTCTGGTTCAATTAAAGTACATGAAGAAACTGTTGGAAAGGAGTATAGTTTGTTCAAGGAAGGGATTCACCAGGAAAATATAAACCTGGGATATCGTTGGAAATCATGGTACACTTCAGGTGATGTAGGTCATACATATTCCGGTGGCTGGCAAGGAAATGCAGAGGGGCGTGACAAACAATGGAATCCGAAAAAACAATGGCTGGCGAATTCGGTAGTAGGAGTTCAAAAGGAAAATTGGAATACCTTTTATCGTCTCGACTACCTGAACGAGAACATCTATAACCCAACAGTGTTTAGCGGGAACGAAGCACTTGATCAAAACTACATTACCAATCGCTTCATGCATCAAGTTCAGGCAAGTACAAAGTTGTCTGAGAAAGTAAACTTCAATGGAGCATTCTCTTACACGGATTATTCGCGCAAAACACAAACGGTTGCCGTAGATGCAGTAACGGGTGAAGAAACATTGGCATTGGGACCAGGCCAGCAAGATATTACTAAATATGATGGCATTACATTACGCGGAACATTTCAATATAAAATCTCGGATAAGTTTTCTCTTCAGCCTGGCTATGATGTCAATCTTGAATCAGGCTCAGGGGGGCGGCTTCAAGAGGGTAAAAATAGTATTGAGGACTATGCCGTTTTTATTTCAGCCGAAATAAAACCCCTTTCATTCTTAAGTATACGCCCTGGTGTGCGAATGATAAAAAATTCTGTGTATCAGGCTCCACCGTTTATTCCTTCTATTAATGCCAAGTTCGAGTTATCACCTAAGCATGATTTGCGCCTAGCGTATGGTCGGGGTTTTCGCTCACCGTCTTTACGCGAGTTGTATTTTGATTTCTTTGATGCAAGTCACTCAATTGAAGGTAATCCAAATCTAAAGGCAGAGCTGTCGCACAGTTTTAACGCATCCTGGAATTGGTACGTAGTAAATAAATCTGCGCTCTCCTATACCTCAGGTGTTGGTGGGTTTTATAATTCAGTGAACAATATGATTGGCTATGGACAAAAGCCGAGCGATAATACAATCACCACGTACCTCAATATTGAAAAATACAAAACGCAAGGCATTACCTGGAATAATACAATACAAACAAATAAGTTGAATGTGACCGCTGGAGTTGCTTACACAGGGCGCTACAACCAACTTGTATCAACCGATGAGGGCTTACCCCACTTTACGTGGTCTCCGGAAGCA
>Ga0247727_10011969_pt1 | contig 14989 bp, 14 predicted proteins | sample WisWelCaveWW1625_FD_202498 | JGI IMG/M metagenome (GOLD analysis project Ga0247727, IMG submission 202498) | Biofilm microbial communities from Wishing Well Cave, Virginia, United States - WW16-25 | ecosystem: Environmental > Aquatic > Deep subsurface > Groundwater > Cave microbial mat | place... | reverse complement strand
TGCGCAGCCGCTACTTCTGCCCCGCCCGCGTACCGATCGCGACCGCGGCGGAAGGGCTGGACGCGCTGCGCCGCGGCGGGCACCCGGCGGTCGCCGACACCTCGAAGGGGCGCTAGAGCAGGACCAGGTTGTCTCTGTGTATCAGTTCCGGCGCGTCCACATAGCCGAGGATGGCTTCGATCTCGGACGAAAGCTTGCGCATGATGCGGCGCGTTTCCGCCGCCGAATAATTCACCAACCCGCGCGCCACTTCGCGCCCCTGCGGATCGTCGCAGGCGACGACCGCGCCGCGCTCGAACTCCCCCGCGACGCCGGTCACGCCGATCGGCAGCAGGCTGCGGCCGCCGCTGCAGAGGGCCCTGACCGCGCCGGCATCGAGCGCGAGGTGGCCGCTGATGTTGAGCTGGTCGGCCAGCCACTGCTTTCTCGCTGCTATCGGCAGGGTGCGCGCGGTCAGCAGTGTGCCCACGCGTTCGCCGCGCGCGAGGCGCAGCAGCACGTCCTCCTCGCGCCCCGAGGCGATCACCGTATGCGCGCCGCTGCGCGCCGCGCGCTTCGCCGCGAGCACCTTGGTCAGCATCCCGCCGCGCGCGAGCGCCGATCCGGCGCCGCCGGCGATTGCCTCGAGCGCGGGATCGCCCGCATCGCGCTCCTCGATCAGGCTTGCCGTTGCCTGCTTGCGCGGGTCGGCGTCGTACAGCCCGGCCTGGTCGGTGAGGATGATGAGCGCGTCCGCCTCCACCAGGTTGGCGACCAGCGCGCCCAGCGTGTCGTTGTCGCCGAACTTGATTTCGTCGGTGGCCACGGTGTCGTTTTCGTTGATCACCGGGATCACGCCGAGCTCGAGCAGCGTGCGCAGCGTCGAGCGCGCGTTGAGATACCTTTGCCGGTCCGCCATGTCGGCGTGCGTGAGCAGTACCTGCGCGGTATTGAGGCCGTGCTTGCGGAAGCTCGTCTGATAGCACTGCACGAGGCCCATCTGCCCGACTGCGGCAGCGGCCTGCAGCTCGTGCATGGCGTGCGGCCGCTTCGCCCAGCCCAGTCGCTGCAGTCCCTCGGCGATGGCGCCGCTGGAAACCAGCACGCAGCGCTTGCCGAGTGAGCGCAGCTGCGCGATCTGCGCCGCCCAGCGCGCGATCGCCTGCGCGTCCAGGCCGCGGCCCTGGTTGGTGACGAGCGAAGAGCCGACCTTGACCACGAGCGTGGTCGCGGCGGCGATGGGACTAGGCGACACGCTTTTCCCTTGTATGCATTTTTTTGGAAAGAAAACCATAGACTTGGGCGCAAAGCGCCCGGCATCCCTTTCCGCTGATGGCAGAAATGATGAACCAGGGGGCTTTCCAGCGCAGGCGGCGCACGATGTCCTTCGCTCGTGCCTCGGCGTCGGCGGCGTTGGACACGAGATCGGCCTTGTTGAACACCAGCCAGCGCGGCTTGCGGTAGAGCGCGGCGTCGTACTTTTTCAGTTCGTTCGCCAGCGCGCGCGCGTCGCGCACCGGGTCGGCGCCCTCCTCGGGCGGCGCCAGATCAACCAACTGCAGCAGCAATCGGCTGCGCGAGAGGTGGCGCAGGAACTGGTGGCCGAGTCCCGCGCCTTCGGCCGCGCCTTCGATCAGGCCCGGGATGTCGGCCACCACGAAGCTCGCGTCATGCGCGATGCGCACCACGCCCAGCGACGGATTGAGCGTCGTGAACGGATAGTCGGCCACTTTCGGCCGCGCGCTCGACACCGCGCGGATGAGGGTGGATTTGCCGGCATTCGGCAGGCCGAGCAGGCCGACGTCGGCCAGCACGCGCAGCTCAAGAGCAAGTTGCCGACTTTCACCTGCTGTGCCGCGCGTGAACTGGCGCGGCGCGCGGTTGATGCTCGATTTGAAGTGCAGGTTGCCCAGCCCGCCCTGGCCGCCCTTGGCCAGCAGCGCGCGCTGGCCGTCCTGCGCCAGGTCGGCGAGCAGCACGCCGTCCTCGTCCTTGACCAGGGTACCCACCGGCATGCGCAGCACGACATCCTCGCCGCCGCGCCCGTACTTGTCCGAGCCGCGGCCGATCTCGCCGTCCTCGGCGCGGTGAATGCGCGCGTAGCGGTAGTCCACCAGCGTGTTGATGTTGCGCTCGGCGACCGCCCAGACACTGCCGCCGCGCCCGCCGTCGCCGCCCGAGGGGCCGCCGCGCGGCACGAACTTCTCGCGGCGGAACGCGGCGCTGCCGTCGCCGCCCTTGCCGGCGTGCACCTGGATCTTCGCTTCGTCGATGAATTTCATGGGGGCGGCGGAAACAAAAAAGCCCTATCGACTCCGATAGGGCTTTCTGCGGAGTCTGGTCAGTGCCTAGGCCGGGAGGACGCTCACGGTTTTCTTGTTGCCCGCGCCTTTGACCGAGTACTCGACCTTGCCGGCGATGCGCGCGTACAGGGTATGGTCGCGGCCGAGCCCGACGTTCACGCCCGGGTGCACCACGGTGCCGCGCTGGCGCACCAGGATCTGGCCGGCATTGGCGCTCTCGCCGCCGTAGGTCTTGACGCCGAGCCGCTTTGCGTTGGAGTCGCGCCCGTTGCGCGAACTGCCGCCTGCTTTCTTGTGTGCCATGGCTGCTTATTCCCTCAAGGATCAGGCGCCGACGATTTCGTCGATGCGCACTTCGGTAAATGACTGGCGGTGCCCCTGCGTCTTGGCGAAATGCTTGCGCCGGCGCAGCTTGAAGACGCGCAGCTTCTCGCCGCGGCCCTGCGCTACTACCGTCGCCTTAACGCGCGCGCCGTCCACGAAGGGCGCCCCCACGCGCACGCCGTCGCCTTCGCCGAGCATGAGCACGCGGTCAAACGACACCGCCGCGCCGACCTCGGCCGGCAGCGACTCGATTTTCACCTGTTCGCCGGATTTCACCCGGTACTGCTTGCCGCCGGTCTGGATTACTGCATACATGGCTCGCCTGGCCCCGCAAATCGTCTGCAAAGACTTGGAATTATAAGAGATTTCTGGTGCTCAGGTCAAAGCCGCTGTGCTAATTTCAGGGCCGCATGGAGAACCTCCCGTTCCTCGCGCCGGTCATGGCCGACATGCAGCGCGTCGATGCGACGATCCGCGCCCGGCTCGGCTCGGAAGTGGCCCTGGTGCGCCAGGTCGCCGAGTACATCGTCGCAGGCCGAGGCAAGCGGCTGCGGCCGGCCCTGTTGCTGCTGTCGGCCGGGGCCTCGGGTTATCCGGGAAATTCAGGGGGCGAGGGGCATTTCGAGCTCGCCGCAGTGGTGGAATTCATCCACACCGCGACGCTGTTGCACGACGACGTGGTGGACGGATCCGAGCGCCGGCGCGGCCGCAACACCGCCAACGTCCAGTTCGGCAACGCGGCCGCCGTGCTGGTGGGCGATTTCCTCTATTCGCGCGCGTTTCAGATGATGGTCGGCGTGGGCAGCATGCGCGTGATGCAGGTGCTGGCCGACGCGACCAACATGATCGCCGAGGGCGAAGTGCTGCAGCTGATGAACTGCCACGACCCGGAGGTGGACGAGCGGCGCCACCTCGAGGTGATCCGGCGCAAGACCGCGAAGCTGTTCGAGGCGGCGGCGCGGCTGGGTTCGGTATTGGCAAACGCGTCGCCTGCGGTGGAGAACGGCTTGGCCGAGTACGGCATGCGCCTCGGGACCGCGTTCCAGCTCATCGACGACGTGCTCGACTACTCGGGCGATGCCGCCGACATCGGCAAGAACCTCGGCGATGACCTGGCCGAAGGCAAACCGACGCTGCCGCTCATCCGCACCATGGCCTGCGGCTCGGCCGCGCAGGCCGCCACGGTGCGGCGGGCGATCGTGGCGGGCGGGCGCGGCGACTTCGCGCAGGTGCTGGACGCTGTCAGGGCAACGGGCGCGCTCGAGTACGCGCGCGCGGTCGCGCTGCGCCAAGCCGAGGGCGCGCGCGGCGCATTGCAGGGGCTGCCGGCCTCGGACTACAGGGATTCTTTGCTAGAATTGGCGTCCTTCTCGGTGACGCGCCGCTCGTAGTTTCCCGCGCCTCGCCGATCCCGGTTCGGGGTGTAGCTCAGCCTGGTAGAGTACTGCGTTCGGGACGCAGGTGTCGCTGGTTCGAATCCAGTCACCCCGACCAATTCCCTCATTCCCTTCATAATGCCGGCATGGGCCGCCTGATCCTCATCGGCATCGTGGTGCTGCTGGTCGTTTGGCTGCTGCGCCGAGCGCTGGCGGGGCCGCGCGCCGGCAAACCGCCGGAGCAAACAGGAGAACTGAAGGGCGATCTGGTGACTTGCGCTCACTGCGGTGTGAACCTGCCGAAGAGCGATGCGCGCAGCGCCGGCGGGCGCAGCTACTGCAGCGAGGAGCACTGGCGGCTCGGCCCGCGGGACAGCTGATGCAGGAAGCGCCGCGAACGAAGGACGCGTCGCGGACCTACGACACGCCGCGTTATGCGGGCCTGTTCGGGCGCGACGTGCGCACGCCGGACTCGTTCTGGACCTCGCTGCGCTACTTCAACATCTACCGCATGGCGGTGGCGGTGCTGTTCCTCGGCATCACGCTGATCTACGGCGACGCGCTCAACCTCGGCTCGTACCGCTTGAACTTCTTCCGCCTTGTCTGCGTGGCGTATCTCGCGCTGGGCGTGGTGTTCCACAGCCTGCTGCGCAACCTGCGCGACCTGTTCAACGTGCAACTGTCGGCGCACGTCTCGCTCGACATCATCGCCATTACGCTGCTGATGTACGCAAGCGGCGGCATCCGTTCGGGCCTCGGCGTGATGCTGCTGATCGCGCTCACCGGCGCGGCGCTGGTGGCGCCGCGCACGCTGGCGCTTCTGTACGCGGCGCTGGCTGCGATCGCGCTGCTGCTCGAGCAGAGCTACTGGGTGCTGCAGTTCGACGCGCCGGAGGCGAACTACCTGCAGCCGGCGCTACTGGCGGTCGGCGGCTTCGCTGGCGCCGGCGTCACCGGCTGGCTGGCGCAGCGAGTGGCCGCCAACGAGAGCCTGGCGCGGCAGCGCGGCCAGGCGCTCGAGACGCAGCTGCGCGTCAACCAGCTGGTGATCGCCGACATGCAGGACGGCGTGCTGGTGCTCGACCGCGACGGCCGCGTGGCGCAGCACAACCCGCAGGCGCAGCGCCTGCTCGGCACGGGTGCGCTGCAGGGCGAGGAACTGGCCCGCCTGTTGCCCGGTTTCGGCGAACGCTGGCGCGCCTGGCGCGAGGGCGACGGCGCCGCGGCGCGCGCCGAGCTCGACCTGCGCGGCCGCGGCCTGCGCCTGCGCCTGATGGAAACCAGCGCCGCCGAGCAATTGGCGGTCCTGTTTGTCGAGGACACGACGCGCTCGCGCGAGGAAGCGCAGCAGCTCAAGCTCGCCGCGCTCGGCCGGTTGACCGCGAACATCGCGCACGAGATCCGTAACCCGCTCTCGGCCATCAGCCACGCTGCCGAGCTGCTCGCTGAGGAGCACCGCGGCATCGACCGCGGGCGCCTCACGCGCATCATCCACGACAACGCGCAGCGCCTGGAGCGGCTGGTGACCGACGTGCTGCAGCTCAACCGCCGCGACCGCGCCGCCGCCGACCGCGTCGCGCTGGCCGGCTGGCTGGCGGCCTTCGTCGGGGACTTCTCCGCCAACGAGTCGGTGCCGGCGGGGCGCATCGGCCTGGCGGCGCCGCGCGACGCGGCGGTGGAATTCGACCGCGAGCACCTGCGGCAGGTGCTGTGGAACCTGCTGCGCAATGCCGTGCGGCACGCGCGTCAGGAAGCCGGCAGCGTGCGCATCGTGCTGGACGCCTATTCCGACCAAGTAGAATTGAACGTGATCGACGACGGCCCCGGCGTTGCGCGGGCGATGCGCGGGCAGCTGTTCGAACCGTTCTTCACTACCGAGAGCAAGGGGACGGGACTGGGGCTGTACATTGCCCGCGAGCTGTGCGCCGCGAACCGCGCGACGCTGGAGTACGTGGAGGACATGCAGGGCGCGCATTTCAGAGTGACCTGCCGCGGGGCGCCGGCCGGATGAAGCGCAGCGAGCGGCGCGTGCGCAGTGCGCAGCGCGGCGAGCAGCGCGTGCTCGTGGTCGACGACGAGCCCGACATCCGCGAGCTGCTCGAACTGACGCTCGCCAAGATGGGCCTGGGCGTGGACTCGGCCAGCTCGATCGGCGAAGCGACCGAACGGCTGCGCACGACGCGCTACCAGCTTTGCTTGACCGACATGCGGCTGCCCGATGGCGAGGGCGTCGAGCTGGTGCGCCACATCGCCGGGCTGGCAGGGGACCTGCCGGTGGCGGTGATCACCGCCTTCGGCAGCGCGGAGAACGCGGTCGCCGCGCTCAAGGCGGGCGCTTTCGATTACGTTTCCAAGCCAGTCGGGCTGGAGCAGCTGCGCAGGCTGGTGAAGTCGGCCTTGTCGCTGCCCGCGCACGGCGCGGCCGGCGCCGCCGGCGAAGCGCTGCTGGGCGAATCCCCGCTGCTGGCGCAGGTGCGCAGCACCATCGCCAAGCTTGCGCGCACCCAGGCGCCGGTGCACATCGCCGGCGAATCGGGCAGCGGCAAGGAGCTTGCCGCGCGCCAGATCCACCGGCTGGGCGCGCGCCGTGAGCGGCCCTTCGTGCCGGTCAACTGCGGCGCGATCCCCGACAACCTGATGGAAAGCGAGTTCTTCGGCTACCGCAAGGGCGCTTTTACCGGCGCGCAGGAGGACCGGGGCGGTTTCTTCCAGGCGGCCGATGGCGGCACCCTGTTCCTGGACGAGGTCGCCGAGCTGCCGCTGCCGATGCAGGTCAAGCTGCTGCGCGCGATCCAGGAAAAGCGCGTGCGCAAGGTGGGCGCGACCCAGGAGGATCCGGTCGATGTGCGCGTGATCAGCGCCACCAACCAGAACCTCAGCGCCCGGGTCGAGGCGGGCGCCTTCCGCCAGGACCTCTTCTACCGCCTCAACGTGATCGAGCTGCGCATGCCTCCGCTGCGCGAGTGCCGCGAGGACATCCCGCTGATCGCGGGCAAGCTGCTGCAGGAACTGGCGCGGCGCGGCGGCGTGCGCTCGCCGCAGTTTTCCGCCGCCGCGCTGGAGCAGCTCGGCAACTACGATTTTCCCGGCAACGTGCGCGAGCTGGAGAACATCCTGGAGCGCGCCGTCGCGCTGTCGGCGGGAGGGGAGATCGATGTCGAAGACCTTCGCCTGCTGCCGGCGAGCGCGCAGGAAGGCGTGGCTGAAAGCCCGCCTGGCGCCGAGTTGCCGGCTGTGCCGCTGCCCGCCTACCTGGACCAGCTGGAGCGCGAGGCAATCCTCGCGGCGCTGGCGAAGACCGGGTTCAACCGCACGGCGGCGGCGAAACTGCTGGGCGTCACGTTTCGCACGCTGCGCTACCGCATGCAACGGCTGGGGATCCGCGAGCCGGACGGGGATGGCCGCTGAGGGCTGGCTCGCCGGCGCGCGGCGGGTACAGTCGCCAAACTGCGACAGTCGTCCGCCGGGCGAGGCGGTAAGCCTGGTGGTGCTGCATTCGATCAGCCTGCCGCGCGGCGTTTACGGCGGCGATGCGATCGAGCGGCTGTTCACCAATCGGCTCGATGCGGCCTCGCATGTTTCATTCGCGGACCTCGCCGGGCAGCGCGTCTCGGCGCACTTCCTGGTGCGGCGCGACGGCGCGCTGCTGCAGTTCGTGCCGCTCGGGTCGCGCGCCTGGCACGCGGGCGCCTCGCGCTGGCGTGGCCGCGAGCGCTGCAACGACTATTCGGTGGGCATCGAACTCGAAGGAACCGACGATGGAGCGTTTGAGAACGCGCAGTACGTTCAGCTCGCAGGTTTGATTCGAACCCTCTGCGTGCTAATGCCGATCAGGCAAGTCGTTGCGCATAGTGACGTTGCGCCTGAGCGCAAAACTGATCCAGGCGCTTACTTCGATTGGCCAAGGCTGCTTTCGGATCTGGCGCGAACGCCTTAGCTCTACCCCCGCTCTACCCCTGCATGTAGGGTATGCACCGCATAATAGCACTATATATTGCGGTGCGGAAAACCCTGCGCGCTTGCAAATTCCAAAGCGCGTGGTAGAGTGCCCCCACAACTATTAGTTGCCAATCAACACTACAGCACTACATATTGTGGTTTCTGTGTAGCTTGTAACGGGGCTGTCATTCCCCGGCGGGCGGGGCAGGGGGCACGGGAGACGGGAGATGCAGATCGCGCAGCAGAGTCCGGCAGCGAGCAACGCCATCGGCGTCGACGTTGCCGAATCGAGCAGTGCCGCGCGACGCCCGCCTTACGCCGACTACAAGATCATCCGGCGCAATGGCGCGGTGGTCGGCTTCGAGCCGGCCAAGATCTCGGTGGCGATGACCAAGGCCTACCTCGCGGTGGGCGGCAGCCAGGGCGCCGCCTCGGCGCGCGTGCGCGAGCTGGTCGTCGACCTGACCGGCGGCGTGGTGAGCGCGCTGCTGCGCCGCCAGCCCCAGGGCGGCACCTTCCATATCGAGGACATCCAGGACCAGGTGGAACTCGCGCTGATGCGCGCCGGCCAGCACGATGTCGCGCGTTCCTACGTGCTGTACCGCGAGGAGCGCGCGCGCGCCCGCGCCCATGAAAAGGCGGCGAAGGACAGCCGCAGCGCGGGCACGCTGCTGCAAGTGGTGGAGAACGGCGAGCGCAGGGCGCTCGACCTTGCCGCGCTCGACCGGCTGCTCGCCTCGGCCTGCGCGGGCCTCGAGCCCGGCGCCGCGCCGGCGGCGATCCGCGAAAGCACGCTGCGCGACCTGTACGACGGCGTGCCGATGGAGGAGGTGCGCAAGTCCTTGATCCTCGCCGCGCGCGCGCTGATCGAAAAGGACCCGGCTTACAGCTACGCCACGGCGCGGCTGCTGCTGCACGCCATCCGGCTGGAGGTGATCGGCGAAGAGGTGTCTCAGGCGCAGATGGCGTCGCGCTACGCGAGCTATTTCCCGGAATTCATCGGCCGCGGCATCGCCGCCGAGCTCTTGGATCCCGCGCTGGCTAGTTTTGATTTGGTTAGATTAGGAAAAGCCCTTAACGCTTCCCGCGACCTTCAGTTTGGCTATCTGGGGCTGCAGACCCTGTACGACCGCTACTTCCTGCACGAGCGCGACCGCAGGATCGAGCTGCCGCAGGCGTTCTTCATGCGCGTGGCGATGGGCCTGGCGTTGAACGAGATGGACCGTGAGGCGCGTGCGGTCGAGTTCTACAACGTGCTGTCGAGCTTTGATTTCATGAGCTCGACGCCGACGCTGTTCAACTCGGGCACGCTGCGCTCGCAGCTGTCGTCGTGCTACCTGACCACCGTCGCCGACGATCTTACCGGCATCTACGACGCGATCAAGGAAAACGCGCTGCTCGCCAAGTACGCGGGCGGCTTGGGCAACGACTGGACGCCGGTGCGCGCGCTGGGTTCCCACATCAAGGGCACCAACGGCAAGTCGCAGGGCGTGGTGCCGTTCCTCAAGGTGGTGAACGACACCGCCGTCGCGGTCAACCAGGGCGGCAAGAGGAAGGGCGCGGTCTGCTCCTACCTCGAGACCTGGCACCTCGACATCGAGGAGTTCCTCGAGCTGCGCAAGAACACCGGCGACGACCGGCGCCGCACCCACGACATGAACACCGCGAACTGGATTCCGGACCTGTTCATGAAGCGCGTGATGGAGAACGCCGAGTGGACCCTGTTTTCGCCCTCGGATGCGCCCGAGCTGCATGACGCGGTCGGCCGCAAGTTCGAGGCAGCCTACCTGCGCTACGAGGACAAGGTGGCGCGCGGCGAGTTGAAGCTCTACAAGAAGGTTGCCGCGGTACACCTGTGGCGCAAGATGCTGTCGATGCTGTTCGAGACCGGGCATCCCTGGATCACGTTCAAGGATCCCTGCAATCTGAGGAGCCCGCAGCAGCACGTCGGCGTGGTGCACAGCTCGAACCTGTGCACCGAGATCACGCTGAACACCTCGGACGACGAAATCGCGGTCTGCAACCTGGGCTCGGTGAACATGGTGGCGCACCTGATGACCAGGGGCGACGGCAGCACCGAGCTGGATTTCGACAAGCTGCGCCAGACCGTGCGCACGGCGATGCGCATGCTCGACAACGTGATCGACATCAACTACTACGCGGTGGACAAGGCACGTAATTCCAACCTGCGCCACCGGCCGGTCGGCATGGGCATCATGGGCTTCCAGGACTGCCTGCACAAGCTGCGCATCTCCTACGCGTCGGACGAAGCGGTCGAGTTCGCCGACCGCTCGATGGAAATGGTGGCCTACTGCGCCTACTGGGCGTCCACCGAGCTGGCCGAGGAACGCGGCCACTACCCGACCTTCAAGGGTTCGCTGTGGGACCGCGGCATCCTGCCGCAGGACACGCTCGACCTGCTGGCCGCGGAGCGCGGCGGCTACGTCGAGCTCGACCGCTCAGCGGCGCTCGACTGGGAACCGCTGCGCGCGCGCATCCGGCTGCACGGCATGCGCAATTCGAACTGCATCGCAATCGCGCCCACGGCGACCATCGCCAACATCATCGGCGTGTCGGCCTCGCTTGAGCCGACCTACCAGAACCTGTACGTGAAATCGAACCTGTCTGGCGAGTTCACGGTGGTGAATGAGTACCTGGTGTCGGACCTGAAGGCGGCCTGCCTGTGGGACGAGGTGATGATCGCCGACCTGAAGTATTTCGACGGCAATCTCGCGCGCATCGACCGGGCGCCCGCCGAGCTGCGGCGCCTGTATGCCACCGCCTTCGAAGTCGAGCCGAAGTGGCTGGTAGAGGCGGGCGCACGCAGGCAGAAGTGGATCGACCAGTCGCAGTCGCTGAATATCTACATGGCCGGGGCGTCCGGCAAGAAGCTGGACGAGACCTACAAGCTCGCGTGGATCCGCGGCTTGAAGACCACCTACTACCTGCGCGCGATGGGCGCCACCCACGCCGAGAAGTCCACCACCAAGACCGGGCACCTGAACGCCGTGCCGATGGGCGACGGCGGCATTGCCCCGCAGCTGACAGGCACCGCCTCGACGCTGGCAGCGGGCGACGCGTCTTCCGAACCGGCGATTTTCTGCAGCATCGACAAACCGGAGTGCGAGGCGTGCCAGTAGAGGCCAATAGCGTCGCCGGCCTAGCGATCCAGCCGGCGAGCGGCTTCGTGCCGCCGTCCGCGGTCGGCAGCGAGGGGCGTTTCGCCGCTGGCAACGCGTTCCGCCGCATCCGGGTCGAAGACAAGCAGATCATCAATTCCAAGGCCGACGTCAACCAGCTGGTGCCGTTCAAGTACAAATGGGCCTGGGAGAAGTACATCGCCGCCTGCGCCAACCACTGGATGCCGCAGGAAGTGAACATGAGCCGCGACATCGCCCTGTGGAAAGACCCGAACGGGCTGACCGAGGACGAGCGCAGGCTGGTGATCCGCAACCTCGGTTTCTTCGTCACCGCCGATTCGCTGGCAGCGAACAACATCGTGCTCGGCACCTACCGCCACATCACCGCGCCCGAGTGCCGACAGTACCTGCTGCGCCAGGCCTTCGAGGAAGCGATCCACACCCACGCCTACCAGTACATCGCCGAGAGCCTGGATCTGGACGAGGGCGCCCTCTTCAACGCCTACCATGAGATTGCCTCGATCCGGGACAAGGACGAGTTCCTGATCCCGTTCATCGACACGCTGACCGACCCTGCGTTCCGCACCGGCACCCCGCAGGCCGACCAGAAGCTGCTGAAGAGCCTGATCGTGTTCTCCTGCCTGATGGAGGGGCTGTTCTTCTACGTCGGCTTCACCCAGATCCTCGCGCTCGGGCGCCAGAACAAGATGACCGGCGCGGCCGAGCAGTACATGTACATCCTGCGCGACGAGTCGATGCACTGCAATTTCGGCATCGACCTGGTGAACCAGATCAAGCTGGAGAACCCGCAGCTGTGGACGCCGCAGTTCCGCGAGGAGCTCAACTCGATCTTCCGCAAGGCGGTCGACCTGGAGTACGCCTACGCCGAGGACACCATGCCGCGCGGCGTGCTCGGGCTGAATGCGCCGATGTTCAAGGAATACCTGCGCTTCATCTGCAACCGCCGCTGCCAGCAGATCGGCCTGGAAGTGCTCTACCCGGGTGCGAGCAACCCGTTCCCCTGGATGAGCGAGATGATCGACCTGAAGAAGGAGCGCAACTTCTTCGAGACGCGGGTGATCGAGTACCAGACCGGCGGCGCGCTGAACTGGGACTGAGGCTAGCTGGGACACACGAATGCACAGAGTGACCGCATGCAAGGCCGAGGAGGACTACAAGCTCTGGATCCGTTTCGAGGACGGGCTGGAGGGCAGCGTGTTCCTCGGCAACCTGCTCGAAATTGGCGCCTTCAGGCTGTGGCGCGACGTGCGGGAGTTCGAGAAGGTGAGCGTGGACCCCGAGTCCGCCACCGTGACCTGGGAGGGCGGCATCCGGCTCGATCCGGAAATCCTTTACCAGGACCTTGCCGCGAGGAACACGCGGTGAACCGTTCCACGAATTCAATGCGCCGGGCGATCTTCGCCAGGCGTTTGAATAGTCCGGGCCAGTGCGGTCGGGCTTTCTTTCGCAACTACCTCTAAGGAGATTGTTATGGCGAAGAAAAAAGCGAAAAAAGGCGGCAAGAAAAAGAAGAAGAAGAAAGGATCAGGCAAGAAGAAATCGTCCAAGAAGAAGGCATCAAGAAGGGTAGCGGGCAAGAAAAAGAAGGCCGCGAAAAAGAAGTCTAAGAAGAAAAAGAAGGCGGCAGGCAGACCCGCAAGACCCAAGGCCAGCACCGCGATGACGGCGCCAGCAGGAATGCCGTCCGCCGCCGTGACCTTCGGCGCGAGAACCGCGCTGAATCCGGCGGCCGCGTGGCCGTTTCCGACCGGATCCCGGCCGTAACCGGGAACCGATCGGGAATGTGGCGGGGGGCGCAAGTCCTCCGCCGGCCTTTGAAGATCTCCGGACCGCCTTCGCGAGCCAGCTCCACTGGCGGGCGAAGGCCGGTCCGAGAAATTTTCATGGTTTTTCGTTGTCGAAACAAGGGTTTCGCGGCGCACAATAGTTTGCATGCGTATGGAGGAGAAGTAATTGACTTAAAAGAAAGTTTTACGATATGATGCAGCCTGTTGCGTCGCAACAATTGCCGCTGAACTCCAAGGTTCGGCAGCGCCGTTCCGGAACCACAGAGTCCTCCCGGAACGAGCGCACACGGAGCGTCCAGGTATGCCCGGGACGCCCGGGAATCAGCCCCCAGACCACGCCGTCCAACGCCTCAGCGAGGCGCTTGCGGCTGGTCGGGGACGGCGGCGAACCGGCGCGCAAGATCTGGAGATTGAAGATGGAAACGACGGACATGGCAATCCGGCTTCCCGGCCTGACCAGGGCGCTGCGTATCTGGTCGGCGGCGCGCGCGCTGCTGGCGCTGCTCGGCCTGGCGGTGGTCCTTGCCGCGGCCCTGCCGGCGCCCCGCGAGGCGCTGCTGCGCGAGCTGGTGGCCTGGGCCGAAGCCTGGGACGAGCAGCACGGCAACATCACCGCCGGCACCATTCAGCCCGGCTCCGGCAGCCCCGCGGTGCGCGAGCAGCGCGCGGTCACCGAGTTCATCGCCAAGCGCTACCGCGTCGCGCAGGACGCCGCCGCGGGCTTCGTGGCGAGCGCGTACCGCGCCGGCCTGGAAGCGAAGGTCGACCCGCTGCTGATCCTGGCGGTGATGGCGGTCGAGTCGCGCTACAACCCGGTCGCCGAGAGCAACATGGGCGCCAAGGGGCTGATGCAGGTGATCCCGAAGTTCCATCCCGAGAAACTGGTCGAGCACGGCGGCGAGAGCGCGCTGCTCGATCCGCACGTCAATATCCAGGTCGGCGCGCAGATCCTGCGCGAATACCTGCGCCGCTTCGGCGAGACCGAGACAGCACTGCAGATGTACGCCGGCGCCTTCGACGAGCCAAACTCGTCCTACGCCTTCAAGGTGCTCGCCGAGCGCGCGCGCCTGGAGCAGCTGCTCAGGCAAATCCGACGCGCGGCGTCGGCCTGACGGCGCACCGCCGCCTGATCCTGGCGCGCGTCGCCGGGACGGGCCGGCGCCAGCAGGGGCGCAGGGGGTTATGCGGATATAATTTTTATCCGATCCCCTGGAGTGGAACGTGGACGAGGAATTGAGGAAAAGCGCCCTCGAGTACCATCGCCTGCCGCGCCCCGGCAAGATCGCGATCCTCGCCACCAAGCAGCTCACCAACCAGCGCGACCTTGCGCTCGCCTATTCGCCCGGCGTGGCGATCGCCTGCGAGGAGATCCGGCGCGATCCGGCCGAAGCGGTCCATCTCACCTCGCGCGCCAACCTGATCGCGGTGATCACCAACGGCACGGCGGTACTCGGCCTGGGCCCGATCGGGCCGCTCGCCGCCAAGCCGGTGATGGAAGGCAAGGCGGTGCTGTTCAAGAAATTCGCCGGCATCGACTGCTTCGACCTCGAGATCGACGAACGCGACCCGAACAAGCTGGTCGACATCATCGCGGCGCTGGAGCCCACCTTCGGCGGCATCAACCTGGAGGACATCAAAGCGCCCGAGTGCTTCATCGTGGAGCGCGAACTCCGCGCTCGCATGAAGATCCCCGTGTTTCACGACGACCAGCACGGCACCGCGATCACCGTTGGCGCGGCGGTCCTGAACGGGCTCAAGGTCGTCGGCAAGGCGCTCGACCGGGTGACGCTGGTGGTTTCGGGCGCGGGTGCGGCGGCGCTTGCCTGCCTCGATCTGCTGGTGAAGATGGGCTTGCCGCGCGCCAATATCACCGTCACCGACATCAAAGGCGTGGTCTGGAAGGGCCGCAAGGAGGAAATGGACCCGGACAAGGAACGCTTTGCGGTCGAGACCAAAGCGCGCACCCTGGACGAGGTGATTGCCGGCGCGGACGCGTTCCTCGGCCTTTCGGCGGGCGGCGTGTTGAAGCCCGCCATGGTGAAGAAGATGGCCGAGCGGCCGCTGATCCTGGCGCTGGCCAATCCGGAACCGGAAATTCGGCCGGAGTTGGCCAGGCAGGC
>Ga0247727_10011968_pt1 | contig 14989 bp, 15 predicted proteins | sample WisWelCaveWW1625_FD_202498 | JGI IMG/M metagenome (GOLD analysis project Ga0247727, IMG submission 202498) | Biofilm microbial communities from Wishing Well Cave, Virginia, United States - WW16-25 | ecosystem: Environmental > Aquatic > Deep subsurface > Groundwater > Cave microbial mat | place... | reverse complement strand
CGGGGTCGCGATCCGGGGGCACACTCACCCAAATCTCGCGCGAACCAATGTCCAGCCCGGCCGCATGGGGATGCATGCAAGCCAGGGTCTCCAGGGACGTGCGTCGTTGCTTCGTTTTCATCGGAGGCCTCCACTGAAAAAGGTGTCGCCTCCTCACCCATTCCCCAAGTAGGTCGTAGCGTCCTGAACGCGGTCGGACACGCGCTGGTCTGCGCGCCGCCATGCTTCGCATGTTGAAATCACGTGGGAATGAGAACCACGCGAAGCGTGCAGCTCGGGCTCAAAGGCACCAGTGCCGGGTGTGGTCTTGCTTTGAGGAGGCGCTCAGGCCATAATACGCCCAATGCCCTTCGTGACCAACCCGGCTGGCCCTTCGGTTTCTTTGGTGAGGGAAGGCCGGTACGGTCGGGGAGGATGCAGGCGACGGGGCTACGGGCGCTCAGGTTGGAGGTGTCTCTGATTCACCGCCCCGCGCCTGATGCTGGCCGTTGGGCCGCTCATATGCTTACATCAAATACTAGCATGTCTGCTTTGCCTTCAGATGAGCTTAGACATATAATCAACCCTGATGGAACTCATATTCGAATGGGATACGAAGAAGGCCAAAGCCAATCTCAAAAAGCATAAGGTCAGTTTTGAAGAAGCCAAGACCATCTTCAATGACCCACTCCTCCTCACCTTTCCTGACGAAGAACATTCGGACGCTGAAGAGCGCTTTATCAGTATTGGCCTGTCAGTGACCAACAAGGTTTTGTTAGCGGTTCACACCGAACGCCAAGAAACCGAAGACTTACTCATCATTCGTATTGTCAGTTGCCGCAAAGCGACCTCCTCAGAACGGAGAGTATATGAAGAAGGTGAAAACTAGCCGCTCAGTTACAGCGAACGATGACGCGCTCTCTGAATATAACTTTCAGGGCAAGAAGGGCATTCGGGGCAAGTATTATCGCGCGTATCGGCAAGGGCATACCGTCAGGGTTTATGAAACCGATGGAACGGTGCGGGTTCAGCATTTCACGTTGGCGGAGGGAGCGGTGATGCTTGAGCCTGACGTGCGCGCCTACTTTCCGAACTCGGAAGCCGTCAACCAGACTCTGCGCTCGCTAATTGCTTTGGCACCGAAGAAGGTCACAAAGCGCAAAGCGATTTCCAAGTCGCCTAGAGCAAGCGCCAGAATGTAATGTTGGCAGTCATGGGGCGGCCCAACACGGGTTGATTTCGCTTGGCAAAATCAAGGCGACGGGGCTGGGCTCGGCGAGTTTGAGCGAGTCATTACTTTGCCGCCCCGCGCCTGAACCCAACCGTTGGGCGGGCGCGTCGCAACTATGCTGGTCAGCAAGTTTATGGTTGCGTCCAGGCCTGCTCTGCGTCGCTCTGTCATCTACAACTCGTGTGCTAAAATCTCTTGACAGCATCGAGACCCAATCAGAGTGAGCGACGATGAAAATTCGGGACGTTATCAAATGGATCGAAGATGATGGCTGGTATTTGGTCACGACCAAAGGCAGTCATCGGCAGTACAAACATTCCACGAAATCGGGCCGCGTCACGATTGCCGGTCATCCCAACGATGATTTAGCCCCGGAACCCTGAACAGTGTTTTCAAGCAAGCCCACATCTCAAAACCGAAGAAGAAAAAAGGGAAGGAGTAGCCATGTATCGTTTTCTCATTGTCATCGAAAAGGTGCAGAGCAACTTCTCGGCCTATTCGCCCGATTTGCCCGGTTGCGTGGCGACAGGCAAAACCCGTGAGCAAGTCGCGCGGAATATGCACGCCGCCATTGAACTGCATGTGCGCGGTTTACGCGAAGACAAGTTGCCGGTTCCGAAGTCGCACGCTTTCGCCGAATACGTCGCGGTGCTTTAGCGGCCACGCTTGCCAAACCCCCAACCCGCCCAACAGCAGACAGGTGAACTTGCGGCCAACAATATAAAAGCAAACCATCCCCGGCCATGACAGAACAAACGAAAGACAGAAGGGTAGCTATGCGAACTGGCGGCAAAGCAGACCGGGAACCTGTCGCCGCAAAGAATTTACCAGGCCGACCGCTTTCGAATACCCAAGTGATCACTTCAAGGAACAAGCAATGCCCGTCCCCCTCCCCCTCGGCCTCAGCGCCGATGACGTCCTCCGCGATTACCGCGTCGCCTATCAGAGCCGCCAGGTCAGCCTGATTGGGCGGCGCGAGGTGATGAGCGGCAAGGCCAAGTTTGGCATCTTTGGCGACGGCAAAGAATTGCCGCAGATTGCCATGGCCAAAGTTTTTCGGCGCGGCGACTTTCGCTCCGGCTATTACCGCGACCAGACCTTTATGCTGGCCCTCGGCGCGTTAAGCGTCCAACAATACTTCGCGCAGTTGTACGCCCACGCCGACGCGCAGGCCGACCCGTTCACCGGGGGCCGCCAGATGAACGCTCACTTCGCCACCCTCAGCCTTAATCCCGATGGCTCGTGGAAGTCATTGGCCGACCAATACAACTCCTCTGCCGACCTCTCGCCCACCGGCTCACAGATGCCGCGCTTGGTGGGCCTCGCGCAAGCGTCCCGCATTTATCGGGAAGTGCCGGAACTCAAATCATTCACCCAGTTTTCGCGCAATGGGGATGAGGTGGCTTATGGCACCATCGGCAACGCCTCGTGCGCGGAGGGCATGACGTGGGAGGCCATCAACGCCATCGGCGTTCTGCATGTGCCAGCGATTCTGTCCATTTGGGATGATGGCTACGGTATCTCGGTCTCGAATGAATTTCAGATGGTCAAGCAGAATATGTCGGAACTGCTCAAAGGTTTTCAGCGCGCGCCCGACTCATGCGATGGCTACGACATTTACACGGTGAAGGGCTGGGACTACGAAGCGTTACTCACGACGTATCGCCGCGCCGCCGAGACCGCGCGCCGCGAGCATGTGCCCGCCATCATTCATGTCGTCGAAGTGACTCAGCCCCAGGGCCATTCCACCTCGGGCAGTCACGAGCGCTACAAGTCGAAAGAACGTTTGGCGTGGGAGGAAGAATACGATTGTGTGCGCCAGTTCCGCGCGTGGGTCATCGCCCACGACGTCGCCACCGTCGAAGAACTGGAGGCATTGGAGCGCGAGGAAAAGTTAAACGTCGAAGTCACGCGCAAAAAAGCGTGGGAGGCCTATAGTCAACCCATCCAGCATGAAGCCCAGGAAGTGGGCGATATGCTGGACGAAATCGCGCCGTCGTCCAAACACGCCGCGCGCCTGGCGCAAATCAAAAATCAATTACTTAACCCGCAAGTGCCGTTGCGCCGCGATATTGTGGTCGGCCTCCGCGACGCGCTGATGACATTGAAAGATGAAGCCATCCCCGCCAAACAAATTTTGGTGGAGTGGAAGCAAAAACTGGAGCCGCAACAGGCTGACCGTTACAGCGCGCGCCTCTATAGTCAGTCGGCCCAGTCCGCGCTCAACGCGCCCGACATCGAGCCATTTTATAAACCCGACGCGCCGATGGTGCATGGCTTTGAAATTATGAACGCCTGCTTTGATGCCATGCTGGCGCGCGACCCGCGCGTGGTGGCCTTTGGCGAGGACGTGGGCAAACTCGGCGATGTCAATCAGGGCTTTGCCGGATTGCAGGCCAAGTATGGCGCATTACGCGTGGCTGACACCGGCATCCGCGAGACCACCATTATCGGGCAAGCCATCGGTTTGGCCCTGCGCGGCCTGCGCCCCATCGCCGAGATTCAATATCTGGATTATTTACTGTATGCGATTCAGATTCTCTCGGATGATTTGGCGACCCTGCACTGGCGCACCAATGGCGGGCAGAAAGCGCCCGTCATCATCCGCACGCGCGGCCACCGACTGGAGGGCATCTGGCACTCCGGTTCGATGATGGCCGGCGCGCTTCATCTTCTGCGCGGCCTGCACCTCCTCACCCCGCGCAACATGACTCAGGCCGCAGGCTTTTATAACACCTTGCTGTTATCAGATGAGCCGGGGATGGTGGTGGAGGTACTGAACGGTTATCGTCTGAAAGAAGCCTTGCCCGCCAACATCGGCGAATTTACCGTACCGGTGGGCGTGCCGGAGATTCTGCGCGCGGGTGAGGATGTCACGCTCGTCACCTATGGCGCATGTTGCCGCGTCGTGCTGGAGGCGGCCAAAAAGTTGAGTCAAGTTGGGATTGAGGTCGAAGTGGTGGACGTGCGATCACTTTTGCCCTTTGATATTCATAGCCACATTCTTGAGTCGCTTAAGAAAACGAGCCGGGTGGTGTTTATTGATGAAGATGTGCCGGGCGGCGCCACCGCCTATATGATGCAGGAAGTCATCGAAAAACAGGGCGGCTACTTCTGGCTCGACTCGCCCCCGCGCACGCTCTCGGCCAAACCGCACCGCCCGGCCTATGGCTCCGATGGCGATTACTGGTCCAAGCCCAACGTGGAGACCATTTTTGAGATGGTGTATGAGATGATGCACGAGGTGAGTCCGGCTCGTTACCCGTTATTCTACAAGTAGGTCACGCTTGAAGCACGACGCTCTGGCACTTGAGTTTGTCACGCTATTGCACTTTGAGAAATTATTTCGGTAATGGCGTGGCCCAGACCTGCGGGGTTCGCTTCGCGGAAACCCCGCGGGTCTGAGTTCCCGAATTATTTGGGTAATTTGCAATAAGCATGACCTGCGATGAGGCAACTTGTCATTGTGTAACAATGTGGATGGTAAAATACCATTTGCCTTAGTTTAGGAATCAAGTTATTCATCAGGTCGCTAAAGTTCAATGACATACACCACCGCAGGCGAGTTGCTTGGGCAACTGAAGCAAAAGAAACACATCTACCGGGCTGAAAATGCCGGGAATACTTTTTTCTGGTTTTCCACACACATTCCTTTGGAATTGCCGCTTGGCAACACAATCCAGCACGCCTTTACCGAAAATATCCCGTTACCTCATAAACATCATTACACAGTCTTAGCCAGTCTTACGGGATGGATGACTTTTTGGAAGCATCTTGGCGGACATTGTTCAGCAGCTACGGCATTTATTTCAGTTAATCCCAAGCAAGAAGGAAAAGCCACTGCCAGCATTGAGTTAATCGAGCCGCCGTTAACAACCGATGTTGTCGCATCTCAGCAGATATATGGTTTAGAGTCGGATGACTATCTATCGTATCTCTGTAAAGGTCTTGTTGTCGGACTCCAGACAGTCCTCGCTCATCCTGTAGCCGACTTAACAATCCGGGTTTTGAACACAATTTCGGATAAGGTTGACTCATCTCCAAAAGCCTTTGAAGTTTTAGGACAACGGCTCATGGAAGCCATGATTATTGAAATGTATAGGCAGGAGTTGATTACGACCACAAGCGTTCACTCAGGAGAATTTGAGTGACATCCCCTCTCCCCCGCCCGCCCGGCACGCGCCCCCTCATCCTGCGCGAAAACAAGCATGGCGATTTGAGCCGCGAGGCTCTGCTCGACATGTATTGGCAGATGGTGCGCTCACGCCGACTCGATGAGCGCGCATGGGTCTTGCACCGGCAGGGCAAAATTGCCTATCACATTTCGGCCATCGGCCACGAGGCGACACAGGTGGGCGCGGCCTTTGCTCTGCAAAAGGGCCACGATTACGTTGCGCCCTATTATCGGGATCTCGCCCTCCTGCTGGCCCTCGGCCTGACCGCGCGCGAGTTTTGCGTGATGCTGATGGGCAAAGGCCGTGGGCGGGCCATGCCGGGCGAGTGGAGTCTGCGCCGCGCCAATGTGATTAGTGTGTCATCCATTGTGGCCGCGCATGTCTCACATGCGGCGGGCCTCGCCCTCGCCAGCCAACTGCGTGGCGAAGACCGCGTGACGCTGGTGAGTCTGGGTGAGGGCGCTACGTCACAGGGCGAATGGTATGAGTCACTCAACTGGGCCGCGATTCACAAACTGCCGCTAGTGTGTCTGGTGCAAAACAATTTGTACGCCTTGTCCGAGCCGGTGAGCAAACAGATGGCGGTGCCCAACGTGGCCGACAAAGCGGCGGCCTTTGGAATGCCGGGCGTGGTGGTGGATGGCAACGATGTGCTAGCCGTCCAGCGCGCCGTCAAAGAGGCCGTGAGCCGCGCCCGCAACGGTAGCGGCCCAACATTGGTGGAGGCCAAGACCTATCGCGTCACGCCCCACTCCTCCGACGATGACGACCGCACCTATCGCACCCTCGGCGAAGTGGCGCAGTGGAAAAAGCGCGACCCTATCCAGCAATTCCGCGCCTATCTCGAAATGTCGGGTTTGCTCAGCGGCGCGCAAGCCGAAGACCACGACAAGCGTGCCGCTGAGGAAGTGCGCGACGCGGTCGAGTTTGCCGAAGAAGCGCCCGTGGCCGAAGCGGCGGAGGCGGGGCGGTGGGTGTATGCGGAGAATTACTAATTACCAATTACGGGTAATTAGTGATTAGTAATTGATGCCGGAGTTGACTTTAGTAGACGCCATCCACCAGGCCCTCGACGAAGAACTGGCCCGCGACGAGCGCGTGATTCTGCTGGGGCAGGATATTGGCGCGCGGGGCGGTGTGTTTCGCGCGACCCAGGGCTTGCTCGAAAAATATGGCGAGAAGCGAGTGATTGATTCGCCGTTGGCGGAGGCGTCGCTGGTGGGCGTCGCCATTGGCGCTGCGCTGGCGGGCCAGCGCCCGGTGTGCGAGATTCAATTTGCCGATGCGCTCCAGGCCGCCTTCAATCAAATCGTCAACGAAGCCACGCGAATAAGTTACCGTTCGGCGGGCGAGTGGAGCGTGCCGCTCGTGATTCGTGCGCCCTATGGCGGCGGGGTCAGCGGCGGCTTGTATCATTCGCAATCGGTGGAGTCGTTTTTCGCCCACGTTCCCGGCCTAAAGGTCGTCATCCCCTCCAACCCACGCGATGCCAAGGGCCTGCTAAAATCAGCGGTGCGCGACCCTGGCCCGGTGTTGTTTCTGGAGCCAAAGAAAGGCTACCGCACCATTAAGGGCGATGTGCCGGAGGGTGACTTCACAGTTCCAATTGGCCCGGCTCGCATTAGCCGCGCGGGTCAACAAATTTCGGTCATGGCCTATGGCCTCATGCACCACTATTGTCTGCAAGCTGCCGAGGCGTTAGCCTCCGAAAACATTGATGCGGAAGTGATTGATTTACGGACACTCTATCCAATAGATCAAGAAACGATTCTGGCTTCGGTTCGCAAGACCGGGCGCGCCTTGATTGTTCACGAAGACAATCTGACGCTGGGCTATGGCGCAGAAGTGGCGGCCCTTATCGCGCAGGAAGCGTTCTCGAATTTGGACGCGCCCATTCATCGCCTGGCCGCGCCTGATGTGCCCGCCATGCCCTTTGGCCAGGCCGAGCAGGATTGGTTTATGCTCAACCCGGAGAAAATTGCGGCGGCGATACGCGAGTTAGCCAATTACTAATTACCAATTACCGTAATTCGTAATTGGTAATTTTGGAGAAACCTATGCCCACCAACGTCATCATGCCCCAACTCGGCGAGTCCGTGATGGAGGGCACCCTCAGCAAATGGCTGAAACAAGAAGGCGAGCGCGTCAACGAGTTTGAGCCGTTGATGGAAGTGAACACCGATAAAGTGGACACCGAGATTCCGGCCCCGGCCAGCGGGATTTTGCTTAAGTGGTTGGTCACCGAAGGCACGACGGTGAAAGCCGGCACGGTGCTGGCCATCATCGGCCAGGCGAGTGACGGCGCGTCGTTGGACACATCTACGCCTGCGCCGGTCGCCGCGCCCACGCCTCCTCCGGCCCCCAGCGCAAAACGCGATCTTGGTTTTATCTCCCCCGTCGTCGCCAAGATGGCGGATGAACACAAACTCGATTTGCAACTCATCCCCGGCACCGGGCAAGGCGGGCGCATCACAAAAAGGGATGTATTGGATTACTTGGAAAAGATGACGGTGGGCGTTGCCCCCGCGCCCGTCGCGCTACCCGCCCCCGTTCCAGCGCCAACGCCCGCTCCTACGCCAACGCCGATTGCCCAATCTCCAACGCGAAGCGTCCAATCCTCCATTCTCTCATCCTCCGCTACCGAAGATTCCTTCATCCCCGTCGTCGGCATGAGAAAATCCATCGCCGAGCACATGGTCAAGAGCGAACACACCGCGCCGCACGTCACCACTGTGATGGAGGCCGATTTGTCGCGCGTGCTGACGCATCTCGACGCGCACAAAGAACAATTTGCGCGCGATGGGGTGACGCTCACCCTCACCGCCTATTTCGTGTCGGCGACGGTAGCGGCGCTCAAAGCCGTGCCAATTGTGAATAGCCAGTGGGCTGACGACAAAATCATCCTAAAACGGGAGGTCAACATGGGCATGGCTGTGGCGCTGGACGAGGGCCTGATTGTGCCAGTGATTAAAAATGCCGATGGCAAATCGCTGTTGGGTCTGGCGCGTGAGATAAATGATTTAGCCAAACGCGCGCGCGCCAAAGCCCTCAAGCCCGATGAGGTGAGCGGTGGCACGTTTACCATCACCAACCACGGCGTCAGCGGCTCGCTGGTCGCCACGCCCATTATCAACCAGCCACAGACCGGCATCCTCGGAGTCGGGATAATGCAAAAGCGTGTGGTCGTTATCAATGACGCCATCGCCATCCGCCCGATGGCCTATATTTCGCTCACCTTTGACCACCGTATTTTGGATGGCGCGGTGGCGGATAAGTTTTTGATGACGGTGAAGAAGGCGTTGGAGAGTTGGGCGTAACCCTGGCTTGGTGACAAGGTGATGGGGTGACAAGGTGAGTTTCTGAGATTAGGAGGTTGAGATGGGTAAGAAGATTCAGACACATCGAGATTTGGAAGTGTATCAAAAGGCATTCGACGCGGCGATGAAAATCTTTGAGTTATCGAAAGCCTTTCCAAAAGAAGAGACCTATTCCTTGACAGACCAAATCCGTCGCTCGTCGCGTTCGGTGTGCGCGAATCTGGCCGAGGCGTGGCGCAAGCGGCGCTACGAGGCGGCGTTCATCAGCAAACTATCTGATTCGGAAAGCGAAGCCGCCGAAACGCAGGTGTGGCTGGAGTTTGCGGTCCAGTGCCAATATATGAAACGCGAACAAGCCCTTGAACTTTATCGAACTTATGATCGTGTTCTCGGAACACTGGTCGGCATGATTAATCATCCTGAAACTTGGGTCATCAGAAAAAATGACAAGGTGACACGATGACAGGGTGACAAGGTGACAAGGTGATTGTATTAATTCACCTTGTCACCCTGTCACCCCATCACCTTGTCAAAATTATAGGAGTCTACCAATATGAACTACGATGTCGTCGTCATCGGTGCCGGGCCGGGTGGATATGTCTCTGCCATCCGGGCCGCGCAACTGGGATTGAAAGCCGCGATTGTGGACAAGCAATGGCTGGGCGGGGTGTGCCTGAACGTGGGCTGTATCCCCTCCAAATCCCTGCTCAAAAACGCGGAGGTGGCCGAGCTTTTGCGCCATCGCGGCAAAGACTTTGGCTTCTCGATTGAGAACCTAAAGTTGGATTATGGCGCGGCCGTCAAACGCTCACGGCAAGTGTCCGACCGGCTCACCAAAGGCGTGGCCTCGCTGATGCGGAAGAACAAAATTGATGTCTTCATGGGTGCCGGGACGTTGAAAAGCAAAACCAGTGTTGAGGTCACCGATAAGGATGGCAAGACGCAAACGCTGGAGACGAAGAACGTCGTCATCGCCACCGGCGCGCGCGTGGCCCCGCCTGCTGCATTTAACGTGGACGGCAAAAAAGTCGTCACCTATTGGGAAGCGATTTTGCAAGAGACCCTGCCGCAATCCGCCGTTGTCATTGGCGCGGGCGCGATTGGGGTGGAATTCGCCACCATTTGGAATGCCTACGGCTCAAAGATCACGCTGGTGGAGATGCTGCCCGCCGTTGTGCCGACTGAAGATGAAGAAGTCAGCGCGGCGCTGGCCAAAGAATTTACCAAAGCCGGTATCACGGTGAAAACCAACACCAAAGTCGAGGCCATTGACGCCTCCGGGCCAAAGGTGAAGGTGACGGTGAGCGGGCCAGGCGGCGCCGAAACATTGGAAGCCGAGCAAACGCTGGTCGCCATCGGCTTCCGGCCCAACTCGGAGAATTTAGGGCTGGAAGCGTTGGGCGTCAAGACCGAGCGCGGCTACATCGCCATTGACGACAACGTGCGAACCAATGTGCCAAACATTTACGCGATTGGCGATGTGACCGGCAAGAAGGGCCTGGCGCATGTCGCCTCCGCGCAAGGCATCCTCGCCGCCGAGGTGATGGCCGGGCATCACACCACCGCCCTCAACTACGTCAATCTCCCCAACGCCACCTATTGCCATCCCCAAGTGGCGTCGTTTGGGCTGACCGAGAAGCAGGCCAAAGAGCAAGGCTATGAAGTTAAAGTTGCCAAGTTCCCATTTCAGGCCAATGGCAAGGCATTGGGATTAGGCGATGATGCGGGCTTCGTCAAATATGTGACCGACGCCAAGTATGGTGAGATTCTGGGCGCGCATCTGATTGGCCCGGAAGTGACCGAACTTTTGCCCGAACTTACACTGGCGAACATGATGGAGTTGACGGCCGAGGAAATCGCCCGCAACGTTCACGCCCACCCCTCGCTCTCCGAGACGTTGATGGAAGCGGCGCATGGGCTGGTGGGTGGGTATATCCACCTCTAGCGGGCGGGCGGCGAACACACACATTCGCTCCAATTGAATCAAAACGCGGCGCAGAAAAAATCTGCGCCGCGTTTTGTTTTTATTCAAGGGGCAATGGATTAGGCTGTGGGCCTCAGCCGTTCCACAAACGCCCGGTGTTCTTCCGTCGCCAGCCCTTTCTGCAAATCGGCCAGCACGCTGGCGAGGTCTTCCTCCAACAACGCCTTCACATTCAACCACAAGCCCGGAAAGACCTGACTGCGAAGGAGGCCTTCAGCGTCGGGCGTCAAGGCCACATAGTCGCCCTCATGCAGATGAAACCAATATAGGTTTTCATCATAGACCGGCCAGACGATATATTCCTGAACCCTGTTGCGGCGGTAGATTTTGAGTTTATCGGTCAGGTCAATCGCCGCGCTGCTCGCCGCAATTTCCACGGCCAGTTCGGGCGCGCCTTCCAGATAATCGCCCGCGTCCAGCCGTGAGCGTCCACCTTGCTCAGGTTCCAAGCGAAGCACAACATCAGGTTGAACTTCATTGTCGGGGTCCAGTTTTAACGTCGCATTATCGCCAGCCGTAATGCCCGGCGTAAAAGCCCGATAGGTTCCAATCCAAGTGACAATCTGACTAGGTGGGTCAGCCTGGCTGGCGAAACGCACGGGCGACGACATATAAACCACTCCTTCAACGAGTTCGGCTTTTTTGAGGTGAGGCCTGGCGGCGTAGCGCTCCTCGAACGCGCGTCGTGAAAGCCGATCCCCGTTTTCCAGCGGCGGGGGCAAAACTTTCCAGGCCGGGCGGCGCATCAATGAATTCGCTGGCCGGGTTTCGGAGGTGATAGGCGGAGCGGTGGGAGTGGTCATGGTCGCTTCCTCTAGGCCGTATTCTAGCACAGGGCCAGCGCCCATAACGCGCCGAGCGCAAGGCCAAAGACTTTGCGCTCGAGATCTTCTTTGCCGCAGAAAGAAATTTGGCTACAGTTCAATTGGCTTCTGCAAAATCTCCAGCAGGAGCGCCACCGATTGTTGCACGTCGCGGAAGTCCACCATCTCGGAGGGTGAGTGAATGTAACGGGTGGGGACGGAGAGACACCCGGCCAGCATACCGCCGCGCGCAATCTGCATGGCGGCGGCGTCCGTCGTTCCGGCCTCCAAAATTTCCAGTTGCGTGGGGATGTTGGCGCCTTTCGCGCGTTGCAACATCAACTCTTTAATGCGCGGGTCGGCCAACATGCCCGAGTCGCGGATCTTAATGGCGGGGCCGCCGCCCAAGTCTACCGCCATCTTCGCGCCGTTGGGGGTGTCGCCGGTGCGGGTCACATCCACCGCAATGCCGAGGTCAACATCCAGGCCAAAGGCCGCGGTGCCCGCGCCACGCAAACCCACCTCCTCCTGCACGCTAAAGACAAAGGCCACTTCATGCGGGGTGCGTTTGAGCAGGCGCAGGGTTTCGATGAGGATGGCGACGCCGATGCGGTCATCCATGCTCTTGGCAATCAGGCGGGTCCCGGCCTCTTCCATGGGGCGATAGAACCCGGCGACATCGCCCACCTTGACCGGGCAATCGGCTTTGCTGGTCGCGCCCACATCCATAAACAAATCGGACAGCGCCGGAAGTTTGCTGAGGTCATCGCGCCGCGCCTCAATGCCAATCACACCGGTCAGGCCATTGGCAAAACGTACGCGCCCGCCCAGGCACGTCAGCGGGCTGACACCGCCGATATTGTGAAAGCGCGCAAAGCCGCGCTCGTCAATGTGCGAGACGATGACGCCGATCTCGTCCATGTGGGCTGAGAGCATGATTTTCTTGCCGGTCCTGGCTTTGCCTTTGACGACAGCGATGAGGTTGCCCAACGGGTCCACGGTGATGTAATCCGGCTGGCCGTGAATCTCGGCCCGCACCAGTTCTCGCATGTGGGCTTCGTTGCCCGAGGGCCCGTAGGCTTCGACAAGTTTTTTGATGAGGGGCTTCATAGTCACTCCGCTCAATGCACAATGTTTAATGCACATTGCTCAATTGTGAATTGGGTCTTGTGCATGGTGTCTTATCTCTTCAACACTTTCGACGTCCAATTCTCCAATGCGCGGCGCATTAGGTGAATGCTGTTGCGCCAATCGTCGGCGCGCACGAGGGCGGCGGGCGTGTGCAAATAACGGCCCGGCACAGAGACCGAGACGCTCGGCACGCCGCCGCGCGCCAAATGAATCGCGCCCGCATCGGTGCCGCCGCCGCCGGGTTGCCGATATTGATAGGGAATACCCGCGCTCTCCGCCGTTTGCTTTAGATAGCGCACCAAACGCTCGTCCGAAATCGTGGCGCGGTCGGCGACATAGATGGCAGGGCCGAGGCCGAGCCGCGAATTGTATTGCGTGTTTTCTCGCTGCGCGTCGGCGTGCGGGAAATCGTAGGCGGGGGTGCAATCCAGCACAAAGGCGCAGGCCGGGTCGGCGGCGTGGCCCGCCACGCGCGCCCCACGCAAGCCCACTTCTTCTTGCACGGTGAAGGCCGCATGCAGTTCAAAGGCATAGGCCGGGCCGCGTAGAAGTTCAATCAGCGTGGCGCATCCAATCCGGTCGTCGAGGGCCTTGCCCCGCAGGGAGGGACCAACCTCGGCAAACTCGGTGGCAAAAGTTGCCCGGTCCCCAATCTTCACCAATTTCTTCGCCGCCTCGCCACTGGTCACGCCCAACTCAATCCGCATCTGATTCGATTTAATGACCGAACCGCGCCGGTCATCGGAGAGCAGATGTACCGGGGCCGCGCCAATGAGTCCCAGCAAACGTTTAGCGCCCACCAGCACGGTCTTGCCCAACAGCACGGTGTCGGCGATGCCGCCCACAATTTCAAAACGCAAGGCACCATCGGACTCAATATCGGTGATCATCAGCCCGACTTCATCCATGTGCGCGGCCACTAGCACCCGGTCACGGCCCCCGGCGTTGCGTGCTTTTTTCACGGCCAGCACATTGCCCAGCGCATCCACTTTAACTTCGTCGGCATGATCCTGAATGGCGTCCAACACAATTTTGCGAATCGCGCCCTCGTCGCCCGAGACAGCGACAGCGTTAGAGAGTTCACGCAGGAGGGTAAGGTCGCCCACCGAGGTGTCGGCCGGTTTCGTAGGTGCATTGGCGGCTTGGCGGGCCAGTGTTTTTTTGCGAGCGGGTTTAGGTTTGGGTTGGGTGGCCATACTGATTAATCAAGGGTCAACGAACTCATAAAGTCGGCGCTCAGGCCTGCGGCAAACTCGGCCAGCAAGCGCCCGGCCCGGTTCACGTCTTTGAGCATCAGCATCTCCACCGGGGTGTGCATGTTGCGGAGCGGCAGGCTGACCACCATCGTCGGAATGCCAGCCTGGGCGATTTGGATGGCAAAGGCATCCGTGCCGGAGTGCTGGGGCATCACCTCGATGGTGTGAGGCAGTTCCAGTTTTTCGGCGGTGGCTTTCACGGCGTTGAACAGGCCGGTGTGAATGTTGGGGCCGAGGCCCAGCGCCGGGCCGCTGTCGAGTTTGGCGGTGAGGTGCGAAAACTCTTTGACGTTGGGGCCGTCGCCATGCGTCACGTCAATGGCAATCGCCAAATCCGGCTCCAACGCATAGGCTGAGGTGCGCGCCCCTTTTAGGCCAACTTCTTCCTGCACGGTCGCCACCGCAATCACATCCCAAACGTGCGGGAGATGGCGCAGGGCGTCGAGACAGACCGTGACGGCCGCCACCGATGAGCGATTGTCCATGCTCTTGGCCATCACCGCGCCGTTTTGCAATTCCTGGGGTTGCTGGGCAAACGAGACCACATCGCCCACCCGCACGCGCTGGGCCACCGCCTCCGCGCTCAGGCCAACATCCACTAGCAACTCAGTCACCGGAACCACGCCATCGCGGTTGGCTTTGGGCAACAAGAAGACGGGCGGTTGAGCCACCAGGCCAGGCAAATCTTCCGCTTGCGCGCCGTGAACGGTCACAAGTTGGCCCGGCATCACCCGCGCATCAATGCCGCCCACGCTAATCACCCGCAAAAATTCGCCTTCGATTTGCGTCACCATCAAACCAATGGCGTCCATGTGCGCGGCCAGCATCAGTTTGGGGCGTGGCGCTTTGCCCGTGCCATGTTTCGTCGCCCACAACGAGCCAAGCGCGTCAACGCGGATTTCATCAGTAAGCGGGGCCCAGGCGGCGCGGATGATTTCACGCACTGGGTTCTCGTAGCCCGACAAGCCGGGCGCCGAGCAAAGTTCTTTCAGATGAGTCAACGTATCCATAGTCATCACGGGGTGGGCGGAGTCAGCGGGGTCTCGGTAGCGGTCGCGGCCGCGGTTGCAGTGGGTGCGTCAGTGGGTGTGCTGGTGGGGGGTGGGAGTGTGT
>Ga0247727_10011967_pt1 | contig 14990 bp, 11 predicted proteins | sample WisWelCaveWW1625_FD_202498 | JGI IMG/M metagenome (GOLD analysis project Ga0247727, IMG submission 202498) | Biofilm microbial communities from Wishing Well Cave, Virginia, United States - WW16-25 | ecosystem: Environmental > Aquatic > Deep subsurface > Groundwater > Cave microbial mat | place... | reverse complement strand
ATAAATAGATTCAATGATGACAAATGGGTCGCGGTCCACATTATCTCCGAAAGATGTGACACCGTGGAGAGTTTTTGTGTCTAAAAAGATAATTCTAAATTCCGATTCGGCTAAGGTATATTGATTAAACTGTTCTGTTTTGATAATTTCCGAGAAAAAGTCGGCCAGATCTTGGTCCACCGTTATAAAAACAGTGGCAGGAATCGAAATATCTTCTGATATGTTTACCAAGGATCGCTGAAATTCGTTGAGCCATTCTTTTTTTAAATCAGTTATAATTGGTTCTAGCTTTTTCTCCACTGATTTAAACGCATGTCCATCTTTATAGAGCGACAGAAAGGATCTCGCTTCATTTAAGGTGGTATCGAGGCCCTTCGCCACTCTGCGAATCATAAAGTTACGTCCTAAAGGAAAAGATATGGAATTATTAAGCACGCTTTTTTTTATAATGGAAATATCTGTCACTTCTCCGGCTATATCAACCAAAAGAAAATTCTCTTGGTGCACAAACATGTCTCTCGCCACAGTGAAAGAAGCCATTACGAAAGAAGAAAATTTGATATCCTCCGCATGGAAATGCCTCCAGATGGTTTGCTCGATTGTTTTCAGAATCTTATCCCCGCTCATTGAAATAAAGACGGTCATTTCTACTTTTTTCGTTTTTTTCTCAAACGGTTCAGAGGTCGCGTAGCCATTCAACATAGTTTTCATGTTCTTAAACTCAATTATCCGAACCTTATTATCTTCACCCGGAAATTTGGCTAAGTTTTCTTCCTCAAATATGCTAATCTCTTTTTTTATCAAATCATCGGCCACCTTTGCCGTAAATAAAAATGGAGTATTCTTTTCGAACTTTATGATTCTGGTCTGAGAAGCGTACCAGGGAGATGAAAGAACGCAGAAAATTTTTGATGGTTTACCAAGACCCGACAAGCATGTTTTGCTAGCTATGGTTTCCAATGATTTAAGAGTAAAAAACAAAAATTTATCACTGTCTACTTTGTCCTCAAATATAATGGGTTCGCGAATGGAAAAAACTATTTTTGGAAGCCCCCCTTTTTTTATTTCAAAAAGCGCGCTTTCAACAGAAGAGGAGCCGATGTTAAATACCAAGGCTAATTCCGGATTAGTTTTTTCTTTAGAAAAAATACCCATACACGCGAATTATACCACAAAAGAAATCACAAAAGTACAGCTTTTATGCGTCTGACTCCTGCCGAAACAGCTTCTTCTTTTTGGATTTTGAATCTATCAAGCTCTCCCGTGTTTTTTACATGCGGACCGCCGCAAAATTCTTTTGAAATTTGAATTCCACTTTTGTCCTCTATAAAATAAATAGAAACTATATCTGGATATTTAGCGCCGAATTCCATCTCTGCGCCTATTTTCTCTGCTTCGAGAAGTGGCATCTCTCGACGGATGACATCAAGTTTTTCTTTTATTTTTTCATTTACGAAATCCTCTACTTTCTTTTTTTCTTCATCGGTTAATTTATGGTCGCAAACAAAATCTATCCTTAGACGCTCTTCAGTGATATTGCTGCCCCGTTGCTTTACATTTTTACCCACGACGGCCTGTAACCCCGCTAAAAGTAAATGGTGCGTAGTATGAAGCTTTATCGTCTTTTCATTATGATTGGCTAGTCCACCTTTGAACATTCCAGCAGAGGATGTTTGAGAAAGCCTCTGGTGTTCAGCCATCTTTTTTTTGAAATCTTCAAGATCAACTGTCTTCTCCCTCTCCCCAGCGATCTCTAGTGTAAGCTCAATGGGAAAACCAAAAGTGGTAAACAAAATAAATGGATCAATGCCTTTTTCAAATTCCTTTAGACCGCGTTCAAGTGTTTCTCTAAATCTATCTTCTTCTTTTTTTATTTCCCCCCTATCATCCAACTCGTATATTCCCTTGTAAAGCTCCTTATATCTTCCAATTATTTTTTCCAATGGTTCCCCGGAAAATCGAACTACCCGTCTAAGCAACCTTCTTAAAATATATCCCCTGCCTGTATTCGACGGAACTGCGCCATCAGAAATAATAAAAAGTGACGCCTTGACATGATCTGCTACAATTCTTTCTTCTTTTGTTTTCTCGCCATTAAATAAATCAGTGTCATATATGCTCTTCTTTTTTTGCACTATTATAGCTAGTCTCTCAATGCTCATACCTGTGTCTATACCCAAGACATCTAGTTTCTTGAGGGTTGCCTTGCCCTTATCTAATTTATCCCTAGAACCGTCGCAAAAATATTCATTAAAAACAATATTCCAAATTTCCACATCTTTGCCATCTGTATTCTTGCAATAAATTTCTGTTGTCGGACCGCATGGACCACGTTCTCCCGTCGGCCCCCAAAAAACATCCTCCCCGTCTTCCCTTATGTCTTTGATCCCTATTTCTTTCCAAATTTTTTCCGATTCTTCGTCTCTAGGAACAGTCTTGCTTCCCTTATAGAAAGTCACATAGGAGATATCTAGGCTAAGTTCTTTCGTTATAAAATCATGCGCATACTCTATAGCTTTACGGCGACCATACCCTCCGAAAGAAAAATTACCGAGCATCTCAAAAAAAGTCAGATGAGTATCATCACCTACTTCATCTATGTCCACAGTGCGTATGCATTTTTGAGCTGTAACCGTATTCAAACCGCCAAAATCTTTCTCTGCATCCCTTGGATTAGTGTAGTATTCCTTAAACTGCTGCATACCCGCCGTAGTAAAAAGCACAGAAGGATCGTTTTCTGGCACTAAAGACGAAGAAGGAACTATTTTGTGTCCCCTTTCTTCAAAGAACTTCAAAAACCTTGATCTGATTTCGTTTGATTCCATAAGAAATTAATCTTCTCGTTCTGTTTCCCCTGAATTGCCTAAATTATCGTTAGAAATTCTTCTGATCGGTTTTTCTATAATACTCATGGCGATAAAAATGGAAAGCACCAAGCCGGTCGCGATAACGGCAAGGCTGAAAAGTCCAAATCCAGCAGCCATACCGATGCCTGCCGTAACCCAAAGTCCGCTAGCGGTCGTAAGGCCGCGGAGATGAGAACCACGAAGTATTATGGAGCCTGCTCCTAAGAAACCAATACCCACTATTATTTGCGCAGAAATTATGCCCGGATTGAATCCCGGAACTCCCACATATTTTTCTGTCATTGCTTCGGAAAACACGACGAATAAAGCCGCGCCTAACGACACAAGAGCGTGAGTTTTCATACCCGCCTCTTTGTGCACAAAGAGACGCTCGGCACCTATGATCATGCCTAAAATCATGGCCATCATTAATTTTAAAATAACCTCGCTGTTTTGTGCAAAAAATTGTTCCATAAAAAGATTATACAATAACCCCTCCGCCTAGACAAATATCTTTATCATAAATTACACAAGACTGCCCGGAGGCAACTAAGACAGGTTCGTCAAAAATCACTTGTGCAATATCCGATGTCATACATTTTATGTTACAGATCAAAGATTCCCCATGGTAACGGATTTGCGCAGTATATTTTTTATTTGGTTTGGGAATTTCAGAAATCCAGTTAACTTCCTTCAAAGAAAGACAAAAACCGTTATCAAAAGAGGCTGGAGGATAGTTTTTATCTTTGAAAACAATTAAAATATTTTTCTTCATATCTTTACCAGTCACATAATATGCCCCATCGTTAGGATTTTTTTTGGTAATCGTAAAACCATGACGTTCTCCTAATGTGTGAAAAACTGCTCCATTATGATATCCTAGCTCCTCACCTTTCTCATTTAAAACTTTTCCTTTTTTTTCTTTTATATAATGTTTCAAGAATTCCTTCAAATCGACTGCGCCCAAAAAACAAATACCTTGACTATCTTTCTTTTCTGCAACCGGCAATTTAAATTTCCTAGCCAACTTGCGAACTTCTGTTTTTTTAAGATGTCCAATCGGAAATAAAATTTTATTCAATTGCTCCTGTTTTAATGTCCATAAAAAATAACTTTGGTCTCTAGAGGAGTCTCCGCCTTTCCGGAGAGAATTTTTAAAAAACGTGTGGGTCCCCTGTCCTTTTGACTCCGAGGGCGCAGTTTTAAAAAAATTCTCTCCGGAAAGGCATCCAATCTGCGCATAATGCCCCGTCGCCACATAGTCCGCTCCCATTGAGATTGCTTTTTCAAGAAACGCACCAAACTTCACGTGCTTGTTGCACATCACATCAGGGTTGGGCGTTCTGCCTGCCTTGTATTCAGATATCATATAATCTGCGACTTCTTTTTTATAAACTTTTTCTAAATCAAAGGTTAGGAATGGAATATCAAGATACGCCGCGACGCGCATAGCATCACGACGTTCTTCTTCTTCATTACATTCCAGAAATTCCGGATGCCAGGTGCGTATAAAAACCCCAACAACAACATAGTTTTGTTTTTGTAAAATTGCAGCGCTTACAGCAGAATCCACACCGCCAGATAATCCAACGAAAACTATTTTCTTGCCCATGAGTAAACCTTACAATTCCATCAGCTTTTTGTAAAGAAGATACGTAGCATAAGCATCTGAGAGAGCACTGTGGGCGCGTTCGTTTTCTATGCCAAAATACTTGCACAGTTCACGCAAAGAAAAATGCGTAATATCTATTTTCTTATGAAGCTTCGCCCAAGCTACTGACATGGTATCTAACCTATGATAATGCATGGGGTTTTTTATGTTGCTTTTGTTAAAGTTGTATTCCAAGAAACCAATGTCGAAAGACACATTTTGTCCCACCATAATACAATCCTTCACCTTCGAAGAAAGAGTCTGCATGACTTCCGAAAGCGATGAGGAGCTCCCCCAGTCCTCTGATTTGTAATGATTAACTTTTAGCGCCACAGGATCGGCATTTTCTATATGTTCCGGTTTTATTTTTAATTCAAATTTTTCTACTACGTCAAGAGCCGGTGTCGTTATGACAACGCCAATTTCGATAACTTCATGCTTTGTGACATCAAGTCCAGTGGTTTCTATGTCTATAAAAGCTAAATTATGGTTGCGCATTTTTTATTTTAAATATTTTTGTTTGTTTAATTTATGATTTTCGAAATTTGAGGCATAGTGAATATTCCCTTCTTTGTCGTGCAAATAATAAAGGTAAGGCGACTTTTGGGGATTTATGGCAGCCACTATGGAGGCCATCCCCGGATTAGAGATCGGATTTTTAGGCAATCCCTTCACTTCATAAGTGCTCTTTTCTGCATCTACCTGGAGAGGCATGCCAATAATAATTCTCTTCCACAAGATGCCGGATATCATTGCTCTGTCGATATCCCCCTTCGATTCTTCTTCTATTAGAGAGGCCATAGTGATTATTTCTTTTTCAGTTTTATCAAGAGATGTTATCTCGGATCGAACAGAAGTCATTTTTTTTTCAAAATTATCACTCATAGCGCGCAAAACATCTTTCTCATCGTCCATGGTCAGAAAAAAATAAGTATCTGGAAAAAGATAACCTTCATAAGTCTTCGCCTCCAATAAAAATTTATCTTCATTGAAATTCGTCAGACTCGAAGCAAAAACTTCTGAAATTTCATTTATATTAAATCCTTCTGGTATGGTCACTTTTATGGGCGCTAAATGCCGCTCGCTATTTACTAAACGTCTGGCAACTTCAAAAACAGGTAGAGAGTTTTCAAAAAAATAATCCCCGAATGCTAAATGCTTTTCTCCGCCCAAAATTATTACAAACGTTTCAAAAACAACCCTAGAACGAATTACGTTGCGCGCTTCTAGGTCTTTGGAAATATATCGTAGACTTGCTCCTTCTCTTATATTTATCGAACTTTTTGTCGGAAAGTTCTTGGGAGCCCCGAAAGACAAAGCATATATAAACACCAAAAAAAATATCAGTGAAACAGTATAAAAAAATGTTTTGTGAGTCATGATTTATGTTGGTAGATTGGTGGGCGGAGACGCCTCTTTTGATTCTATGCGTTCAAGAGTAGGGACTTTCAATATTTGACCAGGGAAGTGCCACAAAGTCGCGAGCTCTTCAGTATTTAGGACGCTTATGTGGTGGTGAAAGTAATTCGGAAACACATAAGGCGAAATGGGCCAGGGTAATTTTATTCTGTGTCGCATTGGAGGATGGAAAAATTCCCTTTCTCGGTATTCTTCGAGCATTCTGTGTTTTAAACGCATGATGGCAGACTTCGAAGCCAAAAACATACCGGTAAAAGTACCCGTAGCAAAAGCATCTGCTTGAGTCGGGTTTATGCGCCAAAGTTCATTGACGTAAGGCGCGGCATACTGACGAAAAACAAGACGAAGCTCTCTTCTTCTATTCTCATTAAATATTTCTCTCTTGGCAACGTAACACACTCTGATCCCAGTATCGAAACCAACTTTTGACATTTTGACGCCACTCTTTTTAATAGATTCTTCCATAAATCCAGGGACGCGAATTTCTTGTGAATATTCTCCGGGCTTACCTTCCCGAGCGCGTCTAGATGTAAATTCCTTCAGGCGATCCCTTAAAACTCTTTCGCCCTCCTCTACCCAATTTTTAGAGTGGGGATATGTTTTCTTGGAAGGAGTAATCACAATCTGCGACCATAATTGTTCCCCTCTGCCTATTGAACCAAAAAATTCCACCACCGGGGAAATAGGGTCAACCTTGTACTCTTCTTTTGGATCCTTGTCAAGCCCAAAGTCTACATAAGTTTTAATAGGAAAAACATCCGGTTTTAACAGCTTGAACTCGCACCCCCATAAATTATACTCACTATCGTTCGCAATCTTATCAATCGCCAAGGTATAATCATCAACCTCTTTCACTTGCGCCTGGGGAAATTGCGCGTACATTTGAGTTTCAACTAATTTTCTTACACGCGTAGGCACACGAATATAAAAATGCACCTGCCCATCAATAGATACAAGCTCCAGGGAAAACCAAAACCAAACAGCTCCTTGCCAGTATGTTTCGAGTCCTCCTTTCATACTCCAATGATAAAGCGCGTTAGTAATAAAAAGCTCCATCGCCTTAGGAGAACGCTCTACATCTCTCGGAGGAACTATTTCAAGCAAAACGAAGTCGATACCGGAAATAAAATTCGCTTGCACATAGTGAAGCCACATAACATAAGCAATATAAGCGAGTATAAGTGTGCCACAAAGCGGAAGCAACGCCAAAATTATTTTATAAATCCACAAGATAACCAAATCTATCATTGTGGATATTTTAATATAATCTATGAGTAAAGTAAACGTCTAAATTAGAGAATAAAGACCACTTTTGCTCTTTTTAAAATATTTAGAGTTTACTAAGTTGACTAAGTTGACTAAAATAGTGTTCTTTTTAAAATACCTTTCTTTCATTACTTTTTCTACTATGTCATCTTTGGTCATCGGACCTTCCTTCTTCAGAATATCCACGATAACTTCCCTGGCAGTTCCAGTCCTGTAGCCCCATTCAGCAAGTGCGTACAGACCGCGTCCGACCAGAACAAACCTCGGATCTTTTATGAGCTCGTTGTGACAAGTAGCATAGTGTGTTTTCTTGCCAAAAGTTTTGGAAATAGCATCCGCGACTTCTTTGAAGTGCATCGGAGAGCCATGACGCCTCATTACGAGAAACGCGTAATCTTTCACTCCGCGAGTGCGCACATTGGGAGAATTTGTTTTACCCCATTCACCAAGCGGATTTTTGGAAATAGTTTTAGATATAGAAAGCCACCTCTTGGCTATCTCTTCATTCTTATAATGCTCCGAGACATCTTTCATCTGCTCTAAAAATTTCCTGATCATCTCTGCTTCCAGTATTAAATCCTCATCACTTAGACTGGCATAAAGTTTGCGGAGAGAGTCATGCACCTTGTCGGCTACTTCATCATCCACGCTCCAGCGAGTTTTAAAATGTTCATCCTCATGATGTTTCTTGAAAAAATCTCCCAATTCCAGATAGAAATTGATGTGGTTTTGTATATTTTTATCTTTAGATATGTGAGAAAGAAGGTCATGTTCCGTCACAATAGAACCCAAAGAATGTATCAATTGCTTGAGTTCTTCAAAAATTTTCTGTTCTTCTTTATAGACAGTTGATTTTTTAATCAACTTCAAAGCCGTATCTTCTATCTGGCGAACTCGTTCTCTGGTAATATTGTATTTTCTACCAATTTCCTCCAAGGTTTTTCTCCTTACATCAGCAGCCAAACCAAAACGATTTAATATAATGTCGCGTGTACGGTCTTGCAGATGTGAGGTTATTCTTTTAGTGATTTGTTTAGGTTTGAAAGATATAGTTGACATAAATTTTATGAAATGATTTTTTGGTTTCTAGATTGGAATATTTGTAAATCGCAGAGCCGTATACACTCTATAATACATCTGAAAAATTTAAAGTCAAACTTTTATTAACATTCTAAGAAATAAATTGACAACCTTTTCTACTTCTTTCTTTGTGCTTTTACTCTGTCTAGCTCGGTTAAATATTTTTTGCGAATTCTGACTGATTTTGGAGTTATTTCTAAGTATTCATCTTCATTCATAACTTCAAGACCGCGTTCAATGCTTAATATAAAAGCAGGGTTTAAGTATATTGCCTCATCTGTACCGGAAGCCCTCATGTTGGTAAGTTGTTTGCCTTTAGTAGGATTTACCGACATATCTTCCCCTTTTAGAACATTGCCAATAACCATTCCTTCGTACACTTCCACACCATGCTCGATATACATTATACCACGTTCTTGTAGATTTGCAAGAGCAAACGCCACGGCCTTGCCAGAGGTCATAGAAACCATAGAACCATACTCTCGCCCCTTTATCTCCCCTACATACTCTCTGAAACCCGTAACTCTCGAAGACATTATACCCTCTCCCTTAGTGTCAATTATAAATTCACCGCGATAGCCCAAAAGTCCTCTTGTCGGTATATCAAAAATAATTCTAGCTACGCCTTGTTTTTCCACCATGTCTTTCATTATGCCTCGACGCTTGCCTATTTTCTCTACCACCCTCCCGGATGACTCTATCGGTACATCAATTACCAATTCTTCAAAAGGCTCTACCTGAACCCCGTCTTGATCTTTAATAATAACTTCTGGTTCCGAAACCTGCATCTCGAATCCTTCTCTGCGCATATTTTCTAAAAGAATTGCGATATGCAACTCTCCTCTTCCGTACACTTTGAAAAAACTTGGCCCCGTTTTACTTTGCCCCGCCATGGCGTGGGTCCCTTGGTCCGGAGAAAAATCAATTTTTAATCCGACATTTATTTCTAGTTCTTTCTCTAATCTTTCTTTGATCTGTCTTGAGGTAACAAATTTTCCTTCGCGACCCGCGAAAGGAGAATCATTCACCAAAAAATTAAGCGATAAAGTGGGCTCATCTATAGCAATATGTGGCAATTGTTCCACAGACTCATCTTCGCAAATAGTTTCCCCAATATAGATGTCTGGTATTCCGGCTAAAAGAATAATATCGCCAGAAGTCGCAACTGAAACTTCAACTCTCTTTATTCCTTCAAATCCAAAAAGTTTGGTTATTTTACCCATTCTTTCTCCATTCTCTCCTTTCACAATCACCGCCTTCCCCGAAGACATTTTGCCAGAATAAATTCGAGCTATTGCCATCCTGCCTAAATAGTTATCGTAAGCAAGATTAAAAACCTGCGCAGACATTTTTTCATTCTCTTTTACAGAAGCCACAGCCACTTTTTCCAAAATAGCATCAAGAAGCGGTGATAGGCCTGCTTCCCCCAAATCTTGATTTCGATCCTCTAATTTTCTAAAGGCTTTCCCTTCTCGTCCTATGGCATAGACAGTTTCAAAGTTAGCTTGTTCATCGCTTGCGCCTAGTTCAAAAAATAATTCCAAAATTTCTTCGTGTACTCTGTGCGGTTGAGAGGCCGGTTTGTCTATTTTATTTATTACGACTATGGGCTTAATACCTAATTCAAGAGACTTCTTTAAAACAAATCTCGTCTGCGGCATGGGACCTTCTACGGCATCTACCAGAAGAAGAACGGAATCGACGGCTCGTAGCACTCTCTCCACCTCAGAACCGAAATCTGCGTGGCCAGGAGTATCAACAATGTTTATCTTAGTACCTTTATAGGTAATAGAAGTATTCTTGGAATAAATGGTAATGCCGCGCTCTTTTTCTAGAGCGTTCGAATCCATAGACAAATCCTCGTCCGTAAATCCCCCGTTTTGTTTCATCAAGGCATCGGTCAATGTCGTCTTGCCGTGGTCCACATGAGCGATGATTGCAATATTTCTAATTTCCATATATTAAATAAAAAGAGCCCTCGGGCTCGTTCAATTAAACATATGGTAGCATACTTTGGTGAAAAGACAAACTTAATTTGATACTGATCGAGATTGATTTCTTAACTTCTTTTTATTTTCAAGCAAAGCCTGATCTATCTTAGAAATAATTGCAAGCACTTCGTTAATCATTTTATCCTTAGCTAGATAGTGAATTTTTTGGTGAAATTTAATCTGTTCTATTAATTTAACAGCCATTTTCTTAGCGATGAGTAGGGGCTCTCCCATATCGAGTTCAACAAATCGCATTATACATTCACATCTTAGCTTAAAATCTTCGGGTTCAAAATCTGAATTACTTGAAGAAATCTCAGTGTTGTTACTTCCTAAACCATTCTTTATTTTTTCGAACAAAAAATTAAGCATTTTTAGTATTCTGGTGCGTCGAGAGGGATTCGAACCCCCGTAGCCCGAAGGCGGCACGTTTACAGCGTGCTGTATTTGACCACTCTACCATCGACGCATCTACTCCGACCAGACTAGGCCAGACAATTACAAAATACCATAAAAATAAAATATTTGCATCTCGGTTATAGATTATTTTTATACTTTTGTTTTAGAATCGGATTGCATGCGAATGGGACTTTTTATTTTCCTATTTTTATTTTCAATAACGAGCCCGTCTCCTTTCACAGAAACCAAGACAGTATCTCCCTTTAGGACATTATTGGAGATAATTTTAGAAGCAATCGGGTTTAATATTTTATTTTGGATTAAACGATTGAGTGGTCTTGCGCCGTAATGCGGGTTATACCCTTCTTTCGCTAAATAAGAAAGAGCTTCGTCAGAAATTTTAAAATCTATATTCTTCGCAAGAAGTCTCTCTTTCACCACTTTCATTCTCAAACTGACTATTTCTTTAATAGCGGATTCGCTCAAAATATCAAAAACAATAATTTCGTCAAGACGATTGATAAACTCTGGCCGGAAATGATCTTTCATTGCCTCCATCACTTTCTCCTTCATGTTGCCATAGTTTTGCTTATCAGAATTATTGGAAAATCCAATTGATTCCATCTTTTCTATAAATTGTGAACCAATATTAGAGGTGAGTATGATAATAGTGTTCTTGAAATTCACCACTCTGCCTTTGCCATCCGTAAGTCTACCTTCGTCAATAACTTGAAGCAACATATTAAACACTTCCGGATGGGCTTTTTCAATCTCATCAAAAAGTATCACCGAGAAAGGTCGATGTCGGACTGATTCGGTGAGCTGTCCTGCCTCATCGTAACCGACATATCCTGGAGGCGAGCCGACAAGTTTAGAGATAGAATGTTTTTCCATGTATTCAGACATATCTACCCGGATGAGCGCATTCTCATCATCAAACAAAAATTGAGCAAGAGCTTTAGTAAGCTCCGTCTTACCAACTCCTGTAGGACCTAAAAATATAAACGAGCCATTGGGTCTGTTGGGGTCTCCTATGCCAGCGCGCGAACGACGAATAACATCTGAAACACGTTTTATGGCTTCCTCTTGACCAACCACTCTGTTTTTTAATTCTTCTTCCATTCTCTGTAGTTTTGATCTATCTTCTTCGAGCATTTTAGTAAGCGGAATGCCGGTAGCTCGAGCCACCACCTCCGCTATGTCTTCAGCTGTTACTTCCTCTTTTAAAATTCTACGTGACTTTTGAAGTTTCTTTAGACGCACAAGTTTTACCTCCAAATCTTTTTTCAAAAGAGGTATCTTGCCATAGCGTATCTCCGCAGCGCGAGACAAATCCGACTTCATTTCCGCATCTTCAGCGGAAAGACGCATAACATCAAGCTCTTTTTTAATAGAACGAATCTCTATTACCGTTTCCTTCTCATTCTGCCATTTTAATTCAAGTTCTTTTGTTTTTTCATGTAGATTTGCTATTTCTTTGTCTATTTCTTTTATTCTATTTTTTGTAATTTTTCCATCTTTTGTCTCGTTTTCAATTTCTTTTTTAAGCGCTTCTTTTTCAATTTCCAAACGCATTATTTTTCTGTGCGCATCTTCCAAAACAGGCGGCTTATTTTCAAGCGCTATTTTTAAAGAAGAAGAAGCTTCGTCTATAAGGTCGACAGCTTTGTCTGGCAGGAATCTATTTGTAACATAACGAGTGGAGAGATTTACTGCAGCGATTATAGCATCATCTGTAATTCGTACTCCATGAAAAAGTTCGTACTTTTCTTTTAATCCACGAAGGATAGTAATGGCGTCTTCAAGCCCTGGTTCATCCACATATACAGGCTGAAAACGACGAGCCAAAGCCGGATCTTTCTCGATGTGTTTCTGATATTCTTTAAGAGTCGTAGCTCCTATGGCCCGAAGTTCCCCGCGGGAGAGTGCTGGTTTTAACATATTAGAAGCATCCATCGTGCCCTCAGATCCTCCGGCTCCGACGATAGTATGGATTTCATCGATGAAAAGGATTACCTTGCCGTCAACTCTTTCTATTTCTTTCATAATGCCTTTGAGTCGTTCTTCGAATTCTCCGCGGTACTTTGTGCCGGCGATAAGTGATCCTAAGTCAAGAGACATAAGCTCTTTGTCTTTCAGCGATTCAGGAACGCCACCTTTAGCAATACGTTCGGCCAATCCCTCCACTACTGCTGTTTTACCCGTACCAGCTTCGCCTATCAAAATAGGATTGTTTTTAGTTCTGCGAGAAAGTATCTGAACAATGCGCATAATCTCATTATCTCGTCCAATTACAGGATCTAGTTTATCTTCTTTGGCTAGCTTGGTTAAGTTACGAGTATATTTCAAAAGCAATCTGAACTTTTTCGGCTCTGAAACATCTGTAATATTTTGACTGCGAAGCTCTTCCAATACTTTCATCACAGGATCTTTCAAGATTCTAAATCTCGCCAAAACTTCACGCGCCTCTCCTACAACTTCGAGCATCGCAATAAAAAGATGTTCAGTTGAAACAAAATCGTCCTTCATATATTCTGCCAATTTAACAGAGTGCTCTATTACTTGTGCTAAGTCGGGATTGAGGTAAATTTGATAAGACGGAGAGAGAGTATTTGCTTGTTCTGGAGCCTCAATTGATTCTAAGATCGAGTCTGTTAGAAACACGGTGTCTATTTCTAATTTATCTAAAATAGAACTGACCATACTTTCCTCTTGGAGCAGTAGCGCAGCCAGAAGATGCAGAGAAGATACGTGGTTTTGCCCGCGTTCAATGGCAAGTTCGTGGGCTTTTTTTATTGCATCTTTTGATTTGGTTGTAAATTTATGAAGTGGTGGCATAAAATTAATTTGTATTTGTTTTGCTTGCAGTTTCTATTGATTTTAAAGTTTCTGAAATAGAATCTATCGAGGCAAAGGATGATGTCTCTCCAGATAAAACAATTCCCAGAACTTCCCCATCTAAATTAAGCGCCATGGCTCCCCCGTTTGTTTTTGCAACACTTATTTTTATATCCTTCCCTGTGCTTTCTTTGCCTTCAAAAATAAAAGAAGAAATTGTGTTTCCTAGCACCAAAATCTTTTGCCCTATTTTCATTTTACTCAAATCTCCGAAGAGTGGCACTATAAAAGCAACCTTATCTTTCTCATCAAGCGGCGTTCCTATTTTGAGCAATGAAAACTCTTTCTTTAAAGTGGGATCAGAAGACGGAATAGAAACGAAATTTGCTTTGAATTTCCCACTGTCGTTCTTTACATAGTACACACCATCCGGTGACACGAGCGAACCATCAGCAACAATTATCCCTTCTTTAGAAACCGCGAAGCCAATTCCCGCGTCCGCTTCAATGTCTTTCCCATCCAAATCTTTCGCCTCTTTAGTTATATAAAAAATCGCACCCTTACCTTTAGAAATGGCATCCACCACCAAGTCTTCTTCTTTAATCACAATAGTCTGGACTGTATTTTTTCCGGGCACTGGTACTATCTTCTCCACTGTTTCTCTGACAACACGATTAATAGGTATCGTCACGGACGTGGGCGCTTGTTGCATTAAAGTCACCGTAGTAATACCTGTCGCTATGGAAGTGACGAAAGAAAGCAAGAGTGCAAGCATGATGAGCTGTGGTTTATTTAAATCCTTGATGTCCATAAGTGTATTATAGCACTTTTTACAAATACACAAAACATTTTATCATCTTTAGGGCTTCTTTTTTTTAGATGGAGGTTTCAATTGGATTTTCTTAAAAACTGTGCTGTCTACTTTTTTTGGTTTTTGTTCTTCCCCTACTATTTTTATCTTTTTAGGAACTGTATCAAGACCTGAAGGTTGGGAAGTCATTCCTACCCCCTGGGTCAATCTTGTAAATGCAAACAAGGCATTACCCCATCCATTTTCCTTAGCTTCATCAGCCCATTTTTTATATTCTTCAAATGTAAATCTCCTATCTACACCCTCAAGAACCACCTTCAGACCCCAGAGAGTATTGTGATTCTCCTTTAATTTCAAACTGTCGGCATAATTGATTATCTTTTCAAACAAAGCAAGGTTCTCGGGATCTATTTTTTGAATATTATTTTTTTTGTGACTGTTATTTTTTTCCTGTTTATCCTGAGCGAAAGATTCGTCTATCGGCAACATAGACAAAAATGACAAACCCGCAATAGTTACCGCTTTTTTTATTTTTTTCCCTATCCTTTTCCTAGGAGAAAAACTTCTCCCCACCTTTAAATACGAAGGGTAAGGTATCCTTGTATTTATGGAGGGAAAATCAAAAAAGAAGTATAGGCATCTGGAAAAAGAAGAGAGGTTTTGCATAGAGAAGATGTTAAAAGCCGGTA
>Ga0247727_10011966_pt1 | contig 14990 bp, 15 predicted proteins | sample WisWelCaveWW1625_FD_202498 | JGI IMG/M metagenome (GOLD analysis project Ga0247727, IMG submission 202498) | Biofilm microbial communities from Wishing Well Cave, Virginia, United States - WW16-25 | ecosystem: Environmental > Aquatic > Deep subsurface > Groundwater > Cave microbial mat | place... | reverse complement strand
CCCGGCGGCCGGAACAACTTTATTTTGGCCGGAAGCAGGGCGGTAGTAACAACTTTTCGAATCAACTGGCGCTAACCGCCTTGTTTGACGAGACGTAGAATGCAAAAGTGTCAAATCTGGGTTTAAATCCTTTGAACTGTTTTTAAATCTAATTTTTTCGTTGCGGTTCCCATTTCGTTGCGGAGCATTTTGTAATTTTTAAAATTAAGGAATTTTTCGATGCCCAAAATCAAAGCCGCCATTCTCGGCGCAACTGGCGCAGTCGGTCAGCGCTTTGTGCAATTGCTCGACGGCCATTCGTGGTTTGAAGTGATGGCGCTTACTGGCAGCGACCGCACCATCGGCCAAACTTATGAGGCGGGCTGCCGCTGGATTCTACCGGAGCCGATGCCCGAATATGCCCGGCGCATGAAAATTATTCCTACCACGCCCGGCCTCGAGGCGATGCTCTGTTTCTCCGCATTGCCCGCGGACACGGCGCGCGAGATCGAACCGGCCTTCGCGCAAGCGGGACACGGCATCGCCTCGAATGCCTCGGCGCTTATGGCCGGATGTGCCGTTGCTCATTTTTTGTTTCCTGAAAAAAAGTTTTCTGCAGTTTACGCAAAAAATAACTTGCTTTTTAATTTGCTATTGTTTTATTTATTAATTAGCGCTGAGTTTTCAGGTGATGGTCACGGAATTAATTGCAACAGTAAAGATGGCCGGATGTGGGTTAAGAATGGTTGCTAAAGGCGCGAAAACGGAATCTGAGCAATCGATAAAGAGTCTCTCCTCGCATCAATGCTATTCATCTTATAGCGGCTTATCTCACACCTCGACCATCCAAGTTGATTTCGGTTTTGCCAAAGTCATTGTTCTTTAAGGAAATGGGGTGCATTTCCTTGTTTTGCATTAAACGCCAAAACTCAGCTATTCGCAAACATGAGATTCTGTTTCTCGCTCTGGAGATTCCTTTGGATATTCATGGGTAGGAGTATGGAAGTGTTAGCTATTAGCAGCCGCAGCCGCGAAGCTTTACAACAAATTGCCGCCCAAACCGCCAACGCATTTCAAGCCCCAATCTGCACTATATCTCTCGCTTCAAATTCTGATCCGGCCGCTGCTGAAGTTTTGTCGTTTGCCCAGGAAAAATTTCTCTCTGCGGATCGGCAGGAATTAGCGAAGTTTCTGCAAAAGACCGCGGCTCTTGGCAAACCCATTTGTTATAATTGCGCTCTCGATGGTGACTGCAAAGAGTTGGGGCAATTTCCTGATTTTCTGCAAGCACGAGGGATACAGGCTTTTCTTGCCATTCCCATGCTGTCCAATTCCTCGCCGTGCGGCACGCTTTCTCTTTTTTTTACGACGCCACATACTTTTTCTGAAAGCGAAGTCCAACATCTCATGGCGGTGGGCAAGGCGGCCGCCATCAGTGTTGATGTCGACGGTTATAAAATAACGCCGAACGGAGAGTATGGCGATTCGTTTGAAGGCATCGTGGCCAAAAGCCCGGTGATGTTCGGTGTTTTTGAAACCATGCAAAAAGCCGCTCTTACCGACGCCAGTGTTTTGATTTACGGCGAGAGCGGCACCGGAAAAGAGTTGATCGCGCACGGCATTCACCACTTGAGCCTGCGCAAAAACAGCGCCTTCATCCCGGTTGATTGCGTGGCCCTGCCTGCAAATCTGCTTGAAAGCGAGTTGTTTGGATTTGAGAAAGGTTCGTTTACCGGCGCGATCGGACGAAAACACGGACTCCTGGAGTTTGCCGATCATGGGACGTTTTTTTTGGATGAAGTCTGTGAATTGGAGCCGATCCTGCAAGCCAAGCTGCTTCGCGTTCTTCAAGAACGGCAGTTTCGCCGCATCGGCGGCCACCATCTCATCAATGTCGATATTCGGGTCATTTCCGCCACCAATCGCAATCCCGAGCTCGCCGTCCGCGAAAAAATTTTTCGTGAAGATCTTTATTTTCGCCTGAATGTCATCCCAATTTATGCGCCGGCGCTGCGCGAGAGAAAGGAAGATATTCCACTTTTAGCCAACTACTTTATCACGAAATTTGCCGGCAGCAATCAAATTGACCTGAAAGAATTGGCTCCGGAAACCGTTCATGCCCTCCAGGATTACGACTGGCCGGGAAATATCCGTGAACTGCAGAACACGATGGAACGCGTCATTGCCCTCTGCCCACATTATATCATTCTTCCGGAAGACTTGCCGGGCGAAGTAAGGTTGAAAAAAACTGCAAAGCCCAAAGCTACCGTCTCACAGTTTTACTCATTAAAAACCTGGCGTGAGAATCTTACCGCTTTTAAGCGTAACTACTTCAAAAACCTTCTTGAGCAAAACAACGGCGATATTCCCGCCGCCGCCCGCCAAGCCAGAGTGAGTCGCCGCACGCTTTATCGTATTGCCCAAAGCTACAAACTACTTTGATATATTGGGGACATTTCTGGCATTGTGACATTTTTGTCAATGGTGTTGCACGAAGTTTTAATTGATATAATTTCCGTAGATTAGCTGAGTCTAATCTGAGTGACTATTGTTTTTTTTCTGTGACAAAACTGGCGCGGGTCATTGAGGTGTTTTTGCCTTTGGCTTTCTATAAATATTTATTTAACAAAGGATAACAACGGTGTTTGGGCGTGTTTACAGCGTTGTAAAAAATGGCACGAAAATTGTCTAAGTTTCGCTTCGTAATTGGAAGAATTCAAGGAACAAATAATGGACGCACTGCGGGAAAGAAGCAGGGAAGGCGCTTTCGTGGTGCTCTTGGCCACTTGCGATCAGCAAATTTTGCAAGAACTCGAACGAGTTCTTGCGAACAAGATGATCGAACTCCTCGCCTTTGACAATGCAAAGGATATGCTCCTCACCATTGCCGAAAGACCCGTCGATCTCGTCATTTTCGATCCCTGTATATCCGAGCTCAAAGGTGTGGGCATTTTGTCGGTTATCAAACGATTCAAGCCGAAGATGCGTGTCATTGCGCTTGAGGATGATCTATCGTTTGAAAAGCAGGCGGCTATGGTTAATGAAGGCGTTCTTTATCAAATCCAGAAACCGGTGAATGCGAGTCACATCAGCCAGGTTGTGGAGAAGGTGGTTGAGAAACTTTATCATCATTGTTGAGCATGGAAAATCAGGAAAGCCGGGATTTGTCTCTGGCCGAAATTCTGGATGTTGTGCAACGCCGCAAGGTCATCCTGTTCTCAAGCATCGTTTTGGCGATCGTTCCGGTTTTGCTCTATAATCATTTTGCGACGCCGATCTATCAGGCGAATGCGATTGTTGCCTTTGAAGATTATAATAAGGAAATGATGCCGACATTTGATTTTGCCGGGTCCGTGTCGCGCGGAAATTTTGTGGCCAATCGCATTCAGGAGGTGAAAACCCGAACTTTTGCCGGGGAAGTTTATGATGAATTGCCGGATTCGGTGCGCAAGCTGTTTCGCTTTCCCGAGCCGTTGCCGGCGCGGTTCGATGTTGAACGCCACGTCGTCAGCCTCGTTCGCGCGAATTTGTCGGCGGAATTGATTAAAACCACCGACCTCGTCAATATTGCGTATGCTTGCGAAAGCCCGGAGTTGGCCCAAATCGTGGCGAACGCGGTGACGACGGTTTTGCAAAAAAGCAATCTCCGTATTCGCCGGCAAGAGTATACCAGCGTCAAAGAGTTTGTGGATGAACAAATCCATGTCGTCAAGGATCGGCTGCAGCAGGCGGAAGTTGCGCTGCGGGATTATAAATTCGATGAGAACATCACCTCATTGGAAGATGAATCCAAGGAAATCTTGCAGCGCGTCACCCAGGCGGAGGTGCTATATAATCAGATTCAAACGGGAAAAGATGCGCAGCAAAAAAAACTGTCGGTGACGCTGAAGAAGCTCGACGAGCAAAAACAGGATTTGGCCAGCTCGATCACCCAGATCAACAGCCCGCTCACGGTCAAATTAAAAGAAAAGCTGGTTGAGCTCGAAATCCGGTATTCGAGCTTGCTGGTGCAGAACTATCCGGAAGATCATCCCAAAATGAAGGAGTTGAAATCGGAAATCAACCAAACCAAACAAGGGTTGGTTCAAACCACGGTGCAAATTCTGCAAGGGGGAAAACTTAAAGGCGTCATCGATCCGATTTCACAGCTTCAGAAATACCTCGAAGAATCGATCACGTTGGATGTTGAGCTGCAAGCGATGGGTGCCCAGGAAGCCCATTTGCGCAAGACGCTGGACAATTACTCCAATCATTTAAAGAAACTTCCAGACAAAGAGTTGGCCTTGGTCCGCTTGTTGCGGGACAAGGAGGTGAACAACAAAATCTACACCAAATTATTGGAGGAGCGCGAACAAGCAAGAATTCGCGAGGCGGCGGAGATCGGCAACATTCGGGTGATCGAGCCGGCGGAAAAGCCGCGCGGGCCCACGCGCCCCCAAAAAATGTTGAACCTCTTCATCGGTGTGTTTACCGGCATCACCATCGGGCTTGCTTTGATCTTCGTTCGTGAATTTTTGCAGGAAGCGCCGCGCACGCAAGAGCAGATTGAGCGGATTCTGCGATTGACGGTTCTCACGCTGGTGCCGCAAATCAAACGCGGCCTCACCTTTGAACTAAACGGCCGGCATCGAAAACGGATGCTGGTCGATCAGAATGGCGCGACGCCTTTTATTCAGGATGCCTACTCTTATTTGTGGAGTTCGTTGCAATTTTCGAATCGCCGCCGGCCTTTGCTGGTCATGATTACCAGCGCGGTGCCGGCGGAGGGAAAATCCACGGTTTCGGCCAACTTGGCTCTAACCGCCGCCAGGCACGGCAAGAGAACGGTGTTGATCGACGGCGATTTGCGCAAGCCGGTTTTGCACGAACTCTTTGGTGTGTCATGCTCGCCGGGTCTGCGGAATCTGGTTGTCGAAGCGAAACAAACCTGGCCGTCTTTGCCTGCCGGCATCAAGGCGTTGCCGGAACCGGAAACGTCTTCCGAACTCGATTTTGCCGGGGAAGAGAGTTTTCGCAGTTTTCACGAGACGATTTTTCCGGCGCTCGACAACGCGTTGCAGACCACCGATGTGGAAAATCTGCGGATTCTCACCATGGGCGATCCGTTGCTCGCTCCGGACGTGTTCTGGACTTCGCCGGTGACCGAAGAAATTCTGTCGATGCTGCGAAAAATCGCCGATTTTATCATCATTGACACCCCGCCCGTTATCGGCATGCCGGATGCCAGCATTATTGCGCGATACTGCGACGGCGTCATATTTTGTATAGCCGCCGGGCAAACCGACAAAACCACTCTCCAGCGCGCCAAGAAAATTATGGAACAGTCCAGCAACAAACTCTGGGGCGTGGTTTTGAACAAAGTCGATCCGAGCGCCATTTATGGCGCTTCAAAATACTATAAGTATTATGCCAGGTATTATAGCAAGGGCAAGCGTCATTCCAAGCGGAAGTCTTAAAACTGTGAATTGGCAAAGCAAAAAGATTTTAGTCACAGGCGCAGGCGGTTTCATTGGGAGCCATCTCACCGAGAGCCTGGTGGAATTGGGTGCGCAGGTTCGCGCCTTTATTCGGTATAACTCGCGCAACGATCACGGCTATCTCGACATCTTGCCCCCGGAAATCAAAAGTTCTCTTGATATCCATTGGGGTGACTTGAAGGATCCGAATGCCGTGCGCAAAGTTGTGCGCGACGTCGATTTCGTGTTTCATCTGGGCGCTCTGATCGCCATTCCGTATTCTTACGTCAATCCGATGGACTTCGTGCAGACCAACATCGTCGGCACGGCGAATCTTCTCAATGCTTGCCTCGAAAGCGGCATTGCGCGCTTCGTGCAGACTTCGACCAGCGAAGTGTATGGAACCTTGCACTATGCCCCGATTGATGAAAAGCATCCCATCGAAGGCAAATCTCCCTACGCCGCCAGCAAGATCGGGGCGGATCAAATCGTGCTCAGTTATCATCGCTCCTTTGGCTTGCGCGCCACGGTGATTCGCCCGTTTAATACCTACGGGCCGCGGCAATCCTTGCGGGCGATCATTCCAACCATTATCACGCAAGCGCTCAGCAGCGATTGCATTCGTCTCGGCTCGCTTCATCCCACGCGCGATTTTAATTATGTCATGGATACGGTCAAAGGACTGTTGAAAGCAGTGAGCCTGGAGCAAACCATCGGCGAAACGATCAACCTGGGCACCGGACGCGAGACCTCGATTTTGCAGCTTTGTGAAATGATCCGGCATTTGCTCGGACGCGAGATTCCAATTGTTCAGGATCAAGTCCGCGTACGGCCGGCGGCCAGCGAAGTGGAGCGCTTGATTTGTGACAACTTGAAAGCGCGCCAAATGCTGGAGTGGCAGCCGCGAACAACGCTCGAAGAAGGCTTGAAAAAAACCATCGAATGGGTTAAACATCGATCGAGTCATCGAAAAACAGTCGAATATGTCATCTGATTGAAAACGGTGGAAACTTATGCAGGCAGTCATCATGGCGGGCGGTAATGGGGTGCGACTGCATCCTTACACGTCTGTTCTTCCTAAACCGCTGATTCCGATTAACGACGTTCCGATTATTGAAATCATCGTCAAGCAACTGCGCTACTGTGGTTTCACCCGGGTTTCGATCGCGTTGGGTTATCTGGCGGAGTTGATTAAAGTTTTTCTCGGCGATGGCGCAAAATATGGCCTGCAAATCGACTATTCCGTCGAAACCAGGCCGCTCGGCACTTTATCGCCGCTAACACTACTTGAAAACCTGGAATCGACCGTTTTGGTGATGAATGCCGATTTGCTCACGACGTTGGATTATCGGAAGCTGATGGATTTTCATCGCGAGCAACAAGCGGCGGTGACGATCGGCATGTATCGACAAGCCATTCCCACAGACGTCGGCGTCATCGAAATGAACGGCGAGTATTGCCTCAAACAATACCGTGAGAAGCCTGAAATCATGCTCAACGTCAGCATGGGCATTTACGCTTTCGAGTCACGGATTCTCCTGGATTTGCCGAAGGAGCAGCCGGTGCATTTTCCGGATTTCATCAACCGTCTTATTCAGTCCGGCGAAAAGGTGGTGGCTTATCCGTTTGCCGGTTACTGGCTTGATATTGGACGACATTGCGATTACGATCGCGCCGTGCGCGACTTCAACCAAATTCGTGGAGAATTACATCTTGACTAAATGGCGCGTGACGCTTGCCGAGCCTGATTTGGGAGCTGAAGAATCCCAGGAGGTCGCGGCGATCTTGCACTCCCGTTGGTTAACCATGGGCGCCGTCACGCAAAAATTTGAAGAAAAGTTTGCGGCCTTTTGCGGCGCAAAACATGCGATTGCCGTTACCAACGGCACCGCCGCTTTGCACTTGGCGCATTGGGCGCTTGGCATCGGCCACGGCGATCAGGTGATTTGCCCATCGTTGACTTTTGTGGCGACCGCAAATGCCGCGCTTTATTGCAAGGCCACGCCGGTTTTTGCCGACATTAGCGCCCTCGACAATTTTAACATTTCGCCGGAAGCGATTCGGCAGAAAATTACGCCGCTGACGCGCTGCATCACCGTCATGCATTACGGCGGCTATCCCTGCGACATGGACGCGATTCGGAAAATCGCGGACGAACATGGCTTGGCGCTGATTGAAGATGCTTGCCATGCCGTCGGCGCTGAATATAAAGGGAAAAAATGCGGCGCTCTCGGCGACATCGGCTGCTTCAGTTTTTTTTCAAATAAAAATTTGGTCACTGGAGAAGGCGGCATGCTGGTGACCGACAATGACGGCTTGGCGCAAAAGCTGCGCCTGGGACGCTCGCACGGCATGACCACGATGAGCTGGGATCGCCATCAAGGCCACGCCTCGAGTTACGACGTCATTGATCTCGGCTTCAATTATCGGATCGATGAAATTCGCGCGGCGCTGGGCCAGGTGCAGTTGAAAAAACTTGCGGCGAACAACCGGCGCCGGCAGGAATTGACGCGGCGCTACCAGGACCAACTCGGCAAGTTGCAAGGATTGGGACTGCCTTTTCGTCATCACCCCGCGGCCGGCTCAAAAGCCCTTTCGGGCGCGTTTCATCTTTTCCCCATCTTGTTGCCGCCGGAGTTGAATCGTTCTCATTTTATGTTGGAGATGAAAAATCGCGGTATTCAAACGAGCGTGCACTATCCGCCGGTGCATCGTTTTCAGTATTACCAAAAACATTTTCACCATGCCGCCGGCGCGTTGCCGCTCACCGAAGAAGCGAGCCGGCGCGAAGTGACGCTGCCGCTGCATCCGTTGATGACGACAGAAGACGTTGACATGGTTTGTCAAGCCGTTGGTGAAATTTTTTAATCTTTTTAATTGAGAGGTTGGGACGAAGGGATGATCGTGAAAACTTATCACCGATATTCGCCAAACCAGCGCGGGTCGCCGAATTATTTGCTGCATGTTCGATGACCCCTGCGCTTTCAGTGACCCTCGGCGGAAAATCGACTCATTCACTTCAGGGAAGAGGGCTGAATGCTCAAGGAAATTTTTGATCGCACCGTGGCCGCAATAGGATTGCTGATTGCTGTTCCCCTGATGGTTCTGCTCGGCCTCCTGATCAAGCTGGAATCGGCCGGACCGGTATTTTTCCAGCATCGGCGCGTCGGCAAAAATGGCCGGTTGTTCCGGATGTACAAATTCCGCAAAATGCCTCACGGCGTCAACGCCGGCCCCGCGATCAGCCCAAAATATGATCCGCGTCTGACGAGAGTTGGCCGGATTATGGAACGCCTCAAGCTTGATGAGCTTCCGCAATTGTTCAACGTTCTGAAAGGAGAGATGAGCTTTGTCGGCCCGCGGCCGGAAATCCCCGAAATTGTTCGTCTTTATAATTCGGAACAAAAAAAGGTGCTCACCGTCAAGCCGGGCTTGTTTGGCCCCAACCAGATTGTTTGGCGCAATGAGAAGGATCTGCTGCCCTCCGATCTGAGTGATGTTGAAGCTTATTATATTGCGAATATACTTCCCGAAAAACTCGCCCGCGATGTGCGTTACGTTGAAGAACGCAACTTCCGGCTCGATCTCAAATATTTTTTTCTGGCCGTGGGCGTGACCCTTCTGGAGCCGCTGAAACCCGTTCATTTCATCCGCCGAAAACACGAGATTTGCCGTCTGGCCATTGACCTCGGGCTTTGCTTTTTGGCCTTCGCCGCCGCGCTGTTGATCAAATATGATTTTAGCGTCAGCGCGCGATTGTGGCGACAATCACTCACGGTTTTGCCGATTCTCTTATTCTGGCAAACGACGGTTTTTGTTTTTTGGGGAACTTCCCAACAAGTCTGGAGATACGCCGGCAGAAAGGATCTGCTGATGATCATGAAAGCGATCTTGCTGGCCACGACGGTGACGGCTGCCGTCATTTATCCGTTTGGCGACCGGCAGTTTCCGCTGTCGGTGCTCATTCTCAATGCGATCTTCTGCATCGTTTTTTTGGGCGGCATGCGACTTTTGTTGAGCTCTTTCCAATCTTCGCCCGCCGATGCCAAAAAGGTGCCACGAAAAAAGATTATGATTTATGGCGCCAACGCCGAAGGCGAGCTGCTCTTGCGCCGAATTCTTGCTAATCTTGGGCCGCGCGGCTCGCCGGTTGGATTTTTGGACAGCGATCCCAATCAGCGGGGCGGCAAGATACATGGGTTGGAAGTCATGGGCAACGCCTATGATTTGCCGTTGTTGAAGGAGCTTTATGGAATTGAAGAAATTTATATCGCGGCGCCGGAAAACACCAACGGCGACTTGTCGCATCTGCTCCGTCTCTGTGAAACGCTGCGAATCAACTATCATTTTGTCACCACGACTTTTTCAACCGAATTGGAAAAGAACGCCGGTGAAGCCTGGAGGTTTGCCTAAACATGTCTAGAATCTTAATCGGCCTGCTCTGGGGAATCGCCTTTTGGGCGAGCGGCTTTGCGCAGGAAATCCCGGAACAATTACGCGAACGTATCGGCGCCTCGCGATACTTTCTTGGAAGGGAAGATGAACTGTTGATTCCGGTCAACATTCTCGGATATGTCAACAAGCCCGGACAATACATGGTGCCGAATGAAACCGATCTGATCTCGCTGGTGGCATTCGCCGGCGGCTTTCGTGAGGATGCCAAGCTCGACAAACTGAAGATTTTGCGCGGCATTGCGAAGAATGGCCAACCCAATTCTTTGCAAGTCGATCTGAAAAAATATTTTAACAGCGGCGATCGCCGTTTGATTCCCCAATTGATGCCGGATGACACCATTATCGTTTCCGGCTCGCGCACGGTGACGGTGAAAAATGCTTTGGATTTTGTCGCCAAACTTTCCGTTTTGGTGCAGATTTATTTTTACTTGCAAGTGTCAAAGTGATATGAAAGCTATTATCCTGGCCGGTGGATTGGGATCGCGCTTATCCGAGGAAACCGATCTGCGCCCAAAGCCCATGGTCGAAATCGGCGGCCGCCCGATTTTGTGGCATATCATGAATATTTATTCCCATCATGGCATCAATGATTTCATCATTGCTCTCGGCTACAAGGCGGAAGTGATTAAAGAATATTTTCTTAACTTTTATGCCATCAATAATGATATTTCCATCGATATGGAAACGGGCAAAACAACAGTGCATGATGGCAAGCAACCGCCATGGAAAATCCACTTAGTGGATACAGGATTATTTACTCAGACCGGTGGGCGACTGAAACGGCTTAAAGAATGGTTTGATCGTGACGAGACGTTCATGTTTACTTACGGCGATGGCGTCGCTGATTTGAATGTTAAAGCCTTATTGGAATTTCACCTATCGCACGGCAAACTGGCGACCGTCACCACCGTGCGTTCGCCGGCGCGCTTTGGGCGAATTATATATAAGGGGGAGCAGATTGCGAATTTTTTTGAGAAGCCTGAGACCGGTGGAGGCTGGATTAATGGCGGCTTTTTCGTATTAAACGCCAAAGCCATCGATTATGTGGAAAGTGATGAAACAATTTGGGAGCGTGCGGCTGTCCCACGATTAACCGAGGACGGTCAATTAATGGGTTATAAGCACTATGGCTTTTGGTCTTGCATGGATACGCTCAAAGAAAAAAGACTACTTGAAGAACTATGGAATTCCGGCAAAGCGCCCTGGAAAATCTGGTGAATTTTCCGTACCCACGGTTGAGGTATACTCTTGAATTTTTTTGCGACCAAGCTCAAAGACGCTTTCATCATCGAACCGGAAAGATTGGAAGACGAACGCGGTTTCTTCGCCCGCACTTGGTGCGAACGAGAATTTGCAGCGCATGGGTTCGCTCCACGATGGGTGCAGTGCAATATTTCCTTCAACAAGAAAAAAGGCACCTTGCGAGGGTTGCACTATCAAGCTGGCTCTGGTGACGAGGCCAAACTCGTTCGATGCACGATGGGAGCCATTTACGATGCGATTGTCGATCTGCGCCCTGATTCCAAAACCTTCGGGCAGTGGGTTGCTGTAGAACTAACCGCTGGAAATCGCAAGATGATTTTTATTCCAAGAAGTTTCGCACACGGTTTTTTGACTCTGCAGGATGATACGGAAGTTTTTTACCAAATGTCCGCGTTTTACGCTCCTGAATATGCCGGAGGCATCAGATGGAATGATCCTGCATTTGGCATCTCGTGGCCAGCCGAGGTGCGAGTCATCTCGGATCGCGATCGAAATTATCCGAATTTTGTCCCACACGGTGAGATGAAATGGATGTGACGAATCTCAAAATAACCCTCAGCCCGGACAAAGTTGGTGCGGAGATATACCGTCTCATCGCGGAGTTATATCCTCTTTGCCGTAGCATCACTGGAAATGGTTTGCGAAAAACTCTCAACCTGATTAAAGAACATATTCCATTAGAAATTCACGAGGTGCCGAGTGGGACACCGGTGTTTGATTGGGTAGTACCGAAGGAGTGGAACATTGGTGACGCGTATGTTAAAAATTCGAGGGGTGAAAGGGTTATAGATTTCAAGAAATCCAACTTGCACGTTGTCGGCTATAGCGTGCCAGTCAAGGCAAAGATGCCGTTGGTAGAATTAAAGAAACATCTTTTTACATTGCCCGATCATCCGGACTGGATTCCTTATCGGACTTCATACTACAATGAGACTTGGGGATTTTGTCTGCGCCATGGACAATTTATAGAATTCAAAGACGAAATCTATGAGGTGTGCATCGACTCCTCTTTGGAAAAAGGTCATTTGACTTACGGCGAGTATTTTATTAAAGGACGAGAAGCAGACGAGGTGCTGATATCCTGTCATGTTTGCCATCCCTCGCTTTGTAATGACAATCTCTCGGGCGTGGCGCTCGTGACCTTCTTGGCTAAATGCCTGAGTTCGCTTCCCCTGCGATACTCGTATCGATTCCTGTTCATTCCTGCGACCATTGGATCGATAACCTGGCTCTGTTTAAACGAGGCGCCGGTTTCCAAGATCAAGCACGGTTTGGTTGCCACATTGGTAGGCGATGCGGGCCATTCGACTTACAAAAAAAGCCGGCAGGGCGAGGCGGAGATCGACCAAGCCGTTATTTGTATGTTGAAACATTCCGGCCAGGATTATGAAATCCTCGATTTCATTCCGTATGGCTATGATGAGCGACAATTTTGCTCGCCGGGATTCAATCTTCCCGTCGGTTGTTTGATGCGGACGCCGCATGGCCAATTCCCGGAGTATCACACCTCCGCCGACAATTTGGATTTTGTCAAGCCGGAATATTTGGCGGATTCATTTTTAAAATATTGGGCGGTTTTGAATATTTTGGAGAACAACAAAAAATATTTGAATCAGAACCCCAAGTGCGAGCCGCAATTGGGCAAGCGCGGGCTATATCGGTTGATCGGCGGCCAGGAAAACGCCAAGCTGAACGAGCTGGCGATGTTGTGGGTTCTGAACTTGTCGGATGGATCACATAGCTTGTTGGACATTGCCGAACGGGCCGACATCGAATTTGATTTCATCCAAAAGGCCGCCAGCGCCTTGTTGGAGCATCATTTATTGAAAGAATATTCGCAATAGCCGGCGCCCGTTGCCAGCGCATTCCAAAGCAGGAGTGAACTTTTATCTTGACATTTTTTGCGAATCAGATCGCCGTTGTAACCGGGGCTAGTAGCGGAATTGGCAAAGCGATGGCTTTGGGTCTTGCTGCACAAGGCGCAAAGCTCTGCTTGGTCGGACGCAAAATAGAAACGTTAGAAACGGTGGCGCGGATCGCTCGAAATCATGCCGCAAGCGCAACATGTTATCGAGTTGACCTGGCGGTTGTCGAGGATATAAGAAAATTCGCTGCGCATCTGCAGCATGATTTTGGACAGGTTGATCTGCTCGTTCACAGCGCCGGCGTGATCTCGCTGAGCCGGTTTGAGTCTGCGCCGGTTGAAGATTTGGATTGGCAATATCGCATCAATGTCCGCGCGCCTTATGTCTTGACGCAGGCGTTATTGCCGATGCTGAGATTGCGTCAGGGGCAAATTGTGTTTATCAACTCCAGCGCCGGCGTGAGTGCAAGTGCCAACCTCAGCCAGTACGCTGCAACCAAATTTTCGCTGCGAGCAATAGCGGATAGCTTGCGTCAAGAAATCAATGCCGAAGGCGTGCGAGTTCTTAGCGTCTATCCCGGACGCACGGCCGGCCCGATGCAAGAGTCGGTTCATAAAATGGAAGGCAAAGCCTATCACCCCGAGCGCCTGATGCAACCGGAAGATGCGGCGGCGATGGTGATCCAGGCGCTCTGCTTGCCGCGCAGCGCCGAGGTGAGCGAAATTTTTATGCGACCGATGATCAAAAACTAAAATCATGATCGACGATAGTCCAAATCTCGAACGGCATCACGACGTTATTGGCTTGTTGCCTGCCGGCGGTCAAGCCACGCGACTCGCCCCATTGCCTTGCAGCAAAGAATTATATCCGATCGGCTTCAGGCAAGTGGGAGAAAGCGGCGAGTTGCGCCCCCAAGTGGTTAGCCATTATCTGCTGGAAAAAATGCGCTTGGCGGGCATAACAAAAGCCTACTTCATCTTGCGCGATGGGAAGTGGGATCTTCCCGCCTATTTTGGTGACGGCGCCGATTTGAACATGCGCTTGGCGTATTTAACGATTCGTCTTTCATCGGGTGTTCCTTATACTTTAGACCAGGCTTATCCTTTTGTGCAACATGCAATCGTGGTCTTCGGTTTTCCTGATATTCTCTTTCAACCTCGAGATGCTTTTGTGAGATTGTTGAACCGGCAATCAGAAACAAATGCCGACATGGTTTTTGGACTTTTTCCGGTTGCTCAACCGCACAAATGGGATATGGTCGAGCTGAACAGCGATGGGCGAATCAGCAGGATTTTCGTCAAACCTTCTCAAAGTGATTTGCAGTACACATGGATCATTGCGGTATGGACGCCCGTTTTCTCGCATTTTATGCATGAATATTTGGCCAAGCTTAAAACTCACAACAAAGGATCGGAGCAACGAGAATTGTTCATGAGCGAAATTATCCAGCAGGCGATTGATCACGATTTGAACGTTGAGGGAATACGGTTTCCGCAGCATCATTGTTTGGACATCGGCACGCCCGAAGATTTAGTGAAAGCTGTTCGTGATACCTTAATTTTGCAACAAAAAGAGAACTGCAACAAAAAAAGCCTTTAAAATCTTGGATGTCATCAACGACGCCTAAAAACATTATCCCACCCAATTGGTGGGATGGATAATTTCTAAAATTTACAAATTTCCTTTCGTTGCAGTTCTTTTTTCGTTGCGATTTTATTTTAGTGCAAAATTAAGGTGATATGAATTTTGTATAGAAACTATGGAAACAACAGCGTTGCTTGAACATCGTGGCATCAAATCCAACTTGGCGACTGTTGATGCAGCGCCTATGCCAGTCATTCAGATAAGGCCTTCAAGGGGATGGGTTTCTTTAAAGCTTGACGAATTGTGGGAGTATCGCGAGCTGCTTTACTTTCTTGTCTGGCGCGACATCAAAGTCCGCTACAAGCAGACGGTATTAGGCATTGCTTGG